>Ga0180008_1000686_pt1 | contig 25517 bp, 28 predicted proteins | sample MM_PW_MetaG_FD_121121 | JGI IMG/M metagenome (GOLD analysis project Ga0180008, IMG submission 121121) | Groundwater microbial communities from the Aspo Hard Rock Laboratory (HRL) deep subsurface site, Sweden - MM_PW_MetaG | ecosystem: Environmental > Aquatic > Deep subsurface > Groundwater... | reverse complement strand
TAATCCAGCCTGATGTCCAACAGCTACATTATATGCACCAGTAGTTATTGCCCCGGCAAGTGCCCTGCTTCCAATTCCAATATTTCCATAGCCAAGAGTATGTTGCCTCAACGCACTATCACCAATAGCTATGTTAGAGTAACCTGTAGTATTGGATGCCAGCGCTACAGCACCACCAGCAAAATTCCCATATCCAGTAGTGTTCCCACTAAGACTACTTACTCCTATTGCGGTATTACACGACCCAGTGGTGTTTTGTGTCATAGATGATGTGCCTATAGATGTATTATATGATCCAGATGTATTTAATATTAATGTACCCCCCCCTACGGCAACATTTGATGCCCCCGATACATTCAAATTCATTGCCGCATTACCAATAGCAACATTATTACCAGCAGTAGTAACACGAAGAACACTTTTTCCAATAGCTATATTATCCGATCCTGTTACATTATTTAACAAAGCCCATCTGCCAAGAGCAATATTATCATAACCAGTTGTTATTTTCATACCAGCACTATCGCCAATAGCAATATTTCCATACCCCGTAGTATTTGCTTTCAGCGCACTCGGAGAGATAGCCACGTTACCGTAGCCAGATGTAACTGCATTCAAGGCACTTGTTCCAAGTCGGATGTTGTTTCCGTTTGTCCCGGCAGCAGTCATAGGTGCAGAATAAAAAGTCTTTACATCATAAATACTCTGCCCCGTTGTCGTTAAAACAAAACCTGTATCGTAACCGAAATTAAGTCTCACGGCATAACCCTTATCGTCCTCTAACATTCGATGAATATTATGTCGTGTCCCCATTCTTGAAGTTACTATGTACATCTGATCTTCATCTTCAATATAAATAAAGTCACTTGGTTTTATAATCCCCCAGAAATATGTACTTGAATCCGGATATGAAAAAAACCTAACCTCTTTTTGAGAAAAAACAATAACACTCATGAGCATCATTGCCAATAAAACTACTAACTTTTTCATTTTTTTTCTTTTTTAAATTAAACTATTCCAAAATAAATTTCACCCCACGCATAACTACCGTTGGATTTTTTGTAACACATATAAGGAATGTCCGAAGCGTAAAGCGCTCCCTCTAAGAGAAATATCTGCCCACGCATACTCACATCGGGAGTTGGTAAAACTGATCCCTTCGCCGAGGATACGAAGCTGACGCGCTTCGCCCAGGTAAAATGACTACCGGAAGATATTTTAACGTAATCGTCCCCGTCGTCCTGGTTCGTGTCCCCGAACACGCATTCGTAGATAGAGTTATTCTCGTACACTCCTATCTCAGCCCCATTAACGGGCGAAGTGATCTTCCGCAAATCCGTGATGGCGCTGACCCATGTTTTTAATTTTCCAGTTTCCATTTTTTATGTAATTAAATTCCTGTTTGTTCAACCTTGTTCGCGTAACTCGCTATCTCTTGCTTATTCATTATTATCCCCAGATCAAAGAGAGCTATCGCACATATATCTATAACGTTCGTGTCTGACCATAAAAGTTCTGTGCTCGTCGCGGGGGTATATTCAGCGAAGCCCCTTGTATAGTTTACGCCATAGACCGGTTCCGGTGGCACTCTAAGGTAGGTGAAGTTCACAAGCTTCAGGTCTTTAGGCACAAACTGAATAGCCCCGTTCTGCACGTTCGCTACCGGATGCTTCCTGGAAGGGGCCATAAGGCTTGAGGTAATTCTCTTGTTGAATGTTTTATCATCAAGGATCTCTACCTCCTGCCAGGATACTAAAATCTGTGATCTCACCCATTGATACCTCGCGGAAGAAGGAAAATAAAAGTCTGAAGGTATCAACGCATTCCCGTAGGCATTAATCTTTAATGGCATTGAGTTATTCCCCATAACGACCTTGAACGGTGCCAAATCAATACTGTTCATCTTTGAAATCTCATAAGCTTGTCTCGGAATAGGTTGTCCCGGAGCATACTCCTCCGGTAACCCTATTTTCCTTTTAAAGTGCTTTAGCTGTGAGACGTGAATCAGCCTTATAAAGACGGGAATCGTAATAACCAAATCCGGCTTCTTATCCTTGATCGCAAAAGCAAGTATTCCGTTTATATCTTTGAGATTCATGTTATTATATATCAAACATTAAAGTTATACTTCTAAACAACTTGTCTTAACTATTGGGTTACAATTAATTAATTTTTCAAAAGGAATATATTTCATAAAGCCATTCACCTGGGTTTTCTCGCTAACACTTATAATCTGTATTCCATGTTTGTCTGCAATCTGCTTAAACTCGCTCAAAAAAAGCAATATGGTGTAGTCTTTATATCCGGCCAGTTTTGAATAGAGATAAATTTTTTTATAACCCATAACAACAAGCAGATGAAGTGCGGTTCCGATAGTATGATGAAACCAGACAAAGAAAATATTATCCCCGTTAAGAAGAAAAGTATCTTCTATCCCTTTCTGCGGCTTGATAGCGTCAAGAAAATAAACATCCTCGATATGAGAATAAACTTTCTGGTAGTGTTTTCTGAGAACCTTCCTGCAATGCTTTCTCAACGCCATTTCCCAGTAAGGATCGTAATCTCCCATCGTGATCCAGTAATCCGGGTTAATGCGTTCTACGGAACCGTCCAGCGCGAATATATCGCCCGGAATTTCTTCCTTCCTTATTATCGGGTACTCATCTGATGGCAAAAAAAGGAATGCGGGGACATCCTTATATCCCCGAAGATCAATTCTTTTATCCCCTTTCCATGCGCCCATCTTAATATGAATACCAATGATCTACTCCGTTAGTGACAAGCCTTAGCGTTGAGCCGGTTGCCGCGCCCATAGTAATACTTGCCACGTCTGTCGCGGCTGTATCTTCCAATAAGTCCGCCCCGGCCGGACTAATAACAATATTAAATACTCCGCCGGAAAACTTTTTTATAAATTGAATCGAACGATTTGCGGGGAAATCACTTGCTGCGGGCAGCGTAAGGGCTATATTATTTGCCGTACAATTAAGAATATAAACCTCGGTAGCCGTTCCGTCAAGAACGATAGTCGCGGCAGAGCTCTTCGTATAAGTTGCCGCTGCGCTGGCTGCGGTAATCTGAGTCTGAATATTTGAAGTGGCGCCGGATAAATAACCGAGTTCTGTCGCTGTAACGCTCGTAGTTACGTATCCGCTCCCATCCGATACAAGCGCTTTCGAGGCGGTCAGCAACGCCATCTTATTCCATCCTATAACCGCGCCGGTTGCGATGTCCGCGTTTAAGATACTTCCCGTAAGAGTTAATTTTGAGTACGGTATCCCGGCCGCGGCAGTAATATCAGCCGCAAGAATAGCCCCTGTAAGATTAAGTTTACTATATGCTATAGCCGCGGATGAATTAATATCTGCATTTAATAAGGAATTTGTTAAAAGAAGTTTTGAATAAGGAATATTCGCAGTTGCAAAAATGTCTGCTGCGAGTAAGGAATTTGTCAAGCTTAATTTTGAATATGGTATTCCCGCTGAAGCGTTTATGTCAGCGGCCAGGATAGCATCTACAAGGTTAAGTTTAGAATAAGCTATTGCTGCGGAAGCCCCTACTTGAGGGTTTGTAATCCCGCCGTCTTTTACTTTAACTCCTCCTACGGTATCAAACGTTATTGTCGCCTCATCAAAAATATCAAGGGCTAAATTAGTCTTAGTAACCCAATGATAAGCGTTCATATCCTGAAATACCCTCACGTCCCATACCGCGAGGCTCCCTCTGTAGATAGCCCACGCCATCATCTTAGCCGTTGCCTGTTCATCGCGGAACCGTTTGCCGAAAACAGTAACGTAATTTCCGTTGAGCGTCACCGCCGTTCCGTCCCAGAACACGATGAAATTTCGCCCGTCAGAGGGCGAGCCCGTTACTGTGATCTCAAAGTTTGAGGAAAGGCTTTTTGTCCCGCTCGCGAATACAACGCCTACGTCGGACGTCACGTTTAACGCGACGGGCGAAGTCGCAGTAGCGAGATTTACGTACTTCGTGGTATACTTATACTGTGCGACGCTAATAGTTGCGCAAAAGAGCAACGTCGCCAGAAAGAATAATTTTATTGTTCTCATAGTTTTATTTTTTTTTATGGGGCAATGTATGCTTTAATTAATTCAACCCTGAAATGTTTCAGTACAATATCATTCGCATAAGTTTCCGAATTTTGTCCTGTTACTTTTATGTCTATATTTACGGCGCAATCTTTAGCGGCAGTCCCTATCGCCGGTTTGAAGAGACCATTTCTCATAACTAATGAATCATAGAACTGACTTGTTGCACCAGTTCGGGAAATCCACATTTCCATCTTCACGATATTGTTATCTGTATCCGTTTCACTGTCCGTAAAGAACTGTGCCGTTACATCCCCGCCGAAATAAAGTTTAAGCGTTTTCCCTCTGCCGTTTGAAGCTAACTGAACCAGTGCCGTTACGTGGGCCATATCCCCGCTGTCTGCGAGGGAATCACCTAAAAGGGTATATACTATAAGATCTTTCTCAAGAGTACCCGCATCCGTGCCGTAATCACTTGAATCGCTATACAGTATTATAACAGGCGTTGCGTCAGCCCCAGTTGCACCTGTCCCCCCGAATACACTTCCGAGTTTTGTCCATGTTCCTCCGCTCTTAATCCAGATCACACAATCGGTGATAGCAGGTGGCACCCCTGTATACTGAATATATCCTATCCCCGGAGTTCCACCAGTAGGAGCAGCCGTCCCAGCCGTCCAGCCGGAATCAACGGATATACTGACCCCCTCACCGGCACCCCATGGCCAGATCGGACGCGTAGAGGTATCGCTCTCGGTAAGGCAGAAACAATCCGCCGTAGCGAGAATAGCTTTAATCTCAGCACAGTATATGCTATAATCCTCTCCGCATCTCTCGCTGAACTCAAACTGCATCCACTTCATCCCTGTCATAAAGAGATATTCCTTCAGCTTCGCGGCTTCTACGGGATTTGTATCTTTATAGGATTGGTATCTGGTTACAAGAGTATTGATACAGGGCCTTAGATGACAGGCGCAATCATCGCATTGAGCGTCGAGGCTATCGTATCCGGTTACGGTATCGTTGACGACGATCCATATCGAAATTCCCCAGTATTCCATATTGTAAACCAAGATGGAACTGATAGTCGTCTGCCAAATGTTCGTCCAAATCACGGTCTCTTTCGTGTCTCCTCCGCCTATTAACCTGTAAGCGTCAGCCGTGTCAGCCGGAGTTGTAAAATCTGATCCTTCTGGTTTAACAATATGGTGCGTTCTTGTTATCGTAGGCTCAATACTATCAACGGTATACTCCGTAACGTCCTCGCTGCTTAACTGACTTGTTCTGCAGATCGCTTGCATCTCGATCTCAACAACGGGCGAGATATACTGAAAGTCATAACTCTTTGATATATAGTAATTAGTCACGCCATTCGTGAGATAATACTCAAGCGTGTAAGTTCCGTTAACCGGAATCCCATCCGAATCAACGAGCATGTCAATGTCTATCTTCGTCCAGTCCAGTGTTGCTCCGTCGATATCAGGGCTGGCGAAGCTTACCGTTGTCCATCCGGCGTTCTGATAAATCCCGCCGAGAGGATCCGTAACCTTGATAATCCCTTTTACGTTAGCCAACACCATCCCGTAAGTAGTATTGTACGCGGCCTGTATCAGGTCTGTGAATATCAATAACTGGTTAGGGACATCAAAATTGATCCGGAACCTCAGCGCCGCATTATTCATTGCTATAGCCATCTCATTTCACTGTTTTTATGTTACATTTTTTTCTCTCTTACTGCTTTCTCAAGTTTGGTTCTCTCCTCCTCTTCCTGCATAAATACTTTTAAGATTTCATCATCCTTATTCATCGACGGTGCGTGTTTCGTGATAAGATTCTCATTAAGCCACCATTCGATTCTGTTGCCGACGCCTTTCTTGTTCGTCAAAATCTTCAGTTCCTGAGCTTCCGCGATCAATGACTTGACATGTCCCATAAGGTTGATATCGGAAATACTTGAAGATTTCCCTGTGCGTTCCCGGATGATTTCCTCGAAGGATTCAATCAGTTTCCAGTCGTATTTGCCGGTATGCTTATTCCTTCTCATGATCCGCTCCTCGAGCGTGACCCTGATCTGATCCTCGCTCAGGTCTGTTACTGAGATGTTGAAATTCCGCGCGGCAACCTTCAGATCCGCCCCCGCAAGTCCTTCCTCGTCAAGGATGAGGTTCGACACATTCTGCAGTCTCCTTTTTTGGCGAAGTGTTATCTCCGCATCCGCGGCGCTGTTCTGAAGTTTGTACTGAACGACCGGTTCGCGCAACTGGTTCTGGAATTTTTCAAGGCCATCTATAGGCTCTACCGAGGGGGATGCGAAAATAAGAAACCATAATAGGTCGGGCTTCTCGTTCATCTTCACCTGTAAGGCCGTTCCAGGGAAATTCCATAAGACGGGGGTAAAGACCTCGTTGTTCTTCGAGTCATAACTGGATGTCTCGAAATACCTCACGTCATATCCAATGGTTTTACTCTCCGGCTTATTTCCGTTCAAGATGAATGAGCAGTTTTGCCTCATCCTCACGTATGTACCCGAAGAGTGTTCTTCCACCCCCTCGTGGTTGATACTTATCTTATTCTCCGGCTCTGCGAAGGTGTAATTCTTCTGATCCAGCTTCTTTAATGCTTCCATGGAGGGGATATAGACATCCTTCACGAAGGCGTCCTCGATCTCATTCAGGTTCAGTTTTTTTCCGTTTACGATTAACATAGCTCTTTTGTTTTAAAGGTTCTCACTTCTCGTTTTGAAAATAAAGGGAAGCCCCCGAAGGGACTTCCCTGGTTAGGTTTATCAGGTTCCGCGCTGGATGATCCAACGATTCGCCTTCAGCATCACGAACATCACGTGGCTACGCAAGTGAAGCATAACCTCGTCAATATCCGTATTGTATGGGTAGTAAGCGGCTCCACCAGCTCCTGCGGTGTTCCACACTTCAGCTCTACGGCTGTAATTGCCTTTGGCACGATAACGCATCCCGATGTTCGGAAGCATCTTGCCGGGGTTATCCGGGTTGGGATACATCTCAAGCGGGCCTATGACGACGTGCTTTGACATATTGAATCCGGTCTCACCGTAAGTAGTGGGATCAATCCATGCAGGAACTTCCTTGAAGATATAAGTCATATCTCCGGAGGTATAAGTCTTGAAGTTGATGCTCAGCCCAAGTTCTACGCTTGCACCACCGAACATGGTCTTCAGGACTTTTGTGTAGTCCGTTCCGTTAGTATCGATCAGGTCCTTCAACGAGTTGCGGATGTCAATAAGCGCGTTAGACCCACAAAAAGCGATAGCAACGCCGGAAGTTACGCCATTCTGTTTCATGTGAAGGGCTGTCGTATCCAGGTCGGCCGGGGCATAAGCGCCACCGGTGATAGACATGCTCTTGCCGAGTTCAGTGATCCATTGAAGCATGCCTTTGGTAGTTTTGACTAGGTTAACAGATCCGCGAGCGGTAGTCTGCGTAACGGAGTTCGTATTTTCCTTACCCCAGGTAAAGGCACCATCGATCTTACTGTTCAGAAAGTATTCTGCCCGCATAAGGCCGGGGTTATACCATCCACTGATGGAACGTCCATCGTCGATGACGTTGAACCATTCAGTATTCACGAGCTGTGTTCCTTCCACTCCGACATCTTCCGGGATGATCTGCGCGACGAACTTGCGTTTTGTCGCCCCGACAAAGGTAGAATCACCCTGTGACATCCCCGCGGCTTTAGCACCAGAGAAGATGATCAGCTTCTTGCCGGTCAGGTTCCCGATGTTATCCGTGGCAAATACAGGAGTGATCGTGATCGTGTGCGCATCAGGCGTGGTAACGTCCTTCGCTGAGATCCAGCAGGGGACTTCGGTAGTGGTAAGCACCTCATCCCATTTTCTTGGGAATGATATTGCCCCGCTCTGTTCGTGATCTGCGGCGTCAAGCGTAAACACAACCGTTCCCCCAACGCCAGGAGTAATAGTGTCAGGCGTTCCGCTGATAGACCGGCGATAACGGTTTTCTTCGTAAGCGTAGAATTCATCTGCTCCGACAGGTTCTTCCCTGCCCATTGAGCCGAGAATCTGCCACACGCCATCGAACTGATATCCGAATCGTGCGGCTATCTCATTCCAGTACTGCGGTTTTAGGTAGTCGAGAAACGTCATAATCGTTTCACTCAAGACCCCCGCACCTGGATAGGTGTTAGCATCTGTAGCTGCCATATTTTAGTTCTCCTTATATTTAGTTTATTTTGTTAATAACTATTTTTGGGCTCCATGAACTTTGCTGATGAAATCTCTCTGCTTATCGTCCTCGGTCATAATCTCTCCCTTTGGAATATGAGTAGATTTGATTACACCTGGGTTGTTCACTTTCACCCCCCATTCTGAGTCCCTCTTGCTTATAGCGTTCTGAAGAATATCCTGAAATTGAGGTTCTGAGTAGTCGGCACGAACTTCGCGCCAGATAAAGTCAGATACTTTACTGAGGTTCTCCTCGCTAAAGGGCAGACCCTGGTGTAAAACCATAATAGCTGCCCTTTTGAAGATTTCCTCCTTCGATTCTTCAGGAATCACTAATTCGCCCTCAAACTCACTCTTATCTGCGAGTTGAAACTTGAGTTGCTTCTTAGATAATTCTCTTGCTAATTGAGTAAAAGGTAATTTCCATTCATTTACTAATTTATCCGTTTTTTTCTTTTCTTCCTCTTTTTTGTCTGTCGCTAGTGGAACTTCGATAGTTTCGAGCCTTCCCAATAGCGTTTTCTTTATCTTCTTCGCCTCAAGATCGAGATCAATCTGCGCGTCCTGATAATTCCTGATTCTGATCTTTTCATCATCCTCATCCTCATCCTCTTCCGGGGATAAAAACAGGTTCGGGAACTTCCGCTCGAAAATCCGCTGTACCACATCCGGCTTATCAGAATATTCCGGGTTGTCTTTCAGAAATCCTATCTTCCATATTTTCTCACTGTCCGGCTTGCCGTAGACGAGCCCCATATAGAGGTCAAACTCCTCCGGCGTCTCTTCCTTGATCTTCTGAAGCTTGTAGAATTCCGGTATCTTATACGGGTTCTCTTTCGCTTTTTTCAATTCTTCATTCTCCGTCTGAAGTTGGGCGATGCGTTCCTCCCATTGGCTGATAGCGGCCTCCTCTTTCTCAACAACCGTAACAGGTTCTACGGGTTTCACAGATTCAACGGGTTCAACGGTTTTAACCGTCTCAACCGGCTTTTCCTCTTTCTTCTCTTCCGAGATAAACCTGAACTTAGGTGGACGCCCCCTGCGGGTAAATTCCTCGTCCGTCTTTTTGTTGAACGTTACGCCTCCGAGTGTTTCAGCGGCAGATTCCAGGGGTTCTGCGGTTTCCACAGATTCCACGGTTCCCACGGTTTCAGTCTTTGGATCTTTAACTTCTTTTACTTCTTTGGTCTCGATGATTGCTTCCTCTTTTCCCATGACTTATTTTTTTTAAAATTAAAGTTTCATAAAATCTTCCAAATATACATTAAAAATATACTAATTGTCAAGTGTTTAGGTAATACCATTTAAAGTTATTGTTCACGTTGGTTGTGTTTGTGCAACCGGCATTAACTCTTCCGTTCCACCTGCGGGCAATACCGGCTGGTTAATTCCCGCCCTTTCGGCCCGTGTTTTCCCTATTTCCGGTTCCTCTTTTTTTATCGCTTTTCCTTCAGCCTCCAATAGTTTAATCTTCAAGAAGTGATCTAAGAGCTTCGTCTCGGTCTCAAGCCTGTGATCCAGCTCTTTCTCTTCCTTGGACTTCTTCGCTTCTATAGCCGTCTTAGCTATCTCCTCCTGCGCCTTCTGTTCGTTCGTCGCCCGCGTCTGTTCGCCAATCATGGTTTGTGTCGCCTGCGCCCGCTGGAATGATCTTATCTCTGCCTGTTGCTCCTTGTACTGAATCCATGCGCGGACATCGGCGAGGTTTTCAGAGGTATTAATCTTCTCAACTATGAAAATATATTCGCTATAGGTGAGTATAGGCACCCCATCCTTTCCTACAGCGAGAGCGCTTCTCGCCGCTTCGAGGATAGCTTGCTTAGTGAGGCTATCCAGTTTTGCTGAAATTTCTATCCCCCAGTATACTGGCGGGAATCCGCCCGCGCTCTTAATCGCGTTGAACTTTGCCGGGCCGAGGATGTTATAATAAGGGCATTCTTCGCCTTTCGCGTTGATGATCACGCTCTGAATCTTTATCGCCGCGTACTTAGCCGCGTTTTCTTTGATCGTAATGTAGCCCGTGTAGATCGGCCTGAGCGTGTTATTCGTTGTCGCGAGTGCTATCTGCGTCACGCCAAGTCCTTGTTCCGAGACCGGGCTTCTACCTGTTGAGAAGTCGCTGATGCCTGTGATCCTTTCCAGTTCCCGGTAATACAATTCAAGTGATTTCACGGCGCTAATAATAGAAGCGTCGTACCCGCCAAGGAGCGTATCTACCGGGTTTTGACTTCCTATCGGGTTGCTGGGTTCAGGCGGCGCTAACCGGTAAAGTAATCTTCCGGTCTGCTGGTAAATCGTTAGCACATCCAATGGGTGCATAACCTTGCCCTTACCCATGGGAATGTTCGTGATTGAGCTGATCTCTATCTTCAGGCCTGTAGGTGCGCTCTGGGCGCGGGCATTCTGAAGATCGAGATAAGTAAGAACGATCTCATCCTCGATAGGACGCATAGCTTCCACTATGGACTTCCCCGGAATCTTAAAAAGCATAAAAGGAAGCTTCACGTCCTTATCGTGGTAATCAAATGGAATATCCTTAACCTGCCCGTATTTCCAGACGATATCGCTTCCTATGATCCATTTCGTTGAGTAGAGCGTCCGCAGGTCTTCCCTTTTTGTATTCCTATATTCCGTATCGTAGGCTCTGGGAAGGCGATAGCGACCATTTTCTTTCTTACGCCAATTTTCATTGTAGACCTTCCCATCTACGTGATACGTTTTGAATGAAGTATTTACCGTTTTCCAGTAATTCAACATCACCGGCACGCGGATATTATCATAAGGGAATGAACTTCTCTTGCGTTCCGTGCCGTATGAAACCTTATTATCATTGAACGATCCCCACCTTTCAGCAAGGGATTTAATATCGTCCTCGGAGACGTTCATATCTTCCGCCGCGAGTTCCGCCCTCACGTCGGCTACCGTCATCCACTGCTGCAGCCCGCCGAAGGAACTGTCCGAGTTATCCTCTTCCATACTTCCTTCCATGACGAGATCAGCGAAGTCAGCGTATTTCCATTTCGCTACGCCACCGATATCATTATAAACATAGACTAGTGCCTTGCCGTTCGTAATCAAATCCGCTATGACCGCGCGCTTTACTTTCGGGTTCTTCGAGAGTTTTTCAGTATAATCAATGCCGTCCTTCATCGCGGATTCATACGCCAATTTGAATGATCCGATCTTTTCCCAGAGGTCAAGCTCTTCCATTGAGGACGGTAACGCTTTTTCCTGAACGTCTTGAGGCATATCCATCGTCTGTTGGATATATTGCTTGACCGGGCGGTTCTGTCCCTCAAAGAGGGATCTATACTTTAGTTCCTGTTTTAGGGTGGTGCTCTTCTCGTCGATGGCGTAGACGCTGATATTATGCTCGGTATCTTCCATCAGCCCCTGGATATTGAGAAGGATCTTAGGGATAGGCGAGAGGATATCCTCGAAGTTTACGTTAATAAAGCCTTCCCTTTGTTTCAGGATACTGGTATATTCGCTATCCTCATCCGTAGTAATGGGCGGTTGTTTTCTTTCGAGAAGGACTCTGCTTTTATATATTTCCGGGTCTTGTCGCCCGGCGGCGTATTCCCGGTTCAGCTTGATGTTTTCCTGTTCATCCGGTGTGATGCAGGTTTCTCCCGCGAGGTATCGCGAATAGATGAATTGCGCCCATTCCTTGGCGTATTCCGGCGTCTCTTTGTATTCCGGCGGAACCTCATCGGAAGGACGCGTGTATTCCGTTCTGGCGAATCCACTAAGTCTGTAAATCATACTGTTTTTCTGCTGATGATTTAACTTATTGTGCTATAAGGTTTTACTTAATTTTACCTAAAGCTTTACATAAAGTTGTTGCAAATATAATATAAACGAAGTGCAAAAGTCAAGCAGGGGAAATAATTTTTGATTAGGTATTCCAGTACCGAAAAGTGTTTTTATCAACAATTTTTCCGGGTTTTCAACATTTTTTTGCTTTTTGCTTGTTTTTGCTTGACAAAGTGGGCAAATATTTGTACTTTTGTTTTGGGATGTTGGCGGACATGAGAACGTAATTAAAACCTCTATGTGAGTAGGAGCCGCCACTCCGAAAACATAGGGGTTTTTATATATGAATAGAGCGGAAAGAAGTAATTTAAGATATCTTAGAAACCATCCAGAATTAGCAAATAAAATAAAAGCTAAAAGAGAATATGCTAAAAATTTAAAAAAAGAACAATCCAAAGAGGCTAAAATAATAATTGATGGAAAATTCAATCCAAAGAGGAAAAAAAATGTTTATCTGAACGAAGAAACCGAAAGACTGGCCCAACTTGAAAGAAATCGTATAATTACAAAGAATGATATAAAAAAAAATATTAGAGCAATCAAAAATAAGAATAAAAAAAAGAAGAAAGGAATAAGAACAGAATACAACGAAAATGCTTTAAAAGATATAAATTATAAAGATTTTCTAAAAACGGATTATTGGAGATTCGTGCGGAAAATAGTATTAAAAAGAGATAAAAATAAATGTCAAATGTGTGGGCGCAATAATAACTTACATATCCATCATCTTACATATAAAAATCACTTTAATGAACATAAAAATCTTAATGATTTAATAACATTATGTGATCAATGTCATAGTATAGAACATTCAGATGATGGTGTAGATATTTTCCAGTTGATAAAATTATTACAATCTGAAAATAAAAAAAATAAACATACTATTCCTATTAATATTCCCGTGAGTATCCCTATGGATTTTCCAGTTGATAAATTATCTAAGCTATTTCGAGGAAACATTGTAATAAAAAAAAATATAAAATCAACATAGAATAGGGAAAAAAATTGATCTGCAAAAAACCGAAACTTAATAAAGGGGATTAAAACAAAAAACCCGGATTACTCCGGGCTCTTTGTGATTAACCAAAATCTGTGACCATGAAAAAATTCACTGCACAAAGATAACAATTTTTTGGGGATTGTCAATAGGCAAGATACAATTACTGCAAAAAATATCCCGACCTGCCAGATGATAATAAAAATCATAATTACTGGAGACATCAGGATCAAAAAATATAATCTTGGCTGTTTCATAATTTTAAAAAAGGGGCGAAGCTTTTGAGTTTTCCGCCCCGATCAGGTGTGAGAAGTGAGAACACCGAGAACCGAAGCAAAGATAGATTTACACGTTATCACTTGTCAATATTTTGAGGAAAAAAGTTTTCAGGGAATTATTATATTTCATTGACAAGCCTTATCTAATTAGCTAACTTTGTTCAAACAAATTTTCTTTCCCATGATCCAGATTTTGAGTGTTCAAGGAATTAACGGATACCGTTCGGAAGTAATCGTTGAGGATCAAAGGATATTTCAAAACGAGAATGAGGTCGAGCTATACAGGAGGGAATTACTTAAGAACTACAAAGGCAGAAATAAACAATTAAGGAAGGACGGGAGTGAGGATGACGGGATAGTTGAAATCTTGTTTACGAAGAAATACGTGGAAAATATTTTGTACATTGGGTGATCTTTGATTAGTAGTTTTTCAATAATTCTTTTTAATAAACCACGAACTCAGGTCTCTCTCCGAGTGGTCAACCATTTCCTCGCTGCGGTAGTCATTCTCGATAGAATGAGTTGCCCCGCCGAAAACAGCTACGAGGTCTTTATTCTTAATATCCTTTTTCCCTCTAAGGTCTTTACATTGCTGAAGTAGTTCGAGATGTTTTATTCTATGGCCGTATAATTCCACGAACGTGACTGCGCATCCAATGATCTTATCCGGCGTGTCCCTAGTAAGGGAATAGCCAGCGGTCTTACGGTAGCTTCCGTCCCCCTCACGGAAGTAGTAGAGATATCCGCCAAAACCTTTTCGCTTGAAGTATTCCCGGACTATTTCTATATTTACCTCCGGGGAGTGCATACCTCCATAATAGATTGTTGACTTGAGCATATCCTCACAGAATTCTTCTTTCGTCGCTGGCCGTGCGGAATAGGTATAGACAATATCCGGCTTATCGCTTTTAGTTATATCTTTCTCATTATCTGAAGGGTCTTTCCGCTCTATTGCTATCCCACCACCATTAGACTGGCGGAAGTGTTCCGTCTCATCATAGCCGAAAGGGTCTGAGCAGTGCATAACCTTATTTCTAAAGAGAGGATACCAGTGACCGTCTTTCCAGTATTTTTTATTCGCCATCTCAGAAGGGTAGAGTTTACTCACATACCACCTTCCCATCGGGTTCTCAAAGAATGTCACGTCACCGCCGAAGTCCCGCACCCAGTCAAAGTTGCCTCTTACCGTTGCCCGTTCCAGAAACCGGAGTTCACTGATCCTTTTATCGAGGATGATCATATTAAAGCCGATTCCCATTCCGGCCTGGGTGAAGCTCTCGGCGAAGGAAAGCGGGTGAAGCCTGAGTTGTTCCTGGTACTTCATCATCCCCTCGGAGGTGCTTTCATCGAGATAGTGTTTTCTTTCTCTCAGGTAGTGATTTCGCGCTTTCTCCTTTAGTGAGTTTCCGTACCGGTCAATGAAGCCGGGCGATCCTTCATCACTCGGAAGGAATATATTCACGAGCCCTGACTTCGTTTGCCCGTTAGCGGTTCTATGGTAGAAGTCGGAATCTCTGCAGAGGTAAAAAAATTCAGCGCCTCCTTGTTTCTCAAACTCGCCGGCAGTAGATTCGTGAATGGCGAAGCCGCCGATGATCTTCCCGCTTGACCAGCTAATAGTGTTCTTCACGATTTCCCATCCCATATAGATTACTTCCTTTATCACCTTTCCGGATTCCGTCCGGTAGTAGTCGAAGATCTCTTCCCCGTCATAGAAGTAAGATGAGTGCGTCTTAGCGTAATCGATCTTGCTTTCAAGGCCGTACTCCCCTAACTGATCCTTGTCTTGGAATACGATCTTCGTCTGCGGATCCGTATCCCCATCGAAGATAGGCATAAAGAACCATGGGATGGTACGGGACATGGCGGTGTACTTCAACCATAATTTTTTCCCATGATCCGCGTCTTGAGCCTGCATCCCGGAATACTTGTTCTTATGCGTTATAATGCGACGGTTCACCCACGCTATCGCATCCGTCGTAGCGGCGAGCCTTCGCCCTTTAGAGAATACTACTCCAAAAAGTTTTCTCTCACCAGTATCGATCAGTTTATCGCCGTACCTGTTTGGAAGCCTATTCCCGATAGCATCGAACTTCTGATCCTCAAAGTCTGATGTAAAGTTATTAGCCCAATGGAATACGGTATGAAGCTTCCTGCTGCGTTCGCGATATTGCGGGATCAGCCCGGTATGTGTTTTCATAAATGCGATCAACTCATAATGGGATGGCGGGATATACGTAGGCTTCCCATTAATGAAACACCAGTATCCATTAAGGCGGTAGAACCATTGTTTTTTTAGCCAGAGGATCTCATCCTGAAGGTCATTCTGTCGCCTTTCAAATTTCTGCCAGCACTCTTTTATCGAGACGCTATCCCGCTGGATCCTTCTCAGCGCTTCGGGAACTACGGGTCGCGTGAAGAGCTGATCCTCCGCGGGAAGGCCATATCCGTCGATATATTTCAGCGGTGGTGGCGAGGGAAGCTTTATCTCTATCGGTTGCAGGTCGGGGTCGTTATCGTTAAGGATAAGAACCTCATCCGGGGGTTGGTAGTTAAGGTTGGTCCTTCCGGTTATTTGTTTCGGTCGTCTGCCCATGGCGTCCATCCGTTAAGCGGGTCCTTCCCGTCGAATATTGATTGCGCTATCTCTTCCGGCGTGTAGAGCCGTTCCTGTTCGATACGCTGATAGAGGTCGTCCACAAGGCGTAGCGTGTGATCACTGTTAAGAAGCTCATTCGTGAGGTCTTCGATATTTTTCTCGATCTTATTGATGTTATCGAGAAGGTTATTCGTTCTTTCGCCGGCTTCAGTATTCCCTGATTGCAGTTTTGAGAGCTGGTTATAGTACGCATCCATAAATACGCACATCTTCGTCCATTTTGGGTTTTTCATCATTCGGACGTAAGCGATGATGATCTGGTTCACGTAACTGTTTCCGCTTGAGAAGAGTTCTTTATAGTGCTTCTGGTTGATTAAAGATAGTTGCGCCGCGGCGAGTCTGCGTTCGGGGTATTCCGCGATAGAGAGAAGCGGTGTGTTGGGGGTATAGAGAAGCATCACATATCTGAAGGCTATATTGAAGTTTATCCCCGCTTCCTTATCGGGGTAGTTCATAAATTCGGGGTAGTGTTGCAGGTCTTGGTAGTTCTTGCGATAATTTATCGTGCCTTCTATCGGGAAGGGGAATTTCCTGCGGTCTAACTCTGAGAGGTTCATCGGTCTCGGTTTATTCTGGTGCAAATATAACAAAAAACCCGGCTAAGTCAAGGCTGGGCTTTTAGGATAGTGATAGTTGTTATCAGGCTGTGACGCCTAATCTAAGTGCGTCGAACATCTTCTTCCCTGTTGGAAGAATCGTGTCGTGGATGTAGTCAACGTCCTGGATTGAGGCGAAGCCAGCGGGCAGGATAGCGAGGGTATCATTCACGTCGATGATCCGCTTAAATTCAGCCAGTACGGCTGTACTTGAGAGATCGGTCAGATAGGTGAGAATGTAGTATTTCGCATAGAGGTCGTTGAAAATATCCGATAGTTGGTTCACGATCTTGTACGCCGGCGTTCCGGTTGGGGTCGTAAGCAAGTTCCAGCCGTGGGTTGCGTCCCGCAGGACAAGAGTAAGAATGTTTGCGGTATTGGACTCGATCAGTCCCCATTGGTATCCGTTTGTGGTAGCGGAATAAATCTGAACGTACATTCCCGCTTTTGAATCTACACTTCCAAATTGTGCGGTGTGTTCAAGCGTCTTGATCCCGATGGAGGTGCATGTTGTTCCTTGTTGTACTGCATATCCCGGATATCCGGCGAAGTAACTCAGAAGCAGAGGGATTGTATTATCCGGGTAGAGTGCTGTCCACGTTCTTTCCGTCACGCCGAGGATTGCGGATGTATTCGTATCGGCCTTCCCGGCCAGGTAGAGCTCCATCCCGACGCAGGTCTTGAAGTCTGAAGTTGCATCAGGCTCGGCGTAGAATATGCCGCGGATCGTAGCGACGGTAGTCGTATTGCTTTTCACCCGCGAGAGTTGATTCGCGCCAGTGCCGGCGGTGATCAGGATATGCTCATCGACGAACAGATCAGTCGTCCAGTCCGTGATCGCGCTATCTCCGATAGTTGTCGCGGTGTGAGTAGTTGCGTCCTCGATCAGCGCGGATAAGGTTCCCTGTGAAGCAACCTTCAATTTAGCTCTGAGCGCATACTGTTGAGTGCAGTTAATTGTCCCAACGGGGGTTGTCTGGCTCGTCGCTTCGCATGGTGCGGTGATATAGATAGCGTCGTAGGTTGCATCCACGAGAGTAGTCCCGCAGTAGGTTGTGAGGGTAGCCGTGATGATACCTACGATATCGTACACGGTAAGTGTATGTCCGTTATCCGTGTGCCATTTGTACACGGCGTAAGCCGCGGCGAGGCTCTCCGCCGTAGCCGAGGAATAGATCAGGTGATTTGTCTGTACTGCCATTTTGTTGTTTCTTAATTGTTAATATCTATTTGTTCCGTTGTTCGTGTTCAATGTCTTCATTATTGTGGTTCAAAATTAGTGAATGGGATATTGGCTTGTCAAGGGTTAGGGAGTTAAATTTTAAAAAAAACATTAAAAAAAAACAATTCCCTTGACTATCTTGTTTTTTCGTATTATATTTGCATTGAAATTAAAGTTTCAGATCATGAGCAAAGTAAGTAAAAGCATCACAATAGATAATGATCTCAACAGCAGGATAGAGGAATTGCGTGTTGCCGAGCGCAGGACGTTTTCAGGGATGATTTCCATTATCCTTGAGAATTATCTTCGCGACCGCGGGATTTCGCCTAGTGGCAGGGATGTTGATGTAATGCAGAAAGAGTACCATAAAAAATTCAAAAGATGATCCAAAGACACACAGCCGAAGATCATTGGTCTAATAAGGATATTATTGATCTGGATAAAATTGATGATCGTTCTCCCGCAGGCTTAGCATCCAAAATGGTTAGACATTTCACAAAAAGAGTTTTTGATGAAAGGATTACGACAGATGATGATCTCAACAAAGAGATAAAGAGGATTCTTAGAAAAATATAATGGAAATAAAAAATAACAACGAGAAAACACATACTTACTGTTCTTACTGCGGGAGGTTAATAAAAAAAGGATTATTAAATTGGATAGAACATTGTAAAAATCACTGCACAGATGAAAGGATGAAAAATTTTGCCGAAACAAGGCTGAATCTTGAAAGATATGGCAATTACTTAAAAAACAATCCAAGTGCTGTTAAGTTATCAGACAAAATATTTAGCAAAACCGCCAAATAATAGAATGTATTATATATGCGATATTTAACCAAACAAAAGAACAATGAAAACATACAGAATAAAAGAATATGATTATGGAACAAGGAAAACGTTTTGTATTCAGCGGAAATCTATTTTTGGCTTTTGGTTTAATCCTGATAATGTTGATGCTTACACAACAGGGTGGTATGATACGCTGGAAGAAGCTAAAGAAGTTATCAAAAGGAAACGAACACTAGTTAAAATAACAACTCATAATTATTAGAAGACCTTGAACAATTTTAAAAATCAACCCCAAGACAAATGAAAACATTAATAGAACGTAGGGCAAGATTTGTATATGATGCTGCGAGGCTTGCAGCAGAAGCAGCAAATGCCCCAATAATTCCTGTACTATGGAATGAACGAGAACAGGACTTCAAAGATCAATTTTTTAATGTAATTGAACGTCAATGTGGGGAACAACGTTCACGCTCTCCTGAAGAATTACATGGACGTTGGGTGCAAGCATATCTTACGCTGGGATGGAAATATGGAGAAGAATGTGATCGTGAAAAACGCATTCACCCGGATTTAGTTTCTTATGCACAACTTGGACAATTAAAAAGATATAAAGATGCAGTTTTTGTTGCACTTTGCGAGATAGCAAGACAATGGATTTATTAACAAGACCAACCAGATGAGTAACGAAATAGATCCTTTGAGTGTTCGACCTATCGGGCACGTTCTTTTAAAAATCAGAATGAAAAAGGATCTGCCTTTTGCCGAATATGATCATGTTAAGAGCACCCTCACCAGTGGGGATTTGAGTATCAGCATGGTTCATCCTCAGTTTGATGCGGCTATGTACGTGCCGAACACGGGGGAAGTAGTGAGTTCCTGCGTAAAGGATATACTTCCGGGGGATTTCGCTCACGTGGAGTACCTCGCACTGCTCAACGCTTTTGGTAGGTGGTTTAACTCTTGCGCGCAGGTGGATGATCCCGCTTTTTTTATCAGTAATTGGGGTGTTTACGCTTTTGTGAAGCCTCATAATGTTTACTTCGTTGAACGGGAAGGAAAGGTTGTTACCGTGAACGGGTACAATATTGTGGAAGTGATAAAGAAACCAATGTCAAAAGTTTTTTACGGGGATAAGATTGATACGTTATTCGCGAGGGTGCTTCACGGGGATTACGCGGGGAAGGTAGTTATCTTTTCGCGGTTCGCAGATCAGGGATACACGCCACCGATAGTGATAAAGAACGATTACATTCTGGCAGAGGTTGAGAATTTTGAAGAACTTTAAAATTAAAAAAATAACTTATGCACAATTGTCTAATTAAGCCAATACTAATATTTTTAGCATTATGCTTAGTAGCAGTAACCATTATATTTAACTTATATATTATCGTTTTTTATGTTTGTTTAGCATTGATAGTTGTTTGTGCTTTATGGCTTATTGTTGGTTTTATTTTTGAATGGATTGAATTTTAATTATGAAAAAAGGATGGAAACAGTTAATTCCGGGAAAGAAGGTTTCTAAAATTTCAGAAATCCCGACAGTCCCAGGAGAGAAGGCAAAAAGCAACTTTGCGCCAATGATAACCGAAAGGCCAGAGGGGATGGATTATGAACTTTACCGAAAGCTGAGGAAGCTGGAGAGGGCTTATCTGAAGCAGTATTTAAAAGGCAGAAGGCCGGATAGTAAACCTAAAACCGAGTGAGGATGAAAAAGTCTGTAAAAGTTTACCGTACCGGTGCGACGAGGGTAAAAAGAAAGTTCTTTCTTTTCCCGAAGAGGGTTGGCGCCTCTCTTTGCTGGGGATGGGTCGAGGTAAAGCAGAATCTTTTTCTTGCTTACCCCAGAAGTAAGGGCGTAGAGAGTTTTGGTGAGATTGTGCCATCAATGGAAAGGATATGGTTAGATGAGTGTGTTCTGGAAAAAAAATAAAAAATGCACCTATAAATATAATGGTGTCCCAAATTTTGATTTATTCACTTTAAACATTAGGCTATGAACAACTTAGATGAAAATTTGAGAAAACTGGAAAAGATCATGGAGGATAAGATTTTTTCTGTCGGCGGCGAGGATTGCAGTTTGGATTTTTACAACACCCGGCATCAGAACAGGATTCGGACTTTAAAGGGCAATGAGGCTGTCGTAGTAGGGTTTCGCCCGGATGGCGTAAGAATTACCTTTCGCCTGAACGATGTTAAGGTTTATGGATCCCCCGGCCAGGAGAAAGAGGTGGAGGCTGAAGTAAAGCCCGATGTGAAACCCATGGTGAAACCCACGGCGAAGAAAAAGCCGAAGATTGCAGTTAGAGAAGTCGAAGAGAGGTCGTTTTTCACCTTAAAGGAGGATTTGGATGAGTTCGTCGGCGAACCCGTGATCGAGCCGGTGATTAAGCCAGCGATTAAACCGGTGAAGAGGGCGAAGGCACAACCTGAAAAGAGTGATAAAGGGAAAGAGAAGTTGGCCGCGCCGAAATCCGGGAGGAAGAAGAAATAAGGAATTGGAGAGTTTTTTTCTTCCCGGCGCCTTCGCCGGTTAATTGATTTTACATGCAAATCATTGACACATTCTCTGGTATAGGGGGTTTTAGCCTTGCAGGTAATTGGCTGGGATGGAGACCCATCTGTTTCTGTGAGATTGACCCATGGTGTCAGAAAGTGATAAAAAAACATTGGCCGGATGTATCTGTCTTTGATGACATAAAAGAATTAACCTATGAAAAAATACTTGGAGGAACAAAGTGGAATCCATCCGAACCAACAATCATTGTGGGGGGATTCCCTTGTCAGCCGTTTTCCGCAGCGGGGAAAAGAAAAGGAAAAAATGATAACCGTTACCTCTGGCCTGAAATGCTTAGAGTTATCCGAGAGATTAAACCAGCCTATGTCGTTGGCGAAAATGTTGCTGGCCTCCTCTCGATGGAAAATGGCAGAACACTTGAGCGGATACTCCTTGACCTGGAAGATGAAGGGTATCAGGTCGAGGTTTTTGTTATTCCAGCTTGCGGTGTCGGAGCGTGGCACAGACGGGACAGGGTGTGGATTGTGGCCTACCACACAGACACAGGGATTGAAACGATGCGACGAGAACGGGAAAACACAATTTCAAGATGTCAGGATGCTGCCGACCCCGGACTGTTCAGGCCGAAGGAGTGTCAAGAGCAAGCAGCAGGGATTGAGCAATGTGGTAAAGGGGATGCTGCCAACACCGAAATCCCAAAACGCCAATCAACCGGCAATACATGGCCAAGGGGGAATGGATTTACAGACCTATGCCAAGATGTTTCCGACACCGACAACGAGAGACCACAAGGACGGGAATGCAGAGAGTTGCCAGAATGTTCCAGCAAACAGTTTATTGGGCAGGGAAATTCACAAAACGACGGAACAAACGGGCAGCCTGAATCCTGTCTGGGTGGAGTGGCTGATGATGTACCCACCCGGATGGACGGATATTTCAGCAGGGAACCCGAAGGAATCCCAAGAGTTGCAATCGGGATTAAAGATCGGGTGAATAGGCTGAAAGGACTCGGAAATGCGGTGGTTCCGCAAGTAGTGTACGAAATTTTTAAAGCGATAGATGAACAGAATCAAAGAAGTCCTGAAGGAAAAAGGAATTAAGCAAACCTGGTTGGCCGAAAGACTTGGCAAAAGTTATAACATGGTGAATTCTTATGTTCAGAACAGAAGGCAGCCAAGCATTGAAACTCTTTTTAAAATAGCATCTGTTCTGAATATGGATGTGTGTAATTTATTATATAAAAACAAATGAAAGTAAATCTGACAGTCGAAAAACTAGAAATCACTGGTGTTATAAGAACATATCAGGAAACAATATGGATAGAGGATGAAAACCACGAAGAAGGTGGGTCTCTCCAGGTGGTTGAAAAATATTACCCAATCCCAAGGATTGCGATTGATTTTGTCGCAATAAGAGACATTTCCATGGACATCGGAACTATATACACCGATGGTATGAATTCATTTTACGCCTCTGAGAAAAATAAGATTCAGAATGCAGAGATTCATGTGGAGCGTTTTAGTATTCCCAGGGAACTTCACCCGATAGCAAGGGCATATATTGAGAATAAAGAAAGAAAAGTTACGGGTGCAACCACGCAAGAGGGGGACCCCTGCCATGATGGCATATTGGATGAGGAACACATAAAAAAAGTAAAGAGAATAGATTTCTGGCTTACATCTCATGGGGCTAATAAAATATCTGATATAGTTTTTGATGGAAATGCGAGCATCATTAGTATATCAAAAGGATTTGGAAGGGGTTATTTTATTGAATTAGCCCCTGTGGATATAACGCATAATATAGGAAATGGATCCGGGATGCCACTTAAAATCAAATTTTAATGCTAACCTTTAAAATTTTAACCAATGGCAGAAAATTACAGGATAGTCCGCGCTTCGGAGCGGTATCTCGTTTCCGTTGAGTACTCGAAACTGATCATGAGCGATCCTGAAGAAGTGAGCGTAGAACTCATATTGGATTATTCTAGAAACAAGGTTTCGATTAAGCCTTTGCAGGGGAGGGATTCTTTTCTTTTCCGGGAATCTATGGATCTTGAGAAGTGGGAGGCTGTAATCGAGGCTATTTCTAAAGCCCTAGATTTAGCGAGGAAAAAGATGTCAAACAATGGGCAGGATTTTGATTGCAGGTGAAACCTTTAACTATGAAGAAACAATCCCATCCGGTAACCGCATCTAGATCCCCAAGTATCATCCAGAAGTGTACCTGCGTTCACGCAGAACAGGATAAACTTTACGGGCAGGGTATGCGGATCTGGTCTCATGCGCCAGCAAAAGGCATTCAGCCACGCAGGTATCGGTGTACGGTGTGCGGGAGAGAGAAAGAGGCATGACCTACAAGGAAGCCCTAAATAGTATCCCGGGCAGAGTGCATTCTGATAGCCTAACCCGGGTCAAGGGTATGTTGGATTACAGAGAGTGATCCACGCGGCGGATATCCACGGCTTCCTTGTTTGAAATGATAAATAATGAATACTAAAGAAAGTACGGAGTTGGCGGGGTGGATTAACAAAATCCACCATGGTGATTGTCTTGATTTACTCAAGCAGTTGCCTGACAACGCAGTTGATTGTGTTGTTACGTCGCCTCCTTACTATGGACTCCGGGATTACGGAACCGCAACATGGGAAGGGGGTGATCCGGAATGTAGCCACAAGAGAGACAGTAAGAGAAGTGCCTTTGGTGAGACTGGAAGTGATAATGTTGATGGTGGCGTGGGTGATGCGATATATAAAGATAATTGCCCAAAATGCGGGGCCATCCGCATTGACAGCCAGATCGGCCTTGAGGCGACGCCAGAAGCCTACGTCCAGAAAATGGTTGAGGTATTTGAACAGGTAAGGCGGGTGCTGAAACCGGAAGGAACTTGTTGGTTGAATTTAGGAGATAGTTATGCGGGTGGTTCTGGGGGATATTATCCCAATAAAGGCGAACCAGGTAATGCACACCAAAGAAGAAAAACAGAAAGAGTCAAAAATTTAAAACCCAAAGACCTCATCGGAATCCCATGGATGTGTGCATTCGCACTCAGAACCGCCGGCTGGTGGCTCAGGCAGGATATAATTTGGCACAAACCCAATCCAATGCCCGAACCCGTAACCAACAGATGCACCAAATCCCATGAGTATATTTTTCTGATGAGTAAGTCACAAAGGTATTACTACGATGCGGAGGCAATAAAGGAAGATAGTGTTTGTATTGATGATATTAGATTAAACAAGGGTAATATACGTTACGGAGGTAAGCGAAATGGTAAAAATGGAACAGGGCAAGAAAGTTTTGTAACGGTTAATGAAAGTCGTAATAAACGCTCTGTCTGGACAGTCACAACCAAGCCATTTTCCGAAGCCCACTTTGCCACATTTCCTGAAGATTTAATCGCGCCATGCATCAAAGCCGGCTGCCCGGAGGGCGGCACCGTACTTGACCCATTTCTTGGATCAGGCACTACCGCTATCGTGGCCCGCAAACTTAACCGGAACTACATAGGAATCGAACTAAGCCCTGAATACATAAAAATCGCCGAAAAACGAATCCAGAAAGAACTTGGTATGTTTTTGTAACTTTTTGTAACTTTTTGTAACTTTTTGTAACTTTACCCGCCCCATGAATGAAAAACAAATCAAGCACACTGATCCAGAACGTATTGATAACTATTAACTTAACTGCCTTATGTTTATTTAGTCTAACTACCTTATATGCAAAATAACTGTATATACTAATGAATTGAAAACTAAATACTTAATTGAAAACCGCCCCGGGAGAGTAGTTTCTAAATAAGCAAATCCCGCCGGAATGCGAAAATGATAGAAAATGATAGAAAATGATAGAAAATGATAGAAAATGATAGAAAATAACCACAAATAAAATAAAAAAAATGAAAACCCTGACAACCGATCAAATTAACGCAGTAATCGAATGGATGAATACATGGGAACAACTAAAAAACTCTGCAATACCCCTGCGATTTATAGAGGATTTTACTAACCAGTTAAATCCAGCAGATATCCTAGGCAGTACTAGGCCCCCGCTAGGCATAATGCCCTACCTTATATGGAAAGAACATAGGAAAAGTGAATTAATGGAAGCAATAAGAAGATACTTAAACGCAGAATTAAAAGTACCACCAGAATGGATAACTGAACTTAATGAGCATTGTAAGTAACCTGATGTAAATGAGGAAAGTGACTTATATATATAAGAACGGGGGGCATCGCACGCGCCCGGAACGCCAAAACCCGACCCCCACCCCCCTGAAAGCCAAACATATACAACTAAATACGTGCACGCGGATCCTTATAACACCTTCGCGCAGGATCAACACATTCTACGACCTGACATTATTGCCGATTCACCCTAACAAC
>Ga0180008_1000685_pt1 | contig 25536 bp, 35 predicted proteins | sample MM_PW_MetaG_FD_121121 | JGI IMG/M metagenome (GOLD analysis project Ga0180008, IMG submission 121121) | Groundwater microbial communities from the Aspo Hard Rock Laboratory (HRL) deep subsurface site, Sweden - MM_PW_MetaG | ecosystem: Environmental > Aquatic > Deep subsurface > Groundwater... | reverse complement strand
CAGGTGGCCGACCTGTTCCAGCGTGAGCGGCGTGAGAGGAACCGGCTGTGAGCATCATCCAGACATTGATCGAGGAAGGCGTCTTTTCTGCCTGGTATGATTTTCGTTCAGGTACAGTGGACGACCTGTCCGGGAACGGAAACGACGGGACGTTCACGGGGACGCCGCAATTCACACGAGAGTGTCTGTCCCTCATCGACTCCGCGTCCAGTGTCTCGATGGGCACCGGCTTCAATTCACTCAATGCTGTGACGGTTTCCGGCTGGGTCAAAATTGCACGTATCGGGTCTGACCAGTGGTTGTTTTCCAAGCATCTCAACGCTACAGATAGCTGGGGTGTCTACGTCACGGCTGCTGGTGATCTCGCCATCTGGGATGACATCGACAACGCTGGGGCAACCCTGTACTCCACGGCGATCTCCGTGGGTGAATGGCACTATGTCACGGCTGTCATTGCATCCGACAAGGAACAATTGCTGTACCTCGATGGTGTCCTGATTGGTAGCGGGACGGCCACGGCTGATTTCTGGGACAGCTATGCGGGGGAGTTCCACGTCGGGGCAATAACGGGAGCTACGTCCCCGTTCAACGGCCAAATCAGGGGATGCGAGATTATCTCCCGCGAACTGGACATCACCGAGATCAACAACGTGATGGCCGAGACCCGTGCCCAGCGGTGGCCGACGAAGGCCAGGGCGCGCATCCACCCCATCATGAGCATCGATGGTAACCAAACGGACCTGGAAGCGGCCTACGACATGCGGCCCCAGGGGGACCGCCTCATCGACGCCTCCCCCAACGGGAACGATGGCACCATCAACAGGCCATTCCATGGGCAGACCCTGTTGGGTGACCACCTGTTTTTCGACGGTGTAGACGACTACGTAGACTGCGGAACAGGAATGAATGTCCCCGACGATGCTACCTGGGAAGCCTGGATTCGAACGACGGACGCCAACGCGGTCATTGCATCGAAGTGGAATGCGGGTGTGGCAAAGCGCGGTTGGGCGTTGGTGTTGACTACGGGGCGCATCTCCTTGTTTATCTCTTCCACGGGAGCCAACTCGGAGGGTGAAATTGACAACTCGGGCGTCCGAGTAGACGACGGAGTTCCCCACCACGTCGTAGCCGTCTACGACAAATCAGAAAACACCGTCGATTTCTACGTCGATGGCGTGTTTGACGAGACCGATACATTCACCACGACGACGGGAGGAATCTTCTCCAGCAACGGTGAGGTTTTGCTGGGTGACGAGCACAGCGGAGGCATCGGCGGATTTTATGCTGGAGACATCATCGAGTTTCAGATGCATCGGCGGAAGCTGACGCCAGCCGAGATCTTTGCCAAGTACGAGACCAGTGCCAATGCCATCCAGTACAAGAGCGACTGGGGTACGCCCGTTAGTGACGCTGCCGTGGCTACTGGACCGCTGGAGGATACTGGCTGGGTCGTGGACAGCGGTACCTTCATCGTCAGCACCGACACCATCGAGGGGCAGCGGGTCAAGGTCATCGAGTGCGTGACTGCGGGCGTGGTCTACCTCGACATGCTCCAGTTCATGACCACCAAGGAGGCCGCGTTCGGTACCTGGGAGCTGCGGGTCCTGAAGGCCAACACCGCCGACGACCTGGATATGGTGTTCATCGCGGACGCCATCGGCGGGCTGGAGGCGGGCACTCAAGACGGGTACGGCTTCAGGTACATGAACACCGATGACGGTATTTATCTTTACGAGACTGTCGGTGGTGGGCTCACCGAGCTGGGCCATTTCATCGGGCTGACCGCTGCTGGTTCCTGGTACCTGCTCCACCTAGACCGGCGTGTTTCCGGGATGTTCGATATGTGGATCGGTGACGATTCGGCAGTCGGGTCCGCATCCGATACGACTACCGTGACGGGCCGGTACATCTGCCTGGAAATGGACGCTGGTGGAAAAGCGTCCCTCTCAAATACCGCGGGCGACTACTGCATCATAAAGCGCCTGGGAGTGGTGTGACCATGGACGACGTGACCCTGATTTTCCTGTTCACCAGCTGGCAGTTCTACGTGGGCGCCATGGCCGTCGTCGCAGGGGTCTCCACCCTCAAGCTGTCCATCCCCACGGAGCTGCTCAAGACTCGCCGGATGAAAGCCCTGCTCCAGCTGACCACCATCGTGCTGGGCGGGTTGCTCGGGCTCATCCCCAGCTTCTTTCCAGGCGAGTTGCTGGACCGTGTGCTCATCGGCGTGGTGGCTGGGTTCTCCAGCGAGTGGGTCTATCGGCTGGTCAAGAAGCGCATGGGGGCCGTGGTCGAAGGATACCTTTCGGCCAAGGAATACAAGTGACGATCCTGACCCCCATCGAGATCCGTACCTGCTGGTCTATCACCCACGTCTATGAGACAGGTCGAGCCCGAGGGAACTACAGCGGGCTGGCCGTGCTGGACGACAACGCAGGGGTCTCCTACGGGACGAGCCAGGCGACGGACGGGTCCGGTGCTCTGGACGAAATCGTCGCCAGGTACACGGACCAGCAAGGGGAGTACTCAGCTGCCCTCAAGCCGTACCTGCCCACGCTGGCCGACCCCTTGTGCCCGCTGAGGAACAACGACCGTTTCAAGCAGCTCCTGGTGGACGCTGGCACGGACCCCGTGATGCGGCAGATCCAGGACGAGGTATTCAGCGAACTGTACTGGGAGCCCGCCAGGAACCAGGCTGAGGCCCTTCATCTGGTCGAGCCCCTGTCCTACGCCTGCCTATACGACCTGGCCATCCAGAGCGGACACGGGAGGCTCGCACGTCTGCGGCGCAAGTTCCCTGAGCTACCTCCCGTGCGGGGTGGTGAGGAGCGGGCGTGGACGCGAGCGCTAAACGACACCCGGGAATACTGGCTGGGTACCCTACGCAGCTACGCCGCCCGCAGGAGCATCTATCGCACGATTTCCCTGCGTACCCTCATGAACGAGGATTGCTGGTTGCTGGAGCTGCCGTTGAACGTCCGAGGTGTGAAAATTTCCGAGGACGAGTTGTGACTGAAGGCAGCCGGGGTGAGAGCGGGTAGCGCATCCTCGTCGATGCTCTTGTCCCGGTCTGCCGCCTCTTTTAAACCCAGCGGGGGAACCCGCTACAGACGAGGAGATCCAGAAATGCCCGCCAAGAAAAAGACGACTGTGGTCAAGCGGCCGACCAGGCGCACCCCAGCCCCCACGAAGGTGATCGACGTGACTCGGTTCCCGCGCGCTGCGGCGTCCAAGGCCAAGACGAAGTTCCCTTACAACGTGATGCAGTTGGGCCTGACGGTGTTCGGCTGGATCGTCGCTCTGACGCCCAAGCTACAGGCGGTCACCGCGGACGTCATCCTCCCAGCTCGCATCTACGCCATCGTGACGGACCACCTGTTCGGCGTGGACGACGGCGAGGAGAGCGTGCTGTGGACGTTCCTGATGGAAGCCAAGCCCGATAACGTCTCGGTTGAGCTCCACCTGGCCATCCAGAATCTGGTCGAGTGCATCGGGCGCATGAGCGCTGACATCGTGCTGGGGATTGCCGAGCGCGTGATGCTGGGCCGTGAGTGCGGCGACCCGCCGAACAGGGTGATAGAGGACTGCCGCCTGGTGGTCACCGACGCGATGGACCAGCACGGCATGGAGGCCGACATCCAAGCGGTTCTGGACGCCAAGTGAGTGGACCACTTGCCTGACCCCATCCCAGGACCGGGGACCGCGACCGCTCGCCAGTTCCGACGTGCCGCCCGCTTCTCAGCCAGGCTGCAAAAGATCGATGGTTGGGGCGACGTCTACGTCCACTGGATCGAGGAGATAGACGAGGCTCCCATCGGTGACGGGTACACCCGCGTGCTGGCGTCAGACTGGTATGGGTCTGGGTACTACGTCCTGACGATGACAGGCCGGTGGTCGTTCTTGGGTCCAGGAAGAGACGCAGCAGCGCTGGCAGTACATCAGACGGTCAGGAGGTACTCTCCCCTTCCCAAGCCCCCCGAGTGGCTTACAGAGGCTCTGGTGAAGGGTGGGCAGATGCTGTTGTCCCTCCTGTTCAGTAGGATCGGACGGGGAGGTGCCCGGTGAGCAACACGAGTTTCAAGCGGATTCTCGACTCCTGGGACAGCATAGGGGACGTCACCAGGGAAAGCACAGCGGTGGCGAGGGTGATAACTGATGGCAGACGATCCTACATCCGACGACACGTTGGGACTGCATCCTCTCTACCCCACGGTCCTGGACCACGACTTCCAGGAGATCTCGGACGGGGAGATCCAGGCGAAGAGAAAAGGACGTCAGTCCGAGTACGTTCTGGAGCGGGTCACCAGGCAGATCACCGAGCTGTCCACGGAGCGCAAGGCTCACACGGAGGCGATGACCCACGTGGAGAGGTCCCTGAGTCTGATGGAGCAGCAGGTGTCTGCTTCTGTAGCCAGCCTGAATGCATCTGCGGCGACGTATCAATCGGCGGCGGACGCGCTGGAGCGAGAGCGCGAGAGGATGCAGGCCGAGCCCTGGCGCTATCGGATCGTGTCGAGAGTGGCGATGGCGTTCGAGCGACACCCATGGGCGTTCATCGTGGCTCTGGGTATGGCTGGCCTCGTGGCCTATCTGCTCGGGGTCAACGTATCTGGCTGGTGGTCGCCGGTGCCTTGATCGTCGCTGCTGGTATCGCTGGTGTCGCGACCGGGCAGATCTTCCAGCCGTAGATCCAGATCCATCGGTTTACTTTTCAGATCGATCGGGGTTAAATAGAAACCGCCTCCACGGGGTTGACCGGCTACCAACCGGTCTGTGGAGGCGGTGTCTCATCGCTGGTTCCAGGGTAGCTATTCGCAAGCCACTCCGCAACCCTCCTGATTCACCACCCAAAACTGAACCGTCGCCGGTCGGATACAGCTGGTGCACAGCCCGGTCGGTAGTGGGGCTCCAGGATGATGGATCTGAGATGAGACCTAACGATTCCAAAGAGGTACTGACTCCAGCGGGTGACGACCGATCATCGGTCCACACCATCGGAGCGTATCCAGGGATCGCAGGAACGTGGCTACAGTCGGGATTCGGACCCCGGCATGGCGTAGGTGAGTGTGACTCCAGCTCCCAAGCACAGCGCCGATCTCAGTTATCTCCTATGGTTCCAGGTCTAGGTCCTCACGCGCTTCGGGCGTTGACCTAGCCAGTCTCCAGGGTCCCTTGCTGGAAACAGCGTCAGGGGCTCCAGGGTTCGCTCCAGCGAGTCCTGGTCCTGGAGTCTTGCTTGACCTGTCTCTACAGGGCAAGTGAGTCTAAGCGGCTACACAGTAGACGCTCTCCACTCCGGAGCAAAAAGCACGAGGCTGGCCAACTGGAAACCACTCCCGTAGGCTGGCGGGTAAACCAGCTGGAGGAGAAGTGATGAAACACCTACCGACAACCCTGGCGCTCGCGGCCATAACCTGGACGTTCGCTGGATGCGTTGAGCTTGGGGGCTCATGGACAGACGCCAAGGATGGATGCGATTGCGACCTGTACCCGGTCACGCTGTACCTCCACGAGGACGATGGGGCGAACCCCGAGGGGGGAGATTTTACGGCTGTAATTTTCGACCCTGACAACCAGGGGTACGACCTGCTGGAGCTGTTCGTGGACGGCGAGGCCATCGAGCATCAGACCTATGCTTTCCAGAACACCGAGTCGCACGAGAGCGGGCTGTGCGTGTCTCCCTTGCGGTCCATCCAGTTGCCCCCAGGCCAACGGCTGTTGAGTGGGGAGCTGCTCCTGGCCGGGGAGCTGGTGGCAACTGACGCTATCCTGGTGGACGTGACTGACTGATTCGGATTGCCCCCCACCATCCCCAGGCTGTAAGGTTCCCCTGGGGACCGACCCCAGCGTACACCGCGGACGGGACAACTCCCGTCGTTCGGTCCCTCGGGATTGTCCCGGGGGTCGGTCTCCACCCTGGAGGCTGGCGTGACAAAGACGGCGACCCCTAAACGGATCACCATGCAGCTGGTGGACATCGACCCAGCCGACTACAACCCCAGGGCGATAGACGAGGACGGGCTAAGAGCGCTTGGGACGTCCGTCAAGGAGTTCGGCCTGGTCGAGCCGCTCGTGTGGAACGAGAAGACTGGACGACTTGTCGGTGGTCACCAGCGGCTGAAGGTGCTCTTGGAGCAGGGATACGAGGAAACCGAGGTTGTTGTCGTTGACCTGGACGAAAATCGAGAGAAGGCGCTCAACCTCCAGTTGAACAACCCACACGCGCAGGGCTGGTTCACGGACGACGTCTATGACCTGGTGCAAACCTTGGCGATGACGGATCTTGGCGAACTGGTCAATGATCTCAGACTACTCGACCTGGCCGACATCTACGTAGTTCCCGAGCTGCCTCCAGAGATTGCTGGGACCACGGGTCAGAACGAAGCGTCCAAGGTCAAATTCACCCTGACGATTGAACCGACTGACGCCGACGAGATCAGAGAGATTCTGAATGAGATCACCGATCGACTAGAAGGCGCTGTCCTCAGGGAAGGGTCATCTATATGACGGATACGCCAACGGTGATTTCAACGTTCGCTGGTTGTGGAGGCAGCTCCCAGGGTTACAAGGACGCTGGATTCCACGAACTCGTCGCGGTTGAGTGGGATGAACACGCGTGCGATTGTCTGCGCATCAACTTTCCCGGGGTTGAGGTTGTCGAGAGGGACATCGCTGAAATCAAAGGGGCGGAACTACTGGAGATGGGCGGCGACCTGGCGGTCGGCGATTTGGACGTCTTTGATGGTTCCCCACCGTGTCAGGGTTTTTCAACTACTGGTCGCCGCGAGATCACCGACAACCGGAACCAGCTCTATATGCAATTCTGTCGGCTGCTCGGCGAGCTGAAGCCGCGGGCATTCATCATGGAGAATGTATCGGGCATGGTCATGGGCGCGATGCGTCCCACCTTCCATGACGCGATGAAGAACCTGACGGCGCAAGGTTACCGGGTCTCGTGCCGGAAATTGAACTCCTGGTGGTACGGCGTCCCACAGTCCAGGGACCGGCTGATTTTCGTCGGCATTCGGAACGACCTACCGGCAAAGCCCTCCCATCCAAACCCCGAGAGGAGATCTCCCGTCACGACGAGGCGAGCCCTCTCAGGTGTTGAGGTTGGTCCATACTTGGAACTCAGTTCGCGGGTGGTCGAGATCTGGGACGTGACGAAACCAGGTCAGAGGGGCAACGCCGTGAGCCACCTGATCGGCGGGAAGAAGGGAAGCCTGTTCAATTGGACCAAGGTGCATCCAGACAAGCCGTGCCCGACGATCGCCACGTTGGCGACCCTGATGCACTGGAGCGAGCGACGGATGCTCTCCACGAACGAACTGAAGCGCTTGGCGAGTTTTCCTGACGCCTACGAGTTTCCTGGAAACACTCGCCAGCAATGGGCCAGGATCGGAAACAGCGTCCCCCCCGGCCTCATGCGTGCCGTCGCCTCCCACGTCCGTACGCTCATCGATCGATAGTTCGGTGCACGCTCGCACGACCACGCACGTGGGGTGCCCCCTCGCGGGCGTGTGCTGAGCCCTCCTCTACAGGCCACCAGAAAAAAAACGCACCTTCGTTAAAAAAAGGGGTTTACTTCTAACGCAGCTGTGTTAGAATCTTACTCATGAGCAACACGGAAACCACGGAGTGCACCATGAACAGCCAGCGAAGAAACGAATTGGGCCTTACCATGAACACCTACACCGCCAACCGTCTCGCCATGACTGTCCTGAAGGCCACCTTTACAGTGCGTGACACCTTCTACGTCGAGGCTGTCTACTTCGATGCTGACGCTGCCAGGGGCGCTTTCAAGCGGGCCAAGGACATGGGCATGAACGTCGGCCAGTTGAGCACCCCACGCTGGGGTAACAGCTCTTTCGAGATCGCTACCAACTAATCAACCCGCGCCACGGCGCACAACGGAAGGCAAGGACATGACCTACACAGAAATGACCGAAATGAACGTCAAGGCACTCAAGGCCACCTGCAAGGACAACGGGATCAAGGGCTACTCCAGCTGGACCAGGGACCAGCTGGTGGCGGCACTGGAGACCTACGAGGCGCACAAGGTTGCGGTCGAAATGGAGCAGTCCAAGGAGGCCGCAACCCCCGAGTTCGACATGGACGGCACGCGGTTCGTGGATGACGAGGATGAACTGGATGACGAGACCTGGCAGGAGGTACAGGCACTCAATTCCGAGCCCGACGAGCAGCTGGAGGCCGTGGACGAACTGGAGGCCGAGGTCGAGCAGGAGACCGTCGAGACCGAGGGCACCGGCGAATTTGACGCAGTGATGGACAGCACCGAATCGACCACCAAGAAGACCGCCAAGAAGCGCGAGAAGAAGGTCACCGCCATGGCCGCCATCGCTGGTGCTATCAGCCACCCGGATGGTGCGACGGTGGACCAGCTCGTCCAGGCCGTTTTGGAATTCGGCCGGTCGGACGACTACTTTAAGGCGCTCGCCAACGTGGCGGCCTACCTGGGATACTTGAGCACCGGCTACGGTTCCGGGACCAACGGTACTCGCCGAGAGCAGATCGCCGAGCGTGCCTGGACCATCGAGCGCACGGACAGTGTGATGCGCGGTACGGCCCCCGAGTCCATCCCCGAGGGTATCCGTCCGGTCGTGAGCACCGAGGACGCTGGGCGAGCCCTGATGGCCCTTCAGGACGCTGGCATCCTCGCCGCGTAATCCTTCCCCCGCAAGCCTTCCAGACCACTCCCCACAAAAAAACACACCACCGTTAAAAAAGGGGGTTCCCTTTCTAACTGATACAGGTTAGTATCTTACTCATGAACAGCGCAGCAACACGGAGCAACGACATGACCACCATCGAGATGGCACAGGAAATCGCAGTTGGATTTGGCGGCGAGATGGTTGAGGCCAACGAGTTAGAGGTCAGGTTCACTATCGAGATGAATGCAGTTGAAGATGTCATTGCTGAAGTTGCTTGCTACGAGGGACTCCACGTTACGCACCACGGGAACGGACTCGTGGCCATCTACATCCACCTGAACTACTAACAACCGACCCTGAAAGGACCAAGACAATGACCACCCCCAAGACCAACGCCGAGCAGCTGGTAGACGAGGATTGGAAGCCCGTCACAGGGTACGAGGGGTTCTACGAGGTTTCGGATTGTGGTGGGGTGAGGAGTCTTGATCGGAAGGTGAACGCCCCCCACGGCGTCAGGAGTGCTCGCGGTCGAGTGTTGGCCCAGTCTCCTGATGCTGACGGGTACCACCTGGTGGCCTTGAGCATGGGTGGAAACGTCACCACTCAAAAGGTCCACCACCTGGTACTCAACTCTTTTTGTGGTCCGTGTCCTGACGGTATGGAATGCAGGCATAAAGACGGCATCAAGAACCACAATCACATCTCCAACCTGGACTGGAATACACGCGAACGGAACTGCGCAGATCGCCAGCTGCATGGAGCCGGGAACAAGGGCGAGCGTCACAACATGGCGAAACTCACAGAGGTGGATGTGATGAGCATCCGAGAGCATATCGAAGGCGGCGGAAGCTGCCGTGACATCGGAAGAATGTTCAGCGTATCCGCCGCGACAATCTCCAACATCGGCACAGGTAAAACCTGGGGCCACTTGAAAGGAAAGTGACATGAACAACGCAGAGAGACTGGTCAAGAGCGCTCAAGAACGTGGGGATGGACTTCCCGTCTTGGGTCATTTCGTATGGTTCGAATTGTCTTCCGTGCACGCCCCCGAGATGGACGCGCGGGACGCCTGGCTGGACGCCGGGTTCGACGCTGACCACGCGCCCAAGGCGCTCAAGGCCAGCGGGGCGTACTCCCGCGCCATCAGCCGCGCTACGGTCCACATGCAGGACGAGCGGGACACCCAGGTGGACGAGGCGCTGGACGACGAGGCCAAAACCATCCACGTCATCGTGGAGCGCCAGCAGGACCTGACCAGCGGAGCACCCAAACTGCGGTACGTCCAGCGCAGCCGGGTCGGGTACATCAAGGCCAAGGAGGAGGTCAGGCTGGAGGACCCCACCGACCCCGTGGCCCAGAACATCCTCGCCCTGTACGACGACTACCGGCTGAACGTCGGCCCCAACGAGGTCCGGCCTGGCATCACCAAGGAGCTGCACAAGCTGGGCTCCATCCCCCTGCGGCAGAACGGCGGGGTCTACTTCGTGCCGTTCGTGGAGGGCACCACGGACGAGCCACTGAAGGCCATGACGCAGCTCGTCAAGAAGTGGGGAGCATCCAGGTTCTACCCCGTCCCGCAGTATGACACCCAGGAGCTGAGGGACAGCGTGGCGGCGAGCGCGCAGGACTCGTTCAGCGCCGAGCTGGATGGGGTCCGCAAGGAGCTGGAGACGTACCGCGAGCGCATCGAGGACAAGGACACCAGCAACCCGCGCGAGGGTACGATCCACAAGCGGCTGGACGCCCTGCAGGACATGGAGCGGCGTGCGGCCCTGTACGCCCAGGCGCTGGACATCAAGAAGGAGGACCTGCTGGACGGCATCGAGGACGTCCGCAAGGGGATCAACGAGCTGCTGGCCGACGTGTTCAGCGTGTAGCAACTGACAGTCGCCGGGGGGCACGGGCTCCCCGGCTGGAGGAAACCATGACAGTGAACTACGACCAGATGACCGATGACGAGTTTTACGAAATTCTTGCCGATCTGGTGGTCAAGAATTCTGGCTCATTACTGGAGATCCCAGGCGTCTATGAGGTGGTATCCGAGCACTTCAACAACGACGTGCTGGCTTGCTGGGCCGAGGCCAACCCGGTGAAGGCTGGAGCGTGCCCTGAGTGCGAGGAATTCGAGTGCGAGTGCGAGGGGACTTCATGAAATTCAGGATCACCAGGTCATCCCACTACGGTCCAGGTATATGGGACCCAACGGACGAGGAGCACGAGGGAGTGGAAAGCCCCACGAGGGGAGCCGTGTTCGACCGAGAGGCCAGCGACCGGCTGTGGGAGCAGGTCTGGGTGCTTGACGTCAACCCGGCGTTACTGCTGGGCCTGGTGGCGCGGGAGGGGGACCCGATCATCCTGAGCCAGCCGGACGACTCGGGATACCCTACGATCGAGATTTATGACGGGTACCGCGAGTAGCTCACTAAAAAAAACGCACTTTCGTTAAAACACCTGTTTACTTCTAACCGCCCCATGTTATAGAATCCTACTCATGAGCAACGCAACCACAACGAAGGGCAAGACAATGCAGACCGCCAAAGAAAAGATGACCGACGCCGTGACCGAGATGACCCTGAGCCAGTACGAGGGCCAGGTTGACTGCATGGAAGCCGCTTTGGAAACGCTGGTCCGCGAGGCCACCGCCTCCCTGGAGCAGTTCCGCAAGGCTCGCATCGAGGGCAAGGTCCCCAACATGCTCAATTACTCCACCGGGCTGGGACTCTCCGACCGCGTCCGTCACATCGAGGAAGCCCAGACCAGCGCCAAGGGTCACTACCTGGTCCTGTCCGCGATCAACACCATCAACCAGTTCGAGGGTTAAGACTATGACCACCGCCACCGCACACAGAACCGCATTCGAGGCTACCCGCAGTTCCATGAAGGACGCGCTGCTGGAGCGCGACTCCGTGGTGGACTCGATGCTGACCGCGCTCCTGGCCAAGCAGCACGTCCTGCTCCTGGGCCCCCCCGGAACCGCCAAGAGCTTGGCCGCACGCAAGCTCAGCGAGGCCATCGACGGGAACTTCTTTGAATGGCTGCTGGGCAAGTTCAGCACGCCCGAGGAGATCTTCGGCCCGGTCAGCGTCCAGGGGCTCCAGCAGGATCGGTTCGAGCGGGTTGGCGCGGGCAAGCTCCAGCAGGCCGATGTCGGGTTCCTGGACGAGGTGTGGAAGGCCAATTCGGCGGTGCTCAACCAGCTGCTGTCCATCGTCAACGAGCGCATCTACCACGACGGCACCAAGGGGGCTGTCCAGTGTCCGCTGGAGATGCTCGTGGGGGCCAGCAACGAGCTACCCCAGGACGAGAGCCTGGAGGCCCTGTACGACCGATTCCTGGTCCGCCTGTATATCGCTCCGATCAAGGATGAGATCAACTTTCTCAAGCTCATCCGGGGCAAGTTCAACGGGACGCCCATCTCCAGGTTGGACCGCAAGCACCTGGACCAGATCCGCACCGAGGTCTCCCAGGTCAAGGTCAGCCTGGCCGTGGCCGAGACCATCGGCAAGCTACGCCGCAAGGTGGCCGAGAACGGCATCTACGTCAGCGACCGCCGCTGGCTCGCAGCAGTCGGCTACCTCCAGGCGGCAGCGTGGGTGGCTGGAGCCAAGGACGTGAGCGACGACGAGCTGGGCACGCTGGTGGACGTGCTGTGGACCGAGCCCAGCCAGCGACCGACCATTCAGGCTCTCATCGAGAAGGTGGCCAACCCCGTCCGCGTGAAGGTGCTGAGACTCCTGGACGACGCCCGCGAGCGGTTCAACGGTCGTCCCAAGGACGGAGAGCTATCCGCCCGTCAGTCGTCACTGATGGCTATTGGCTCCCGCGTCAAGCAGGTGTCCGGTGAGATTCGTGCCATCTCCCCCAACCACCAGGCGGTCAAGGACGCGCTGGCCGAAATCGGCGGGATTCAGAAGCAGCTCCTGGTGGAGATGACCAACCTCAACCAGCAGGCCATCGGAGGCTGAGACCATGACGAACGAACTGGACTGGCTCAACGGCACGGACGACCAGAAGCTGGAGCAGCAACCAGCGGTGATGCCAACCGGACGCCGCACGGTTCACCAGCAGGTCCAGGATCTCCTCCAGCATGCGGCGGTCAGCCACCCCGAGAACGCCAACCTGACCCGCAAGCCCACCGGGTACGCCCACCACAAGTTCGAGGACGCGGGAGTCCACGAGAGCGACCTTGCCATCGGGTCACGCAGCGGTGAGGACCATCCCCAGGGCTGGGTCCCGTTTCTTCGCGAGCTGTACGCCGACCTGCTGGAAGGGGGCATCCCCCAGCTGGACGAGATCCCCGAGTACGCCAAGTGGGCAGACAAGGTCCACGGCGAACTGGACAGCGTGGGCGAGTACCGGGAGATGAGAGCGCTTTGCCAGGACGACCCCGAGTGGTCACAGGTGGCCATGGGTAGGATCGCTAGCGAGGTCCTCAACCGGATCCCCAACGAGGCGCAGCAGGACCCGGAAGCTATCCAGGGGCTCGCAGACGACGCACGGGCGTCAGGGGCAGAGGACCTAGCTGACGCACTGGAGCAGGCGGCACAGGCAGAGGCACAGCGAGTCCAGGAGGACCTCGCGCAGATGGACGGCAACGAGGCGGCGATGAGAAACGCCGTGCGGCGGGTGGCAGCAGCAGCGAGCGAGGAGATCGCAAACACCGAATCGGTGCTCAAGGCTCTGGGCGGTGGACGAGGAACGGATTTCAACCCGGCCAAGCAGACGGACGGCGACATCAAGGACAAGCTGGCTCTGGCCGAGGAAATCGCCAAGCGACCCGAGCTGGTCCAGATAGCAGAGATCGCTGGACGACTCCTCCAGCACGCCAGGGCGCTCAAGACAGCTACGGTGCGTCCAGCGGTGGGGGCCGTTGTGGACGTGAAACGGTCGGACGACATCGCGAGGCTCACCCCATCCGAGCTGTGCCGACTGGCCTCCCCAGCACTCGCCCCGACATTCTTCCGGGACCACGCCGAAAGCCAGCTCCTGACCTACGAGATGGAGGGCGATGGCAAGGCGGGTAAGGGGCCTGTGGTGCTGCTGGTGGACATCTCCGGGTCGATGACCTGCGGGAGTCCATCCAGGGACAGCTGGGCCAAGGGCGTCATCGTAGCGGTCGCCAGCCAGTGCAGGGAGGACAAGCGCCACCTGGCGGTCGGGCATTACAATTACGGGCTCGCCAAGTTCACGCTCCACTCGACTCCACCTCGTCCGACCGACGTACTCGCGGAGCTACGGGTTGAGGCCAGCGGCGGGACCAGCGTGCACAAGGCGATGGATGATGCCGAGGAGAAAATCAACCAGATACCGTCCATGGATGTTGCCGACTACATCATCGTGACGGATGGGCAGGACGACCGCCCAGCAGCCCTGGACGACGTGCTCAAAGCCGGTCGCCAGGTGTACGGCGTATTCGTGGACTGTGGAGCCCCCAAGTGGGCGCAGGACTTATCCGGATACTGCGAGCTGACGGACGCTCAAATCGCCAAGGGTGAGGACGCAGGAGCAGCAGCCACGGTATTCGGTGGGGCTCTCAAAAAGTAGGTATACAGACTAAAGTTAAAAGGTTATAACCTTAGACCTGGACCCGACCGAAACCCAAGGAGGACCGACGAATGGAAACCAAGAATGCGGTAGGACGGCAACCCGTTCCCACGGAGCACCAGCGGACCAAGATTACGGGTGTGGCCGGGTACGTCGTGAGGCTCAAGGAGCGGGCGTATGACGTGATGAAGCAGAAGGGGCTGACTCAATCGGACGTGGCAGCGAAAGCCGGTGTGTCCGCAATGACCATTTCCAGGTGGCTCAGCGAGCCCACCATCAGCGAGGAGCAGCTGGAGCAGCTGTGCAAGGCTCTCGGGGTCAAGATGCAGGGTTTCATGGTGAGGCCCAAGGCGTCGAAAAACAGCGACTAGAACGCACTCCACCCACCGAGGTTGTAGGAGATTATCGGTGGGAGGAGAAGTCAACGGAGAAGCGATGACGAAAGAAGTACACCACACGAGACCACCGTTACGCAACTTGCAAATCGTTACCTTCAGCGAGGTCAGTGGATTTATCGACTGCCCAGCGAAGTGGTTTATCGGCTACCAGTTCGGGGTGAAGCCACCCCCGCCGACGCCGTTCCCGCTCACCTGGGGCAGCATGTTTCACGAGATGCGGGAGACCCTCGCTGGTCGTCCTGACATAGACGATACCAGGGCGATCGAGATCTGCGCGGACATCATCCAGGCGTGGGTATCCAGGTGGGACGCCGAGTCACAGGACGCGATCAACGACCCGATGAACCCATACTCGGAAATGTCATATCAGAATGACCTGGAGAAGGTGGACGATCTGATGTCCGCTGCTCAGTGGGCAGCGATGCAGTATCGCCAGGTCCACGTCAACGACCCGCTCCAGCCCCTCCTGGTGGAGCATCCGTTCATCGTTCGTATGAGGGATCGCCGCGGTCGCCCGATGCCCCACCTGGCCTACGCAGGGGTCATCGACGGGCTGAGCATGGACGCCTTTGGACAGCTGGTCCTGGACGAGTGCAAGACCACTGGGGAGCGCAGCCTGAGTACGTTCCAGATGCGCCTGGACGGAGACCTGCAGACACCTGGATACCTGGCAGCGCTGAAATGGCTGACCGGCGTGAAGGCGGACCAGGTGCTGTACGACGTTATCAGGAGGGGTCGCCCGTCACCTCCCAAGATCGTGGGCAAGGGCACGGAGAAGCAGCCATTCCGGTACAGCAAATCCGCGAGCACCACGACGTTTGACCTGGCCCACATGACGATACTCCAGCACCAGACGGAGAACCCCGGCAAGAGCTACGACGTGCAGGACATCGCGGAGTACGAGTCGAACCTATCCGGACCTGATTCCTGGATGGGTCGGTTCCGGTACACCCCAGCATCCCACCAGTACGAGCAATGGCGCAGCACGATGGTCGCAGTCGCGAGGTCCATGCGGACGATGATTCGAGATCCGGAGGCGATTTGGTGCAACCGAATGGCTTGCAGTTTCGTGAGGACCTGTGCCTACAAACGGATGTGCACGACAGGGACGCTGGCCGACATGACCCGCGAGCAGTTCCTAGATGCCGGGTACGTCGATGCCCAGCTCCACGAAGAGGTGGAGGGCCACCGCCATGCGATGCTGGTCGAGCCCGAGATGGTTGACCACTGGCGCGCGACCGGGCGTACGGTGGAGACCTGGACCAATATCCAAACCGGGGCAGTACCCCAGGACTCGCAATCCAGCGAGGACGAGAGCAACGCCCCATTTTGACGAGGGATTGAAAAATGAACGACGTCATCAGCATCCACGGGGATACAGAGCTCAAGGCACTCCAGGAGAAATTCGAGGGAGTCCGCAAGGCGCTCGCCCACCTGGTCGCGCTGGAGAAGAAACGGACGGCTGACGCCAAGGCGCTCAAGGACGCCATCGACCAGGCCGATGCCGCTCGCAAGGCACTGATCGAGGAGACCATCCCGACCAAGAAGGATGCGCTGGTCCAGAGGCTCCAGCAGATCCAGCTCCAGCAGCAGGAGGTGGACCACAACGAGGCTGGCCGGTCTACGCTGATGAGCCAGGCGAGCAAGGACATCAAGGAGGCCACCGTGCGTCTCCGGGTGCTCATCGAGGACAGCGACCAGCTGGACCTATTCGGTGCTCCGGTGACAGGGGCTGACGCCGACCTGGAGGACGATGGTTCGGGCAAAACCGCGGACGAACTGTTCGGTGACGAGGGGGTTGATGACGACGACGACGACGAAAAACAGGACCAGGGCGACGGATGGGCCGACGACCTGGACGCAGACGCAACGGGAGGCTGACGGCTCACGCCCAGCCGACCGTCAACGAGGAGAAGCGATGACGATCAAATACGTAAAAGCTGACCAGATGGATCTGGCCAACCTGGTCAAGATCCTGATGTACGGGTCCAGTGGCTCGGGTAAGACCTGGGGCGCTGCGATGGCGAGCCTGGACCCCGCCCGGGTGCTCATTGCCATCACCGAGACCCAGGGGCTGCTCCAGGTGCGCCAGGCGAACCCGCAGGCCACCGTGGTCCACCTACGCAACCTGGGTGAGTGGGGCGAACTGGTCAAGGACCTGCACAAGCCCTGCAAGGGGTGCCGCACCGAGACGACGGTGGGCGATACGCTGGTGCACAAGCTGGGACCCGGTTGTCCCAAGTGCAAGGGGTCCGGGTACGCTGGACGGTCGCTGTACGACACCATCGTGGTGGACGGGATCACGGACCTCCAGCGGTTCGTCAAGACCGCCGTCGAGGGCGACAAGAAGCGGCCCAGCGGGAACAACAAACTCCGGATGGGCGTGCTGGCGATGGACGACTGGCAGGTGGTCGCGAACTACATGCAGCGCTTGCTCATCGCCTTCCGAGACCTCCCGTACCATGTGGTCGTCACGGCCATTAGCGAGGAGATCATCAACCAGGACCAGGGCGAGATCAAAGCGAGACCGTTCCTCCAGGGGAACGCCACCAGGAGCACCATCGGCCAGTTCTTCAATGTCATCTGCCACCTCCAGTCGCGTCGAGCGCAGGAGGGTGAGAGTGACGTGGAGCTGGTACGGGAGGCGGTATTCGCCGCTCCTGGCAACGACATTCTCTGCAAGGCGAACCCGGCACTGAAGGCCAGGGAGTCCGTGGAGGTCGGTCGCTGGATCGAGCAGATCATCAACTACACGCCGCAGGCGCAGACCGTCGCGAGCGAGACCGAGGAGGGCTGAAGCGATGAGTGAATATACCTACAATCCGGGGAGTCACGACGACCGCGTGGAAATGAAGACTGGCAACTTCGTGGTGTCCATCGTGTCGTTCACCAGGGGGGTTGGAAAGGACTCGGGCGTGCCCTACGTCCGCGCGACGATGGAGGGGGTGAGCCCCGCCATCCGTGGAGCCTGGTTCTCCACGACGCTCTCCTTCTCCGTGCTGTGGAAGATGGACCGCATCGGCAAGGCCATCGGACTCAGGAGCGGGTTCGATCTGATGGACGACCGAGCCCTGTGCAATGCCTTCTGTGGAAAACCGTTCAAGGCCCAGGTCATCAAGGAGTCCAATTCCAAGTACCACGACCTTGGAAATATCTATCCCTGGAAGGACAACGACCCCCACCTCGCAGACCTGGATGGCTGGACCAAGCACGAGAACACCGGCACCATGAAGGAGCCCCGCTCGGCCAACTCGTCCAACGACGGCTGGGAAGCCAGCAAGCAGGACGACAACTGGAGCGGTGGTGGAAGCGGTCAGGCTGCTCCTGGCGATGGGTGGGCCAACGACCCCGGCCCCAGCGACCAGGACCACCAGCAGTCCGGTGGCGAGGAGTTACCCTCATACCAGGTGGACGAGGGATTCCCGATCGGGCAGGACGACGACGACCTCCCCTTCTAACCAACAACCCCAGCGACCCGCGACCCTGGCGAGCCCAGGGCGCGGTGACCAGAAAGGACCGGACGATGATCAAGGAGAAGCGGACCATCGTAGTGGAGAGGCTATTTCAATTCTGGCTGGACATCATGGGGAAGAACCCCAAGCGCACGGTGCTCAGTACCAAGCGCAGGCGCAAGATCGAAGACCGGCTCAAGGAGGGTTGGGATGACCCCGAGCGCATGATCCGGGATGCGATCAAGGGGTGCTATCACAGCGATTTCCACATGGGCCGAGGACGGCACTCCAGCCGTCGCAAAACGTACAACGACCTGGAGTTGATTTGTCGTGACGCGGAGCATGTTGAGGCGTTCGTGGAGCGATACGATGAGCACCAGAAGCAACACGCGCAGCACCTTACCGACGACCAGGCGTACCCCTGGGAGGGCAGAACCAAGAGCGGCACGCGCCACTAGACGACCCTGGAGGGCGCGACCGTGACTACCTATGAGACAGGGGCCGAGTATGTCCAGCGCAAAGGCTGGAAGGTCCATAGCAAGGGCCCAAAGGGGTGGCTGACCGACTGCCCATCCTGCGGCCACTCCAAATGCCTCAACATCCATCCGGGTGAACACGGGCTCTGGACGTGTCACTCGTGCAACCAGCGCGGGAACCTCCAGCAGCTCAAGAGGCTGATGGGTGACGTGCTCACCGACGCCATCGTATCCCCAGGTAGCGATGGCCCGAAGTTCGCATGGACAGCTCCAGTCGCCGTGGACAAGGACACCGCCAGGGCGCAAGCGGCGAACCGACGACTGTTCCCAGCTACGGGTGAGCGTGAGGGCTCCGCAGCCGTTGTGTGGGAGTACCTGACCGCTGGCCGTGGGTTTCTACCCCAGACGATACTGGATGCCCGCCTCGGGGCTGAGGAGACCCCGTGCGGGTGTTCCGGTGGGTGCGAGCGGTGCGGGGGGGCTGGGGTCATTCGGTGGGTCAGCATCCCGTACCTGGGAGCAGACGGCGTACTGGGGGCGAAGTTCCGGTCGGTACCACCAACGCCGAAGGACTGGAGGCGCATCGCCGGTCGTAAGCCGGGGCTCTACAACGCACTGGACGGGTTCTCCGCAGCGCACACCCTGGAGACCCCGCAGGTAATTCTCTGTGAGGGGGAGCTGGATGCAATTGCCTGGAGGTCGTTTGGGTTCCCCTGGGTGGTCTCCGTGCCGGACGGGGCCAAGAGCTGGGACGGTAGCTGGAACGACCTGTTCGCAGAGTTCGCCGTGATCTATCTGTGCTTCGACCCGGACCCAGCTGGTGAGGAGGGCCGCAAGGAGGTCGCCCAGCGGCTCGGCAATTATCGCTGCTACAAGGTCAGGCTTCCCCACAAGGACGCAGCCGAGTGTCTGGTCCAGGGTACCACCGCGGAGCAGATGCACCAGGCCCTGACGATGGCTGAGGCATACAGGAACGATCGCGTCAAACGGATCATTGATTACGCCGACGAACTGGTGGCGTTGATCAAGGATCCGCTCGGTGCCCGCGGGAAGCCGACTGGCTGGCCAGCACTAGACACGATGTGGGGTGGAGTCCGTAGCGAGCTGGTCGTGGTGACCGGGGACACGGGAGTCGGCAAGACGACGTTCTGCGCGGACTTCGCCCGGCGACAGACGGAGCACGGCCCGGTGCTAATGTGCTCGTTTGAGTCGTCCCCTGTGGACGTGCTCGCTATGCAGGTCAGCCAGGAACTGGACAAGCATTTCCTGACAATGGACGAGGGGGAGATTATCGTCCAGGCGTGCAACCTATCCGAGCGCGGGATGTACCTGCTGGATCACCGTGGAGCGATGAGCGTGGACCTGTTGATCGATACGCTCCAGTATGCTCGCCAGGTGCTCGGTGTTCGGTTTTTTGTCGTGGACCACCTCCACTATTTCCTGGAGTTGGACGGGGTGCACGACACGGCGAACATCCGAAAAGCGTGTCAGCGCCTGTCCGATTTCTGTCACGACACAGACTCCACGCTCCTGCTGGTAGTCCACCCGAAGCAGATCGAGTCGGACAACGTCCGCATCCAGTTGAAGGATCTTAAGGGTGGCAGCGATATCAAGCAGATCGCCTCCAGCGTGCTGTCTCTGTGGAGACCGAGATCCAAGACGCGCAAGTCGAAAAAGCGTGGGACGGTGACGATCCTAAAGTGCAGGTCTCAAGCGGGCCGGGAGGGGTCGCTGACATACGAGTTTGTCAAGCGGGCTGAGCGGTTCGACTTCACCGCGGACGACGTGGAGGGCGTTTGGGGTGAGGACGAGACGAGCGGGTACGGCAACGGCAACAGCAAGAGCAAGTGGTCAGGCGACTACAGCTCGGAAGAATGGGCACCATGACCAAGTATCGAATTATCGTAGTTGACCCGCCTTGGACATTCGGGGATTCCCTAGACAACCGCAAGGTCCAGCGGGGTGCATCAGCCCACTACGACACACTGTCGCTCCAGCGCCTGGCTGACCTATGGCTCGGCCCGGAACTGGCTGACAGGGACTCCCTACTGGCCCTGTGGTGTCCAGCGGCCATGCTCCGCGAGGGGCTGGAAGTTATGCACAGGTGGGGGTTCATTTACAAACAGGTCTGGATGTGGCTCAAAGTGGCGGGGAAGCAGACTGTGGAGCCGGAGATGGCTCGCCATATGCACGAGCGACATGGGGCGCGAACGACGGTTTATCCACAGGGGATTCACAAGGATCTGGCCCTCGCCTTCGGGATGGGTCGGCTGGCCAGGTCGTGCAAGGAGCTGGTGCTGGTCGGGACCCGCGGTCAGATTTACAAGCACCTCGCCGTTCACAACGAGCGGGACGTGTTTATGGCCCAGGCGACAAAGCACTCAACCAAGCCGGAAGCCCTCCAGGACCAGCTGGACCGGATGTTCCCCGAGGCTGAGAAGCTGGAGCTATTCGCCCGTCGCGACCGACCCGGCTGGACGTGCACCGGGCTGGAGTGTCCGTCCACTCTTGGGGAGGACGTGAGGGTGACGGTGGAGCGGCTGAAGGCCGAAGAGGTAAAAACTAAAGAAAGTTAGAAATTAGGTTTACTTCTAACTCGGACCTGTTATAGAATCTTGACTGTGGATACACCACACCCTGAAAGGTAGAGACCATGACCACCAAGCAAATCGCAGAGATCACCATCAACGACGGCATCAACGGACCCCGGCCCATCGTCGTGATGTGCCCCAGCGACTACGACCCCAGCATTATTGACGCCTTCGACGTGAACAATGACTGGATGATCCAGACCATTCCTCGCGAGGTCGAAGCTGAGGCTCTGCTGGCCGCGCAGATCGTCGGGCAGATGAGCAACGACGACCGCCTCAGCTACTGCCGGGACAGCTGGCGTGATGGAGTCAGCAACAACTGCCTCAACGGTGAGCACCTGGAGACCGTGCTGGACTACATCGACGAGATCGTCTGACACCACCACCCCGAGCCGGCGGGCAACCCGGCGGGGAGATGAGACCATGACCAAGCGCAAGGCACCAGGCCGTAAGAAGCCCACCAGGCAGTCCCGCGACCGCTCGCTGGACGGCGAACGCATCTTGACCGTGGACAGCGGCAAGGAGGCTGGTGTCGCCCTGTGGACCTTTATCCCGTCCAAGGCCAACCTGGACAGCGTCCACGCCATCGACGGTGAGGACGCCCGCAGTATGCTGAGGCTTATCCAGGCGCTCAGACCCGATCGGGTCATCGTGGAGATTCCATTCGGTGGTGAGGCCAACTTCAACAGCTTCCGGACGATGAGCGTTCGGTACGGAGCGTGGCTGACGTTGGCCAATCTGCTGGCCATACCGTCCGAGGGCGTTTGGCCGGCCACCTGGCAGTCGAAGATTCCGGGCAAGGAGCACCGCCAGGAGCGGGAGTCACTGGGCGAACTTTACAAGCGGTACGCCGAGAGTATCGCTGGGCGCGAGCTGACCGCCGATGAAGCTGCTGCTGTGGGTGTCGGTGTTTGGTATCTTCAAGAGCGCGGGTACGTCGCTCTGCCAGGTCGTCAGAAAGCCAATTCATAATGAGCTTGTCATCCCAGGGTCACGACCAGTCCTGGGCGCGTGATGCGTCGTGCGCGGGCAATGTGCTGCACTTCCACTTGCGCCTCAAGGTCAGGGGCGAGCAGCACACCTTTCACGTCTACCGATGGTGCTGTCGGGTGGACGGTCAAAAGAACGGCGCGACGGACACAGCAGCGCCCAGGGGAGCCCGCGCCAACGGGAATTGGAACCCTCCCCTGGGCAGCTGCCGCACCACTCAACCATCAACCGACGAGAGGATAAACCGATGGCCATGAACAAGACGAATATCGAGTGGACGCACATGCCTGGACGGGTGGGGTATACCTGGAACCCCGTCGCGGGCTGCCGCCACGGGTGCGAGTTTTGCTATGCCCGCAGGATGGTCGAGCACGGGCGGCTCAAGGGGTCTCCAGCCTACCCCCACGGGTTCGAGCCTACGTTCCACGAGGAGCGGCTGGTGCAGCCCTACGGGGCTCGCAAACCGGCGTTCATCTTCACGGTATCCATGGGAGACCTCTTCGGTGCGAGCGTGCCCGACGAGTGGATCGAAAAGGTGCTCCAGGTCATCCGTGAAAACCCCCAGCACATATTCGCCCTGCTGACCAAGAACGCGGGTCGGTTGAGGAAGGTGGACAGAGCTATCGGGTTCCCGCCGAACGCCTGGTGCGGGGTCACGGTCAACACGCTGGACGATGTGTACAAGTTGGAGATTTTGAGGGACCTGTCACCAGAGGTTCGGTTCGTCTCCCTGGAGCCCATGCAGGACCGGTTCTACATGAACCACTTGCTGGGCCTCAGTTGGGTGATTGCCGGGGCGCAAACTGGACCTATGGCTCCACCCGTGAACCGCGACGAGTTTAAGCGCCTGGCGACCATGCTGGGCAAGTGGGACGTGCCCACGTTCCTGAAGGCAAACACCGGGCTGGAAGGTCCGCGCGAGTGGCCGGGTACGCCACGTCAGATGGAGGCATTTTGATGGGAGACATTTACAGGTTCGACCATGATGGCGTTATCGCTACGTCTCAGAAGGCCGTGTTACTAAACGTGAACGGTGACGAGATTTGGATTCCGAGATCGGTACTCGTAGACCCGGAGGACGGTGATGGTATGGAGCGCGGAGACCCCGCTGACCAGGTAGCCGTCTTGGCGTGGTTCGCGGAGGATAGGGGGCTGACGATATGACCAAGCACCACCGCAGAATACTGACGAGCACGAGGCTCCAGGAGATGATTCTGGAGTACGACCGCAAGGCTAATTCGGGAGGGACTTTGATGTGTGGCGTCTACGGCGAGACGCTGGACGCTCTCATCGAGCTGGAGGAGTTTCGCATCCAGCGCAGCAAGCGGGAGGCCGAGGTGCTGGAGGCGATGCGTCGTATTCGCCAGGAGCAGATCGAGCAAGAGGCCAGTGACCGGCTGGAGCGGTCCATGTTCATCCCCCGCCCGTGTCCGGAGTGTGAGGGGTCGGGCCGGTCGCCGTCCAAGCTCCCGTGCCCCAACTGCCTGAGCCACCCAGGGTTCGCCGTACCCTGGCCTGACGAGCAGCCCGATGTGTAGCTCCACCGACCACAAGCGGTCACTCGCCGTGCTCGTGGGTGGGCGCAAGACAGCCCTCCCCATACGCCTGGACGATATCTTCGGCCTGTTCAGGGGGTATGCCAGGGCGGGGCTCAAGGAGCAGCTCCTACAGGCTCTCACGGCCCAGGACATCGCACGGCACCTGGACGAGAACCCGGCCATGGAACGACAGGTGGTCGGACTGCTACGACGGCGCAAGGTGCCCGCTGAGGGAACCTACAACTTCCTGGGCCACTACGCCCGGAAACCGAAAGGACGGATGATATGAGTGATCACGACATGGAACTGGATTTTTTCCAGTACATCGAGAAGGCGTGGGAGTCGTACCAGCTGCGGGCCAGAATGCTCCCCTCCAGGCTGTGCGAGTGCGATACCTGCCTGGTTACTATGGACGACGATGCAAAGGTCGTTGGAGGGGTGATACCGATGGCCGGTGATGATGCTGCTCAGGTTGTCGCCGCGTTCACCACCGATTTGCTCCAGCGTGGACAGGTTGCTGTCCTGATCGTCAACGAGTGTTGGCTGTTGGAGTATCCGCTGGATCGTCCAGGTTTCCAGTTCGGCTGTATGCCCAGCGAGCACCCGGAGCGGATAGAGACCCTGATGGGCGTGCTCACGTTCCGCACCGGGCATACCGTGGTATTCAAGGCCAGGATCACCGAGTCCCGAGAGCTGGGGCCGGTGGAGATGGTGTGCTACGAACTGCGTGGCCGGATGGTGTCCAGCTTCGCATCCACCGAAATTGCTGAGGCATAGGAGGACCGACCGATGAGAGACCGAACCGCAATTTTACTCCTTGTGATTTCCCTGTTTTGCCTGGTGCTGTGGGGGGTCATACGACTCTCGCCGGCTGATGCCCAGGAGTCCCTCCTGTTCCCCCGGTACACCGTCGAGTGCGACGAGGGCACCTGCATCCGGGTGGATGTGCTGACGGGCTCCACGTGGGCTCTGGCGACGCCTGGGGCCGTGACCAGCTGGGAGTGGGAAGCGCTGGAGGTGCGTGATGGGGAATGACAGATACAAGCACCTGACGGATGATGAGCGACAGACGCCGGACCTGCTGCTGCTGCGTGCCGCCCTTGACGCCGCACGCGCTGATGTGGATCGGGTGAGGGGGCAAGCCGAACGCATCGAAGGCGAGCGGTTCAAACTTGGCAACCGAGCAGCCGATCTCCGCTACCAACTCGCCGCCGCCGAGGCAAGGATCGGGGAGCTGCGGGAGGTGCTGTTAGAGCTTGCCGATCTCATGGATGCAACAGCCGCGGGAGAGTACAAACCTGACTCGTTTTCGAGCCAGCTAGCCCGCGCCATCCTCGCCACCCCACCGCAGGCAGCGGGGGAAGATGATACGTGTGAGTGCGGGGCATCCGATTGGCTTGTTACAGCCACCATGATCGAGTGTAACCAGTGCAAGCGATTGTGGGGCCGGTGCAACGGGATATGGGTGCCAGATATGACCACATGGCCAGCAGTCGAGGCCATTGAAGGACAGCACTACCCGGGCGGTGAGTACGTGACCACTGGAGGCGGGTGCCCCACCTGTAAAGGCACGCACATGGTGAGCGGTACGCACGGGCTCGATGCGTGCCCGGTGTGCAACAGGCCAGCCCAGCCCACCGCAGGCGGGGAGGAGTGCTCGCGATGCAATGCGCCGCTAGAGCAATTCCCGAATTCGGACACCTGGTATTGCTCGGCGGGATGTAGCGGAATGAAGGAGCTTGCCCCAGCCAGGCCGGGCGCGGGGGGTGCGTGATGGGGGAGAAGATTGACGCGCTGGTGAGGGAGGCTGAGGAGTTGGACGAGGACAAGGAACCGCCGATCTGCGAGGAATGTGGCGGGGTAGGATTTCGGCGT
>Ga0180008_1000684_pt1 | contig 25633 bp, 21 predicted proteins | sample MM_PW_MetaG_FD_121121 | JGI IMG/M metagenome (GOLD analysis project Ga0180008, IMG submission 121121) | Groundwater microbial communities from the Aspo Hard Rock Laboratory (HRL) deep subsurface site, Sweden - MM_PW_MetaG | ecosystem: Environmental > Aquatic > Deep subsurface > Groundwater... | reverse complement strand
TCAAGGAATTGATGATATTGAGATGCCTGTCGTGATAAAAGAAGTGCTGATCAAATATAAAGAGCGATTGATGGATGATGGAATTAAGATACGTGATATTGTGAATCATTATTTCGGACATGCCTCTATTTTGACCGATTATCAATATGCAGACGCACTGCAATACTCGCTTGAACGGACGCCAGGTAAGATTAAAAACATAACGGCTCGGCTCACAAAAGCAGTTGAAGACAAGAAAGAGTGGTTATCGATTCAAGGACAGAAGGGCAACTACCAGAAGAAAGAGGAAACAGTGCCCGACTGGTTACTTGAGCAGCAACAAAAACGTAAAACGCAGGCGTTTGATGAACAGCCTGATGAGTTAACTCCGGAATTCATGGAAAAAAGAGAAGAGTTATTAGCAAAGTTGAGAAATTAATTTATCTCAACTTTGCTTTTTTAATTTATAAATAAAAAATGGAAACTCCGAATTATAGACTTATCTCGAAATAATGTCTCTTGAATTCATGATAATATAGGAACTTATTGACTAGATAGAAAAGGATAATATAACTACCTAAAATATGGCATTTATACTTGCCTTTATTATGGCAACTCTGTTAAGGTGAATGAAATATAAGATTTAGGAGGTGGAGGAAATGTTTGATAGAATACAAGGATTTTTAGATACGCTCTTTAGCGATATGCAGGGGACGTTTATTACCATCTTCGCCATTGGTTTACTTATTTGTGCAATTGGCGTGTGGGCAGGAGATGAACAATCTTCTCCAAAATTCAAGAACGGAATTAAATTATGTGTTTTAGGCGTGGTTCTATTCCTACTTGCTCGTCCGGTGATCGAGTATGTTCAAATGAATCTTTAATCTAGAAAGAAGTGATAGCTATGCGTTCTGAAGGATACTTTGAACGACAAGAACGATTACGAACTTCTGGAAAAGTTGAATTACCGCTGAATATCGACACGAAGAAATATGTATATGGCAATATCTCATTCCAAGATGTGTTTGTCCTTTCACCTTTTGTGTTGTTAGGAATTGTGATTTCGTATTTGTTATACAGATTCGGCTATTTAGATCAAAAATTAATGTTAATTGCTTTTGCACCCACGATGTTGGTGGCCGTATTTCAACTAACTAAACATCCAGTACGTAAAAACCTCTCACTTTTGCAATATAAGGTGATTTGGAAACTCAAAGCGAATTGGAGAAAGAAAGAGTTTTATTATGCGAAAGGAGACTTGCCGATGAGTCGGAAAAATGGCGATACGCGAACTGAACTAGGATTAGTGAACATTGCCAATGGCTGCATCGAATCCTCCAATCGCACGCTAATCAAGGTGTTAGAAGTTTCCTCTGTGAATTTATCACTAATGAACGAATTATCAAAAGAGCGTGTGCTGGAGTCGTATCAATCGTTTTTGAATGATTCTGGAGAAAAACAAATTCAAATCATGCAGGTGGCACAACCCATTAATTTAACGAATTATTTGATGTGGTTTAATGACCAACTGGAGAACGATTCCTCTTATGCCAAACGTGTTTTGAAAACGGGCTATTTCAATCAAATCGAACGGATTCAAAAATCCAAAAACATGGTGACGCGAAAACGCTATGTGGTCATATCGAAACCCATGACCAGTTCAGACAAGGATTATTTAAAAATAGATACGACCGCAAACATTTTAAAATCTAAGCTTGAACAGATGTTAAGTGGTTACGAAAAGCTGGACGTGAACGTATTGAACAATGATGAATTGCTGCGATTCTACTACGCGTGCATCGATTTTGAAAATGCACAAGCCCAAGGGGAAAACATTATCAGCAAAACCAATGCCAGCGCAGACGTTATTATTGGCAAAAATACAGCGAAAGAATTGCTGAACTATTACAAGGATCAAATGAACAATCGATTTGAATAAGGAGGTGGCAGAATGAATTGGCTTAAACAACTACTCCCCAATAAAAAACAAGAATCAAATTTTGAAGAAACGGTGCGAGGGATGAATCAGTCTCTTCTGACCGTCTTAGCACCTGATAACATCACGGAATACGACTCGTACGTGCGTGTCGGGGCCAACTATACCCGGTCATTACTCATTGTCGATTATGATCCGGTGCAAGACCAAAACAAAATTCAACAAGTGACTGAGATTCCAGAGAACGTGTCTATTATCAATTATGTTCAGGAATACCATACAGGCGAAGTCCGTTCGCAGCTTGTCAAAAGCATTAAGCAAAATCGTATGAAAATGAATACACGCTTTGCTGACGAAAATACGATGATTGATTCACAAGGACAAATTGACAGTGCGTCAGAAATGCTCAAAAATCTGGCCTATCGAAACGATAAAATCTTTCTATTCCACACACTGATTCACTTAGTGGCGAGTTCTACAGATGAACTCGATCATTTAACCACAACAGTCAAAAGTAAATTCTCCAAAATCGGGATTATCCATAACCCAACGGATCGTGCGGTTGATGCTTTCCGTTCCTTTCTACCACTGAATGAAAATAAGGTAGATGAGTTGACCTATAAGATGAGCAACTCCGAAGCCATTTCTTATTTCTTTCCGTTCCATGAGAATGAAATGTTTTCTCAGACGGGAATTATTAAAGGCCGAAACATGACGACAGGTAATGTTGTGATTGTGGATGATACGAAGTTATTGAATCGACATGAGTTTGTCATTGGGATATCTGGTATTGGAAAATCTACGTATCTATTTGCCAATATGACGAACAAGCATATGCTCGGTCGTAAAATCATTACCATTGATCCTAAAGGGGAGTTCGGACGCAATTACGCAGATCTAGGTGGAGCGTGGGTGAAGTTCCAACTAAAAGGCGGGAATCGTATTAATCCGCTGGACCTTCCAAAAGTCAGTGATAAAGTAATCGTCGAAGAAACTGAATTCGGTAATATTTTATTAACGAAAATCTCTAATCTACTGGTCATGTTCCGACTCATGTATAACGGCATGACGGATTTGCAAGAAGAGATTTTGAGTAGTTATATCCAAAAGGCTTATGAAGAGAAAGGCATTACAGATGCGACCAATACAAGCACACTAACGTCAAACGACTATCCAACTTTACAAGATTTATATGAACTCATCGGCAAAGATCAAACGAACGATCCCTATTTATTTGATACGGTAAGGGATTTTTATACGACACTCAAAACCTATGTGACGGGAATGTATTCGGAATTATTTAATGGACACACCAACATCAGCATTGATAATGAACTGGTTTGTTATGACTTAAAAGAGATGAGTAACAACGAGAAGATTCAACGAATCTTGTTTTATAACATTCTCTCGCATACTACCTACGAAATTATGAGTGGTGACCGTGAACCAAGTGAAATATTTATTGATGAAGCTCACGTTATTGCAGATCCTAAAGTACCAAAAGCCATGGAATTCATTTACTTCATGATGAAAGTATTACGTTCCTTTAATTGTGGCATTACAACGGCTTCTCAGTCGGTAGAAGATTTTTTATCTGCTCGAGATGAGAATCGGAACTACGGGAAAGCAATTATCACGCAATCTGTACAGCGATTATATTTACCAATGAGTGAAGAAGAACTGAAATATTTAGAAGACGAACTAGGCAACACGTTCTCAAAAGGAGAACGTGAAACACTCATTTTAAAAGATGGAAAGAAAAAAGAGCAGGCCGGTAAAGGAATATTTTATACAGGTTCTAAAAAAATCAAGTTGGAAGTCCAACTAAATGAAGTGACAGAAATGTTGTGGTTTGACCAGAAAAGTATTAACGATATCACGATTTAATGAGGAGAGATGAGGGATGAATGCAAAGGAGACGACCGCCAAAACACTTGGCCATTTGCTTCTCATGAAGGTTTTCTTCAATCCAATTGGATTAGTAGTACTCGGAACCGCCCTCCTCCTGATCGTACTTCCTGTTTTTATGTCGATGAATGGAAAAGACAAAGGCTTTGATTTAGAAAACCCAGAACAAAACATAGAGGCGCTCTCAAGAGATGTAGGAGGCGCATATTGCGCTGTCAATGGAGAAATCAACCTAGAGTTATGGGAAGCCAAAATGAGCACTGCAGGCGTCTTTTCTGGCAAAGAAGATCTCTTTATCCAAATTGCGAATAAACAAGGAATTGATCCAGTGCTCATGGCTGCGATCGCTCTCCATGAAACGACCAACGGGACGTCTAATGCAGTGGTCACTAAAAATAATCCAGGTGGTTTGATGGGGAAAGATGGATTGATGCAGTTTTCTTCATTAGAAGAGGGTTTGGAATCGATGGGACAAACACTGCACAACCGCATCATTAAAGATGGATACGTGACCATAACAGATTTAGGTTCGGTTTATGCGCCAGTCGGGGCAGAGAATGACCCAACAAACTTAAACGCCCACTGGGTACCGACGATCACGGCAATGGTTAGTTCACTCGGTGGATTAACCATGAATTGCACGGTACAGTCCGGAGATTTTGCACAACCCATTCCGAATGTACAAGTGAATTCAAATTACGGCGTCCGTATTCATCCTGTTACGGGGGAAATCAGTAATCATCAAGGTGTCGATTTTGCGTGTAGTAGTCCTGAACCTATTTATGCAGCAAAGGAAGGAAAAGTCGTGTATGCAGAGTTTCCTAGCAGTTATCCAACAAATACTTACGGAAACATCGTTGTCATTCAGCATTCCAATAACCTCTTTACGGCATATGCGCATTTAAGTCGTATTGATGTGGAGGTAGGTCAAGAAGTTCGACAGCTAGAAGTTATCGGTGGCTGTGGGTCGACTGGTCGCTCGACAGGTGATCATCTTCACTTTGAGATTCATGCAGGTCAACAGTTTGGAACCCGGCTCAATCCGATGCTGTATTTAAAAGAACCTGTGTAAGGGAGGATGCCCAAATGGAAAATCGCATGAAACTGGTCAATATTTTACTGATAGTTTTGGTAGTGGCATTGGCACTCGTTTTATTTAATCTATTTGCAGCCAATCAAGATTTAAAACGAAAAAATACAGACTTATCGAAGGATATTCAAAAAGTAGAAGCCACTAAAGATCAAGAAAAAGAAGTGTTTACTCAAACTGAACGGTTTATAACAGATAGTTTACAAGGTGGTGCAATTGACTACTTCAGCACACGGTACCGCAAAGAAGTAGAACAGACCCTATCAGAAAATGAATCGTCTGAAGACGTTGACGTGAGTGAAATGAAAGAACTTGAGATTTATAACATTTCCGTCCGACAACAAGAAGACTCCTATAAGGTATATGCCTTATACAAAGCGACCTTAACAGGGATTGACGATGAGTTTGTGAATCCTGGGGATCAACCACTCTTAATCTTGATGTCCACGATTACATGGATTAATGAAGATGGCGAACTGAAGGTGGATGCCCACGATTTGGAACCTCTCGTATCTGGCGAACAAGTGATTCTAGAGATTTCTTCATAGACACGACACAAAAGGGATGTGGACAGAGATGACCATCTTACAAAAACTAACGAGGATGCAACAGAGAATGAACCAATTCTTTGAAAGTATTATTGATCGACTAGCCAAAAAGCAACTCGAACAAGCCAATCGGCAGTATGAATTGCAGTACGACAAGCCACTAAGTGCACAGGAGATAATCGAAATTAAAAAAGGTGTGGTTTTACGAGTCGGTTTTTTCATATGTATTCCAGTCGTCATCCTGTTACTGACCCTTATGAATGGAGGTGTTAGCGGATGAAGAAATACATTTTTTTAGTCTTTGGGATGTACCTACTATCGATGTTTATCTTGAATGGTGTAGAGGCTGCTGAAGGTGAATTTATGGAGGAAACTCTAAGAGATTACGAGAACACAGAAAATGTAACTACAGAACAAGTAAACAGCGCTGAATCTTATATGGAAAATGCGTTATTTTTAAATAAATATGATTATGAAACAAATCAATTTGACTGCAATTGGTATGAAGTAATGTGCCAAACAAATGGATTCTTATTTACTACGGTAAGTGGTTTTGTTTTTGGAGCAATTGATAGTTTTGGGAAATTTCAAATTGATTCTTCAAGTATCACTGGGAATGAAACTTATGAAGGCTATATGTTGAACTTTAAATCGTTGGCATGGACTATGACTGCAATATTTCTTATTTGGCAGACCATTAAAATAATCATATTGTATTCGGCAAATGGTGATGAAGGTATGAACACGCTATATGAAAAAGTGGTTGCGGTGATTACAGGAGCAGTATTACTCGGAATATATGGGGAATTGTTTGATTGGATATTGGAACTGACACATCTTTTAACTGAAACAATGTTAACCAATCCAGCTACTCACTACAAAGTGATGCAGGTGCTGGCGGTAAATTCCGTTGGATACGGGATCATTTTGATGTTAGTGATATCAGCTATCCTATTTGTGTTCTTTTTATCCATCTTGTATCGAACTGTATTATTTGTTGTTTTGTATATTTCAGGGGTTGTAGCGATACCAACAATCGTAAATGATCAATACAATTTCTTTAGTTTATGGCTCAAAATCGTAGTCAGCAACATTCTAACGCTAACGCTCCAATTGTTGTGTTTTGTTTTGGGTGTGAAAACGTTGATTAATTTACAAAATGGGAATCTGTTATTCGGGTTATTATTTTTCATTGTTGGATTGTCCATTCCAACATTGTTGAACCAATTTGGGGCTTCAACTGGTTCTGCAAGAGCAATGGGATCAACTGTTAAATATGTTGCGCGTTACGCGAAAAGATAAGGAGATGTTTGGTTATGAAAAAATTTTTTTTGAGAAGTGCTTTATCACTAGTTCTTTTACTGGTAGTTTCTGGTTGCAATAACGATGAAACTCCAACAAAAGAGAGTAATGAAAAGAAAGAAACAGTATTTAGTGAAACAGATAAAGAGAAAGCTTTGGAAATGATTAAGGTATTGGAGGAAAACCTTGTTGAGTTCGAAAAGCAAACAAATAGTTCAATTGCTGCTGGGGAAGTTGAAACTGGAGATAATGAAGCATTCGTACAAAAAGTGAATGAGATGAGTAGAGATATTGTTTTGAAACCTTTTCTCGAAAAATTTCCAAAGAGTTTCATTATTAACAGAGGAGATTTGAAAGTTACTTTTAGCCCTTTGAGCTCGGATGACTGCGCTTTTGGTAATTGTAATTATGACTCCATAGTAGCTCCTACTTTACAAGTTAATGATCAGGAGTGGCAGACTTACAAGTCGGTAGAATTTGATATTACAGAATTAATATTAACAGATGTGAAAATTTCTTATCCGAATAAACAAGATAGTGAGTCAACTACTATTAGCTTTGTAAAAGATGTTTCTGGTGATTTATATTTTTCCTTTAATCCTATTGTCAATTCACTCAATTTCAGCCTAAAAGAATGGGATAAAGAATTTACTTCTATAAAATCTAAAGTTCCAGAAGGTGAAATTGAGGCAGAAGAAGATGAGTTTAAGCAAGAAGTCGAAGAACTGTTATCCAAGTATCCTAAACTTCAATAAAGACTGATTATGCGAGATAAGAAAGGAATGATAGGAGTATGGTCATTCGAACGATTGCAAATAAGGTAGGGACCTTTGAGGTTGAAGGAAATACGGTTTCTTACTTACAACCTCTATCAACGTTTCACACACAAGAGATGAATCAAGTGCAAAAATGGTACAAGGATAAATTGCAAACTCTGAAACAATCTGATCATTATCTCCCTGCAAAAGATATCAGTTTTCAATCAGGACAAGTTTGTTACACGTACGATGTAACTGGTCTTCAATCATTTAATGTTCTAAAAAAGATGTATCTAGAAGATAAATATCCATATTATCTTTCATTAATTAAATTAGCTAAAGAAAAACAAGTACAGGTTTTGTGGGAAACGGAGAACCTGGTAATTGATGTAGATACTAGCTCAGTAAAAACGCTCGTTATTGAACATCAAGCTTTTACGATTGAAAGTGAAAAATCACGACTGAATGCCGTGAAAGAATTGATTATTATTTCGTTAACAAGTTTACAGCATGTGTACGGTCGTCCTAAACGTAGTGACTTTTTAGAACAAAGTGAAGAAGTGATTCAATTCGCTGAAATGATTTATTTGCGACTAGATTCACTTGATCATATGGCGTCTTTCATTCAATCGTTGTACGATGAGGTACAGCTGCGAAAACAACAAGAACAAGACGAACTGGCGGATCGATTAGCAAATAAAAAACGCTTTTCCCTTCCTAAACGAATTCCGATACAACTTCTTCCACAAAAATCGACGAAGCAGCCTCAAATACGGCCGGATTCAATGGTTGCTAAGAAAGCAAAGAAGCCCTTAAATAAGAAAGAAATCAACATTCGTTTTCTAGTGAGTACTGCTATTATCTTAGTGGGAGCACTTTTGCTGAACATTATCTTAACGAACGCTACGAAGAACGCTGAAAAGCCAGAAGGACAAACCAGCTCACAACAAGAAGCCAAAGACATTGAGCAAGTGTATGTGGATGGATTGTTAGGCGATACCGAGGGTGTACTGAAGGCATTGGAAGCAAAAGAGTATAAAAGTCTAAATAAAGACGAGAAAGAATTGTTGCACCAACTCTGGATGAAGCATGGGGCGTATGAGAAGTTCCTGGCAAAGGATGAGGATGCGGTCAGTCAACTCACGGAGCACATGTCGAAACAAAATCAACCCGAAGAATTGGATCGGCTGCAAGAAATTTTAAAAGTCTCGAATCCTCATGTTGAGTTTGGGGAAGGTGTACTTGCAAAGGAGTGGGAACAAGTTCTGACTAATAAAGATTTAGTCGAATTGACAGATGAACGAAAAACCCACATTGTGACTGCCTATCTTCAGACGGGGGATATTGAAGGTGCTAAATCATTTGTGGCTGAAAAGGCACCCAAGAATGATGAATTGATGAATCGCGTATTAACAGCTGAGAAAGTAGCCGTTGATTTAAAAGCGTTGGAAGAACGACAAACGTTATTGCAGGAAACGATTGATGAAAGTAAAGACTTAGCGCAAGTGTCAAAAGCGATGCAAGAAATGAATGGGGTTAAGAAAGAGATAACAGGCTTGAAAAAAACCATTGGATTGTGAGGTGTTAAATCATTGCATACCAAACGTATTGGGAAGCTAGGAAGAATCGTGCTCCCAAAAGACATTTTGGACCGTTTTCAATTAGATAATGGAGATCAAATTGACATCTCTTTTAATGAGACTCAAATCATTATTGAACCTCATCGTCAAACATATGTATGTGCGATTACAGGTAAGGTCTCCAGTGAAGCCGTGAAGATTGGGGAAGCGTGGATTAGTAAAGAGGGCCTCAAGAAGTTAATTGAATATATGGATCAGTAAAAGCCTGAATTAGCTTCAGGCCTTTACTTTATCAAAATCTTTTGCAGATTTTCCATTCTTTTAATAAAGGGTAATTAACTTTGAAGAATTGGAGGCTAACATGAATTATTTAAATTTATCAAATGACGATTTACTCGAAGCTTACTACCAAGCAAGAAAGTTGAATTTAGACAAAAAATTCATCCAGTTACTTGAGGAAGAAATAGATAGAAGACAGATTGTTAAAGAATTTGAAAAGCCCATGTCTTTTAATAAAGAATGACTTTCAAGAACGTCAAAACGATTGAAGTATATTGGTGTCTACTTCAAGTGTTTTGGCGTTTTTCGAATTATATTCAAAAGGGCTTAAAATTTAAGTTCTAATAGTGGTCAGCATTTAAGAGGACGAATAGTGTATTAATGTATGGTTGATGGATACACGTTAAAAGAATTTAATTCGTAACAATTCAAAATAATCTATGGGACAATCACCTAAAATGGTAAGTTATACTTACTGTAAAACTAAGGAGTAAATATTGTGCAAAATGATTTCTCAGTCGTTGATAACTCAATTATTAATGATATGGCATTAACTTTAACAGTTCTCATTATAGGTTCATTGATGATCACGTTAGGTGTTGTTGGTATATTAAATATGTTCAAAGCCCCCAAAATTTTGGTTAGAGTATTAATTCCATTAGTCTTTCTCGGATATTGTTATTTTTGGGTTAACTTTTTTCTATAAGATACGTAGAGCTAGTTTTCCAAAAGGTATTACCTCTTAGTAGTGCTATTGTATCTAGGTAGTGGCATTCGTTTAATAAAGTAACTCTCTACTTCTTTTCTACCAACAACTAAAGGCAGATAGCTCACCGTTATATTTTCGATAGCATATGAATTAATAGCATCTTCAATCATGATAACCATCTTTAGAAGATGCTTCTGAATAAAGTTCATGCTTTGAAAATAGTTCTTTTCCAATTTTTCTACGAAGTGTGTGATTCCTAGTCCTTTGCAAATCGCTCATTCTTTTTTGTATATTTGCACTTTCTCCTACGTATATAACCGTATCGTCTTCCCATACAAAATAGACGCCTGCATGATCGGGAGCAAAGGTCTTCCATTCACGAGAATATATTTGATATCTTGGGATGTCTAATAAGTGTTTCTCAATAGACTCAATCAATTTTCCAAACCATAATTTTTGGATGTCAATATCGATAAATGGTGGTTCATCTGAAGTATCCTTCATCTAATCCTCCTCGTGATGGAATATAGGATTTGCAGCAGACTGCACCTGTGTTACTTACATTAATCGACGAAAGCAACAGTCAATCACAACTACCACCATCGCCACCGCCATCGCTACTGCCATCACCACCTGCATCTCCGCAGTCGCTACTCGCACTTCCACCGTAATAACTCCAAGCGTAGTCTGCGTCAGAGACATACTTTGGTCGTTTCTTTCCGTAACCCGATTTCTTCTTTTTTCGTGTCATTTCAAACATGGAAGGCAACGAAATGCCACTTAGCAAACCACCGAGTACAAAGCCTGTGGTTGTATAGTTATTTCCGACAATCAAGGCCATTGATAAGCCAACAAATATTAATACAATAACCAGAACAAACAGGACATCAAACTTAAAACCTAATCTAAATAGTAATCTCACAGCCTGTATATATTTTATAGCGATTGTACACAAAATAAGAGTAACAAGAAGAATTACCACATAATACATAATCTCATCCCCTCCTTGATTTGCTTACGTTATACGATTCCTTTTGGTTTCAAAAATCTTTGATTGTCTTCATTATTCTTACTATGTCGAGTTTGGGTTTCTGCTTAACAAATTGAATGAATATATGGATTAATAAAATCCTGAATTAGCTTCTGGCATTCGGTTTTAGATTCATTTAGTTTTCAATCCTTGATTTAGTTAAAGCAAGGAAAGGAAAAGAAAAGTTCAAAAAATCCAAGGGCTTTGATCTGACTACTTTTAGTAGTCTGGAACTCAAATCCTTTTTGTTGTTCCAGCTAAAAAAGGGATACGATCTAAAGGAATGACAGCTTCGAGTTCACCTGAACTGAAGAACTCTTCTTTATCGGGACCATCATCTAATCGTGCCCAGAAGACTTCACGTTCTTCATTCCTTTCTATTTAGGATGATTTACAGATTCAGAAGTCGGTCATTCCCTTCCTTAGAGACTAAACTCATCAATTGCCTGGTCTATTTCGTCCTGTGATATCCCAATGTAACGTTTGGTGACGACCGGAGCTGAGTGATTGAAAATATCCTGCAACATGGCCACATCGTTGGTTTTCTTATAAAAGTGGTAGCCAAAGGTTTTCCGGAGCGTGTGGGTGCCAATCTCTTCGATGCCGACTTGTTTAGCAGCGGTCGAAAGAATGCGGTACGCCTGAATTCGAGTGATGGGCTGAATCCCTTTTCTGGAAGGAAACAGGTAGTCGTCATCGTACATACCAGCTACATACCTGGCGATTTCGTTCTGTAGCGTTGCATTTAATCGAAACTTCTTATACTTGTCTGTTTTGCCTTCTCGTAATTGTAGATGTTCTTTTCCTGCCACGTCTTTCACCTTCAGTTGAAGCATATCGCTAATGCGCAATCCGCAATTAATCCCCATAACGAACAGAAAATAATCCCGGTAAGACTGTTGTTTTAATAGTTGTTTGATTTCTTCTATTTTGTCTTTGCTTCGAATCGGCTGGACGGTTGACTGTCGTAAAGCATTCATTCCTGCATCTCCTCCTTGGACCGAATAGGACGGCATTTCCTTATAACTCAACGATAGCCTATAAACTGGAATTGATAAAGAAATTTTGATGGGTTGCTCGCTCGGACTTATAGAAGACGTGGAGAGGCGTGGTTCTTTGATAAAAGACGAATGTAACACTTATAGGAAAACGTTACATTCACCTTAACATCAAGAAAAAATTTATGGACTATGGCTTCTTAGCTCAAGCATCTTACAATGGATTGGAATAAGGAAGGGTTTGTTTCATTATGAAATAAAGATTTAGTTATCCAGGTAAAAAGATTTACTATTCTATAAAATGTATTCATTTTTTTGGTATAATTAAACAAAAAGTGGGTGATTATTTTGCGAATCTTACATCTATCAGATGTTCACTACAGTTTAGGACAAAAAAATTTTAAAAAATATGTTTCTGATCCATTATTTAAAGACATTAGTCATTTTCATGAAAACAAGCCATTTGATTTAGTTGTATTTACTGGAGATTTATTAGATAAAGGAGGACTTCCTAATAATACAATTGATTCATTTGAATCATTTGAAAGAGAGTTTATATCCAAACTACTTTCAATATTAAAATTACCTAAAGATCGCTTTGTATTTATTCCGGGAAATCATGATGTAAATAGAAGCAGAATCAATCCAGCTACTGAAGAAGGGTTAAAGTCTTTGCTTAAAGATAAGGAATCAATCGAGTACCATATGCAAAAACCAAGTAACTTAAATCTTGAGCGTCTAGAAGAATATAAAATCTTCGAAAATATTTATTATGATGATTATGAAGGTTATAAATCAAACGATTTTGGATATTCTTTAGTGTTGCCAATAAATAATATTACGGTTGGTATCGCAGGATTTAATAGTTCATGGCGTTGCTATAATGATAAAGATAAAGGAAACCTTATTATTGGAAAAAAACAATTTAAACATGTTGATGAACATTTTCAAATAAATGAACCGGAATTTAAAATAGCTTTAATTCACCATCCATTTGAATTTTTGTGTGAATCAGAATATGAAGAAACGAAAGATTATATTATTCGGGACTATGATTTACTTTTTACAGGTCACACACATCAAAGTAATGCACAATCAATTACCACCAGTTTAGGAAAAGGCTGCGTTCTTTGTTCAGCACCATCTAACTGGGAAAAAAATAACTTTCAAAATCATGGATTGAATAGAAATGGATACAACATTATTGACTATATCCACAATCCAAAATCTGTAAATATTAAATTTCGTCGTTATAACTATGAAAAAGATTGTTTTGTATCAAATACTGATATGGGAACTGGTGATTCTGCTGAAGTATCTTTTACTATGGGGGATAATTTGGCTAGAGAAGCTTGGATTGAATATTCAAATACAATACGATTTATTAAAGATCACTTTTTAGAATCCATTGACCAAAATTTAGTTAGTTACAATACAGATACAAATGCTCCCAAACACTTAAAAGACCTATTTGTACTACCCAAAATTAAAAAACATGATTACCAACCTACTGATGCTAACGAATATGTTGAATATGAAGAAAACTTAGAGTTTCAGACTATAGAGAATTTATGTAATCAAAAAAACCATTTAGTTTTGTTTGGACCTAGTGAATCCGGCAAAACAACAATACTTTATAAAATTGCTTCTGAGGTGCTTGAACGAGCCCATTTAAGTCGTAAAATCCCAATATATATCGATTTAAAAACTATTTCAACTAAAAGCTTGCTTCAACAAATTGCCCTTTTTATTGGTCAGAACAAAAAATCCACAAATGATATATTAGGCAAATATGAATCTATTTTGTTATTAGATAATTTAAGATATGTGATTAATAATGGTAATCTTTTCGATGAATTAAAGAGAATTATAGAAGCTTATCCAAAATTAAAGATAATTGGTACATATGATTCTGTTTTTAATGAAAATCTGCCAGCTGAATATTTAAATCATCCTATTTCAAAAATATTTGATAGGGCCATTATAGAATACTTCAAATCTTTAGAAATCCACACATTAATGCAGAGGTGGTTTAATTTAAGTAAAGATAATATTGAAGACGAACACTTATCCCAAATCATTAAAAATTTCCATTTATTAAATATTCCAAGTACACCATTAGCAGTATCTCTATTTTTATGGATTTATGAAAAACAAAAAGGTTTCATTCCATTAAATAATGCCGCAATGGTTCAGAATTTCGTGGAAAAACTTTTTGAAAAGCACTCGGATTTAGAAGTTCATTCATCCAAATTCGACTTCCACAATAAAGAAAATTTATTGGGACATATCGCTATGGAAATGTATAAAATCAGTGCAGAAGATTATGTTATAGAAGAAGACATATTAAGATCTTTTATCAAGGAATTAAATAAAAGAAAAAAAATTGGTCTAGAAAATAAAGAGAATCAAGTTTTTCACGAATGGGTTATACATTATTTTGTTGAGAAAGGAATATTTATCAGTGAAATAGTAGACGGTACTCGAGTCTATAAATTTAAATTAAATTGCTTCTTCCAATATTATCTTGCTAAAGGAATGATGTTCTCGAAGGAATTCAAAGAACATGTCCTATCTGAAGAAAACTTCCTTATATTTCAGGATGAGATAGATTATTACTCAGGTCTTCATAGGTATGATGGCGATATTTTAGAGATATCATTAGACAGAATGGAAAATGAGTTTTCAAAAATCTTTAAGGATCCAGATTCATTTAAGCAGATACACAACAATCCAAAAATGTTCTTTCCTTTTGATTTGATGTTTGCAAAGGGTCCTGTACACGAAAATAAGCTTTTAATAGAAGATATTGAAGAAGAGAAAATCGGAACATACTTAGATGATAATAAAATAAGCGATGAAGAGAAATTAAATTCTCATGATCTTTTACTAGAGTCTAGTAATCATGTTCAAGAAAATACTTCGGTTGTAAATAAAATACCTCAAAATCAGCTTTCGAAGTTGGAAATATTACAACGATCATGGATTTTATCAGCTAAAATACTTAAAAATGTTGAAGATTTAGAAGACGGGGAGCTAAAGGATCGAGCATACAGGAGTATTATTGTTTGCTCCTTAATATTTTTAAAAATTACAACACTAAGTGCTGAAGAAATAATTAAAAATAATAAGGATAATAATGAACATAGTCAATTCTATAATTTTTTTGTGAGATTTTCCCTATTACTTCATCAAAATTTGCTGTTTACAGTAATGGGCACATCTAAATTAACACCTGTTATTGAAGATTATTTAGCAAACGAAGAAGCCGAATATTCTAACGTAGAGCGCTTTATTTCTCTGTTTCTCTTAATTGATTCTGGAGCTACAAACTTCGAAGAAGTAAATTATGCTCTTCAGAACCATCTCTCTTCCGCTGTTCGAGAATTTGTTTTAGTAAAGTTAACTCTACTTGATGCACAAACAAAAAATAAGGCACATGAAAAATATTATCGTGAAAAAATAAACAATTTATTGAAAAAAAACAATGAAGGAAAACACATAATTAGTAAACAGAAGGTATTAAATAAACACCAAGTAAATTCTAAAAAGAAATTGCTTCTAGCTACGGTTTCAGAAAGGTGATGAATAAATAATTATTCAAATTACTTACACTGAAATATTTCTCTATTTGCGACGGCTTTAAATAACTTTAATTCAGTAGTCCCCGTGATACTGAAAAAGGACACAATCATCCATGACTTTGTGAAAGACGGTATAGCCCTAAAGAGGGTTTAACCGTCTTTCTTCGTGTTCATTAAAACACCAATTAGTTAAGTCAAGACCGGATTATCTTAACCAATAAAATGAAAGAACTTGAATGGAATGTTCTATACCACTATCTAAAATTAAAGTGTCAATAATTAGGTTTAGAACTGGTATTATAAAAGGGAATACGCTCTCTATTCTACTGGTAGAATAGAGGGTAGTGAGGGTCAAAGAAGATATGGGTAAGTATGACTTTCAATCATTTACATACCAACCAGAGGTTCATCAATGACAAGAAAAGAGGGAAATAGAACATGAGTGGATTAAACACCATACTATTTAGTGCTGCAGATAATTTGCGCAGCAAAATGGATGCATCAGAATATAAGAACTATTTATTAGGCTTGATTTTTTATAAATACCTGTCAGATCGATTACTAGTAAAAGTAGTTGAGATTGCAGATGAGTCACTAGAAGAATACGACACTGTAGAAAAACAAACGCATCTATATGAGACATTACTAGCTGATGAAGAAATCAACACCGATTTGATAGAAACCTTAGTCGATACACTGGGTTATGATATTGAACCAGCTTATCTTTTTAACGTATTAACAAATCAAGCCAAACAAAACACATTCCAGTTGAACGATCTGAATAAGGCATTCATCGAATTGTCGACAAAATACGATCAGTTCAACGGCTTATTCGATGATGTGGATCTAACATCAAAAAAATTGGGATCTGATGCTCAACAACGAAACATCACGATTACTGAAGTCATCAAGAAATTGAATCCGATTAACCTATTAGGGCATGATGGCGATGTGATTGGGGATGCGTACGAATTCTTAATCAGTCAATTTGCTTCAGAAGCTGGCAAGAAGGCAGGAGAATTCTATACGCCTCATGAAGTATCCGTCATGATGGCACGTATTGCTGCTATGGGGCAAGAAGATAAAAAGCTATTTAGCGTATACGATCCGACCATGGGATCAGGTTCCTTGATGTTGAATGTCCGAAACTACATTCATCATCCGGAAAGTGTGAAATACCACGGTCAGGAACTCAACACTACAACGTTTAATCTTGCGAAAATGAACTTAATCCTGCATGGCGTCGATAAAGAAGATATGCGTTTAAGCAATGGCGATACATTGAACAAGGATTGGCCGACAGATGAGCCTTATACGTTTGATTCAGTGTTAATGAACCCTCCGTATTCGGCGAAATGGTCTTCAGATGATACCTTCTTAGACGATTCACGCTTTAACCGTTTTGGGAAGTTAGCACCAAAATCAAAAGCTGATTTTGCGTTCCTATTGCACGGTCTTTATCACTTGAAGGATACCGGGACTATGGCGATTGTCCTGCCACACGGGGTATTGTTCCGCGGTGCTGCGGAAGGTACTATTCGGAAGAAATTGTTGGAAGATGGCAGTATTGATGCGGTAATCGGCATGCCAGGTAACTTGTTCTTTGGAACATCGATTCCAACGACAGTCATCATCTTGAAGAAAAATCGCGAGACACGGGACGTCCTTTTTATTGATGCAAGTAACGACTTCATTAAAGGAAAGAACCAGAACAAATTATCTACAGAGAATATCGATAAGGCTGTAGAAACGTATAGAAATCGAGAAAGCATTGAAAAATACTCGTATGTAGCTAGCTTTGACGAAATTAAAGAGAACGATTTCAATTTGAACATTCCGAGATACGTAGATACATTTGAACAAGACGATACTGTGGATTTGGCTAAGATTGGTGAAAGCTTAAAAAATATTCGAAAAGAAAAAGCAAATCTCGAATCTAGTCTACACGAGATGATTTCGTCACTGAAATATACTGAAGAAAATGAAAAATGGATTAAAGGTGCGTTAGAGGTGTTTAGTTTTGAAAAATAATAATTTGCCAGAATTAAGGTTTTCGAGTTTTGATGGGGAGTGGAATCAGCATAAGTTAAGTGATTTATGCGACGAGTTCAGAAGTGGAAAGAGTATTAAAGCACAGGATATTCGGGATGAAGGTAGATATCCTGTACTTGGTGGAAATGGATTGCGCGGGTATACAAACACATATAATCACGATGGAATATATGCACTTATTGGAAGACAAGGTGCATTATGCGGAAACATGAATATCTCTTATGGAAAAGCCTATTTTACTGAACATGCTATTGCCGTTAAAGGTAACGAAAACAATGATACAAGGTTTTTATTTTATCTCTTAGGCAAAATGAATCTAGGTCAATATTCAGGACAATCTGCGCAGCCAGGATTGGCAGTTAATAAACTTATAGAGCTTACTTCTTTTATCCCAACTCGTGCAGAACAAACTAAAATTAGTGACTTCTTTAAACAACTAGACGAGACTATTGCTCTTCATCATCAAGAACTCGCCACACTAAAACAAACCAAACAAGGCTTCTTGCAAAAAATGTTCCCAAAAGAAGGAGAGTCATTGCCAGAGCTACGTTTCCCAGGATTTATTGATGAGTGGGTAGAACGAAAATTAGGTGAGATTTCTTTTAAAGTAAAAGATAAGAATTTAGGAGGCATATATTCTGAAACATTAACGAACTCTGCTGAATTAGGAATTATAAACCAACGCGAATTTTTCGACAAAGATATTTCAAACAAAAAAAATCTAGGTGGGTATTATGTAGTTCGTCCAGATGATTTTGTTTACAATCCCAGAATTTCTAACCTTGCTCCAGTTGGTCCTATTAAAAGAAACAAACTAGGAAGAATCGGTGTAATCTCCCCTCTTTATTACGTGTTTCGCACACATGGAGTGGATAATACATATTTAGAAAGTTATTTCTCATCTACCAGTTGGCATGAATTTATGAAATTAAATGGAGATTCTGGTGCACGATCAGATAGATTCGCTATCAAAGATTCGGTGTTTGCTGAAATGCCGATCCCATTCCCTTCATTAGTAGAACAAACTAAAATTGGTGAATTTTTTAAACAAATTGATAAAACAATTTCTCTTCACCAACAAGAATTAGATGCTCTACAACAAACCAAAAAAGCCTTTCTACAAAAAATGTTTGTCTAATATGAGTGAAAGGAGGAAGATTCATGACCAAGATCCAGCACAATGATGAAGTCGAAGTGGAGCATCGCTTGATTCAAGTCTTAGGAGAAGGGCATAACCAGTGGAATTATCGTCCCGATTTAAAATCCGAAGAAGACCTCTGGAAGAATTTACGAACAAAAATAACGCAGAATAACTTATCGGAAATCGGTGACCATCCGTTGACTGATAAAGAATTCGATACGATCAAAACGGAATTGCTGTTGAAAACCAAAACTCCTTTTGAGGCAGCACGATGGCTCAAAGGAGAAAATGGCATCGCCCGAATCACGATGGAACGTGAGGATGGCTCACTTCCCGCTGCCTCCTTGGTGTTGTATTCCAACCAAGATATTGGGGGAGGCATCTCTACCTATGAAGTGGTTCATCAGATTGCGAAACAAAAAGTTGATGTGGACGGTCGTGATCGTCGCTTCGATGTCACACTACTCATTAATGGATTACCTATTGTGCAAATTGAATTGAAACAAGCCACTTCAAAGGACGGGGTTTTCCAAGCGTATCATCAAATCAAGAAATATGCAGAAGAAGGTATGTTCCGAAATAACATCTTTGCGACGCTTCAATTGTTTGTCATTTCAAATGAACAAACCACACGTTATTTTGCGAATGCAATGCCGAAGGATATGCATAAGAAGTTAGTCTTTAGCTGGCGCACGACGGATAACCGAAAAGTAGACAACCTCTATGAATTCGTGAAGCAAGTTCTTAACATTCCGGATGCACACCGATTGATCGCGAATTATACGATTGTCAGTGAAGACCAAGACAACAAAGCACTTATGGTGCTTCATTCGTATCAAATCCATGCGATTGAAGCATTGTTTACTTCTGCGATGAAACATCAGTCCGGTTATGTCTGGCACGCAACAGGCTCTGGAAAAACTTTAACAAGCTTTGTCTCAACGAAGTTACTTGCTCGCAAACCAGGCGTGGATCGAACGGTCATGCTGATTGATCGTAAAGACTTGGACAATCAAACAACCAATGAGTTCACAAAATTTGCTTCTGAATTCAATACGGGTATTTCTTCTGGAACAGCCAAGTCGAACAGCTTGATTGTAGGTACAGGCAGTTCCAAAGAATTAAGTGATACTCTCCTATCCAGTGCGAATTCTAATACTGTCATCATTACCACAAGGCAAAAACTAGAAGCTGCGCTTAGGTATGCGGAGAAACACGAAGCAGAAAAAGGGTCGCAGCGGTTCCAAAAGCTGATGAGTCAGCATATCGTTTTTGTCGTTGATGAATGCCACCGGGCATTAAGTGCCGAGGGAATGGAATCCATCAAGCAGTTCTTTCCGAACTCTACTTGGTTTGGCTTTACCGGCACGCCAATTTTTGAAGAAAATAAAAAACAAGCAAAAGGGCGTCTCGCTCGCACTACCCACGACCAATATGGAGAAGTCTTGCACACCTATACGATTAAAAATGCACTTGACGATGGGGCTGTGTTAGGGTTTCAGGTCGAGCATGAAGATACCGTCGAATCTACATCACTTGATAACTACATTTTTAACCAACTGCGTCCAAAAGAAAAATTTGCAGATCTTAGTGACAATGAACTGAATGATATGATTGATGAAATGGACGGAATGGAAAAGGAAGAGTATCTCGAATCCTCCTTTTTTGAAAGCGATGAGCATATTCAAAAGGTTTTAAGTAAAATGTTCCGTCCAGACAATGCTTATACGAAATTCGATTTTCAAAATGGGCGACCTCAAAAAGCAGCGATTTTCACCACAAGTTCGATTGAGATGGCAAAGCGCTATTACCAAGCCATCAAGAAGATGACGTCATATACCGACTGGTTAACGAAAGAATTTGTTGGACATCCGATTCGAAAAGGGCGAACCATCGAAGACGCTGACTTTCCGCGAATTGCGATTACATATTCCCTACAGGAGAACGAAATCGATTCGAAACACATCCAAGATGAAATGAAAGAAGTCATTAAGGATTACAACGATTATTACGATACTGCTTGGTCGCTAGAAGACATCGATCGATACAACGGCGATATCAACAATCGCTTAGCTCGAAAGCGTGCAGAGTTTAAAACATTTGGAAAACAAGTGGATTTAGTTATTGTGGTAGATCGTCTGTTAACGGGATTTGATGCGCCGACGATTCAAACCCTGTTTGTCGACCGTAATCTAAGTTATGCCAATCTGATTCAAGCTTTTTCACGTACTAATCGCACCTACCCAGGGAAGACCAAAGGATTGATTGTAACATTCCGAAAGCCTGCGACAATGGAGCACAATGTAAAAGCCGCAACGAAATTATACTCGGAGACACAGGAAGAAAATAACCTGGTGTACCCAAGTTATACCGAATCGAAGAAACGCTTCAAAAAAGCGCATCAGGTGCTTACCACACGAGTACCCGATCTAGAAAGGATTGATGAGCATTCGCCGATAGAAGAGCGCATCCAGTTTATTAAAGCGTTCCAAGAATTGAACAATGCCTATGAAGCCTTAGTAACCTATGATGATTACAACGATGATATGGAGAAGTCAGCTGCACTCCAAGAACAGGTGAAAGTCTTAGAGGAATTCATTGGTGCATACAACACAGTAAAAGGTTCTTTAATCGACGACACGAAACCCGTTGGACCAACTGAGGATGAAAAGGATTTTTCAGGAATTGAGTTTTATGGGGAAAATGCCAGTACGATGTATGACATTGATTCTACCTATATCAATTTGCTGCTGGAAACCTACGCAGCCAATAACCAAGATATCCGCGAAGAGATTGAAAAAGCCTTACAAAAGCTGAACAAATCAACCGTTGTTAAAGAGGTATACCGTTCGATTTTGAATGCCATAGATACGGGAGAAGTGGATGAAGAGGAAGATATTTTTGTCGTCAAACGACGCTTCTTCACAAAATCTTTTGACCGTGCAATTCATACATTCGCAAACACGTGGTTTGTTTCCGAAAACGAGTTGCACTTATCTGCCATTCAATACGTAGTCGGGACGCAACCTATTCCAAATATACGAGGGATTTTAGATAGTAAAAGGTTTGATGAATATAAAGTGGCAAATCCGGGTGTAAGTCCATTGAAATACGGGCCTGAAATGAAACGTCAATGGACCAAACTGCTTGATGAGGTTATCGTGCCTTTGAATGACGAGTTAAGGTAAGACCATACTTATTATAAAGAATAAGGGTTTGTGAGTGAGCGAAGAAGGAGAGAGAATTCTCCTTCTTTTTTGTTGCATTTTTGTATCAAAATTTATTACTAAACTATTTCTAATTTTCTTCAAGAATATTTCTAGTGTACACTTTGGACATTTATAGGAAAATTTCACATTAAAAAAGTCACACCCGATTAGATGTAACCTAAGGAAATTAATCTTATATTTTCTTGCAGTATCCCTGCCGAATTCATACTTTACTTTACTATCTACACATGCACTGTAAGTGCTAGTATCTCTAATAAGAATTCAAACCTGTTCATCGAATTGCTCAATTTGCTTAATCATATCGTATAAACAAAAGTCTTCATTGACTTTCAAGACAAATAATAAAAACAACTTCAATATCACTAAGTAATTTTGTTGGTGAGTTGCTTCGTCAATATTTGGACGGCTCCCTAGAGTTCCATGAGCATACTTATTTCTTAGTTTAGGTCCATTTTGAAATCTGGAATTGTTCAAATAATAATTAAAATAATCTTGTTCGGGTTTTGAAAATAAGGTTGAATCAAAATATATTAATTCTTCTTGATTCATTAAATCTATTTCATCTCTAATTTGAGAATGCATTCTATAATAACTAATGACTTCATTATAATAGAGCTCATATAATACCTTAATTCGCTTTTCGTTAGTCCATCTAATTAATCCTTGGTTGTCTACTTTTATATATCCAAGTTCGCGAAGATGATCGATTTTCAATTGTTGATACCTATGAAATTCCGAGTAAATAATGTTGTTTTTCACCATTAATTCAAAAAATGTACGACTAGCTTTCTCAGTATTATCTATATAACCTAGACCAGACTGATCCGAAAATAAGTAATAGAATGCCTCAGTTAAAACTTCATTCGGATAAACATATTTCTTTACAATTAAACTTGGTATTTGTTCATAAAGTAAACCACTTGACGAAATTTCTAAAAGCTCATGATTGATAAAACCGTACTCTACGTAACTTTTATATTGAGATAAACTATACTCCATTTCAGGTAATATATCTCTACATTTCTCTCTATATGATGTACCTTCGGATGGTAATGTTGCATAATAATGTTCTACTTTAAACTCTTGGTTTAAATAAACAGTAAAGAACCATTCTATTACTTTTTCTAGGTTAACATTCTGATTTTTTAGGAACATGTAATATGCAGTAGTCATTAAATTAGCTAAAATTTCCTTAGATTGAAATGCAACTCCTTTTGGATAATCACTTTTCGAGTTTATCCCTAAGACTTGTTCAAACGCACTTATGTCAGAAGGATGGTTAACAAATGCGATACGTCCATTACTATCAATAAAATTAAAGACCCAAACAAAATTTTGTAAAATCGTCGCATAGTCTAAATTATCTTCTAACCATGTTTTATCGAATGTTATGGAGGATTCCATTCCTTCTAATTTTGTAATAACAGGTTCAGACAAGTCTTTTTGAAAAGCAATTTCATACCCAAACGCCATTCCGCTATTGTCTTTAAAATATATTTTCTCTTTTTCTTCAGTACGTTTTTTCGCTTTCCATTTAAGTTCATCAGATACAGAAAATTCTTTTGTATTTTGAGTATTCACGATCAATCTTAAATAGTTTAAATTAGCTTTTTCAGTCCCTATATAAGAGTCTATTAACAAATTAACTTCTAATTTTGTTAAAGATTTAGGGAAATGTATTCTTTTAATTATTGCATTCCCTTGCTCTAAAACAAATTGATTAAAAAGTAATTCCGCATTTATAGGATCATTAATCAATGCGTTTTTAACCACTGTTTCATAATAATCCACTAAGTGTTGATAATGACAGACTTGCTGAAGCGAAAAGTTCTTCTTTAAAAGTCTGTCGAATACTTGTTCACCAATACGATTGTATAATTTATATCTGCAAAACAGCGTTAAGAAATCTTCTATGTACTTCCAATTAATTTCGTTAACATTCTCTTCTATGTTTATCTCATTAATCTCAGAAAAATAATAACTTAAGTCTTTTTTTATTTGCTTACATTTTTCATTTAAGTGGTATTTATATTCTTCAGACCAATCTTGAAGATATACTTTATTATCTAGGTAAAGAGTACAATTGAATAGCTCTAAAGCTATATTTATATCTTCGATAACTTTTGATTCATAGCTATCAATGATTTCTTCTGCTTTTTTTAATGAATGCCCTGTCGCTAAATCTTCAGGACTGTAGAATTTAACCCCTTCCATATTCATTCCCCTTTATAAAAATTAATGACTTCATCTTCTTATTTATACATTGAATAATCAATAACATACTGGAAACAATACTTTTTTCCAACATTAATTATCTCAAATTTCTAGATGTATTAATTAAATTGACTACGCTCAAAACCCTCACTTACTTATGATTAGGCTCACCTTAATTAATCCGAAATACTCTCCATCCACACACTTACCTAATAGACAATTCTTAAAATTTTTGTGGAAGCTATTTGAAATTGATGATAATAAAAAATGAGTTTCTTCTATATATATATGAACAAGCTATAATGACGCTTCATACTTCATCTTTTCTGGACTAGCTCCTAAATTGCTTTAAAATCCGCAATTAAATATTCTTAGCTGTCTTTTAATTGTTTCGTGCAACGGCATGCCGAGCACGCCAATGTCGTCCTCGATGTTTTTGTAATGTCATTCCAGTGTAGAATTTTCCTCTTTTGTAATCAAATTACTTACGTCCCAAATATCGATAAATTGTTGTTCGAGAAACACCCCATCTTTCTGCAACGTCTTTAATAGGTGTGCCTCCATCAATAAGCGCTTTCATCATTTCAATATCTTTATCTCCGTATTTCTCCGGCCGTCCACCAAGACGCCCCCGTGCTTTAGCCGCCACTCGTCCTGCAGCCGAGCGTTCTTGAATCAGATTTCGTTCAAACTCAGCAAATGCCGCAAAGAGATGAAACATCAGTTGCCCAGTGGCGTTGCTACGATTCATAGTTATATTCTCTTGAAGACTGTGAAATCCAATACTTTGTTCATTTAAGTTATTGACTATGTCAATCAGGTCCTGCATGTTTCGGCCAAGCCGGTCTAATCGCCAAACAACTATTGTATCTCCTAGACGAGCATATTGAAGTGCTTCTTCTAATCCAGGTCGTTGTTTTTTTGACCCACTCATCTTATCGTGAAAAATTTTCCCACACCCATATTGTGTAAGTGCATCTGTTTGTAAATCCAAGTTTTGTAAACCTGTCGACACTCGAGCATATCCAATTAACACAGTCATTCCTCTTTTCCATTTTAATCCTATATCAATTGTAACATAAGACTGTGTAATCATGGTTAATGAACATAGATTAATGTACAGAGTTTTGTTGCATTCAATTGAATCAAAATGATATCTTTTAAGACCGGTAGTGTCGTGTTCAGAAAAGGACGAGTTTTGTTACATCGAAGGGTATACAATACTTCCAGGCTATTAAATAATCGATAATACAAAAAGAATCATTTGGACAGATGTAAACATTTACCTATATTTA
>Ga0180008_1000683_pt1 | contig 25649 bp, 20 predicted proteins | sample MM_PW_MetaG_FD_121121 | JGI IMG/M metagenome (GOLD analysis project Ga0180008, IMG submission 121121) | Groundwater microbial communities from the Aspo Hard Rock Laboratory (HRL) deep subsurface site, Sweden - MM_PW_MetaG | ecosystem: Environmental > Aquatic > Deep subsurface > Groundwater... | reverse complement strand
CTTTGCGGCTATGCTCATCTCGAGCAATGCCAGTCCATGCCATTGATCACTCCATCTCTCGCAAGGACGGCGTGAATCATAACATGCTGGTATTGCTCAACAACTTTTGGATCGGGCTCTAAGTCATCGATGATGAAGCTTCTGCGCACCTCGCTCGGTAAGCACACGGACGTAGAGTTCCGTTTTGTCGAGTTCAACGCCTGGCTCTATCAGAATTACGACGATGCACGTGCCGCCCTGATGGAGGCGATCGCAGCCGCCGTCTTCGAGCAGGCTGTCGCGAAGAAGGACACGCTATCGGAGACCGCTTGGAAGCATGCGCGAAGTCTGTTCGGACGTGTGAAGAAGCTGAGGGTTCTCGGCCTTATCGGATCGACGGCGATCGACATCTATTCAGGCGGGCATCTCACGCCGTTCCTTGCTGCTGGGATCAGTGCTGCATCTGGCTTGATGGATGGCGAAGTATCCGGCGCAGACATCAAGAGCGTCCAAAAGGTGGCGACGGACGCCTATGAGGGCGGAAAGAAGCTGATCGGCGATAAGAAGCCTGAGGAAGCAGAGCCAGAGGAGGTCGACAGTCCGCGTAAGGCCATCCAAGCCTTCCGTGACGATCTTGAAGCTACCCTGACGGAACTTGGTATTACCCTTGTGGTACTCATCGATGATTTGGATCGCTGTCTGCCCAAGACCGCTATCGCGACCTTGGAATCGATGCGTCTGTTTCTCTTCCTCAAGCAGACCGCCTTTGTGATCGCGGCCGATGAGGGCATGATCCGGCAAGCGGTCCGATCACATTTCGATAACACCACCCTAGATGATGACCTCGTCACCAATTATTTCGACAAGCTGATCCAGCTTCCCATTCGGGTTCCCGCGCTCGGCACGCAGGAAGTCCGCGCATACCTCATGATGCTATTCGTAGATGCGGACACGGATCTCGACACCTCGGTCAAAGACGTCGTCCGTGAAGCAGTGTGCAAGCGGTTGGCTCAGTCCTGGACCGGCGTTCGTGTCGATAAGGCCTTCGTATGTGACACGATCAAGGATGGCCCGCCGAACAAGGAATGTCCGTCGGGCTTGCTGAACCGCTTGGCACTTGCTGAACGAATCGCACCAATCCTGACCACGTCGCCGAAGATTCGCGGTAATCCGCGACTCATCAAGCGCTTCCTCAACACGCTCTCGATGCGCAGTTCCATGGCGCGCATTCAGTCCGTGACTGTGGACGATGAAGTACTGGTCAAGCTGCTGCTTTTTGAACGTTGTGGCGATAAGGACGCCTACGCGGACCTGCTGCGAGCAGTGAACGAATCCGAAGACGGATATGCGACGTTGCTTGGAGACATGGAGCGACGCGCCCGCGGCGACGAAACAGCGCCGGAACTGGAGAAACCTTGGAATGAGACGTTTCATATGAACTGGCTCGCCATGGATCCGCCACTCGCCGACAAGGATCTGCGGGGTGCGTTGTACGTCGGCAGGGAAAGCCATCCGATCATCTCCCGCGCTGACGAATTGTCATCCGAGGCAATGGAGGTGCTCGACATGCTCCTAAAACTGAATTCGGCGAGCCCAATCGTGGGCGCCGAAATCGCGAAGCTGTCGAACCCCGAAATCGGCCGGATCACGGACAAGCTCATCGTGAGGGCGAAAAACGAGACCGCCTGGGGCACTCCTCCGATCCTCAACGCTTTGCAGGCACTTGCTGCAGCATCTCCCAATTCAGCCCGCGCCGTTGTCGCCTTTTTCAGCGAGGTGCCTTCCAGTCAAATCAAGCCAGCAATCGTTCCTCGGTTGCGCACACTCCCTTGGGGACAAGAGGTGTTGATCGCATTCCAAAAGCGAGGTGACCTCGCAAAGCCCGCTCATAACGCCGTAACCGGCGCATTGAAGGGGGAGAACTGATGGGTACGTCTGCCTCAAGCCGTGGACCTGGCTCCGGCCCCGATATCCCAATCGTGCCGCCTTGGGTCGATAATCCACCGCCCGCTCAGCCCGTGCCGCAGCCACCTGCACCAATACCTGCCCCAGCGCAGCCGCCGACGTCGCCATCACCGCAGACACCTCCTTCACCAAATCCTCAGGTTCCCCCCCAGCCAGACGGTCAACCGCAACCCCAACCGCAGCCGCAGGATCCGTTCGACCCCTCGGCACCTGGCCGATGGCGTGGGGTAAGGACGTCGCTTGGGAAATTTGGCGGCGGCGGCGAGGATCGTGGCAGGCACTTACGCCGCGGTCTCGGACATTATTCGCGAAGCGGAATGGGAGGCAGCGGCAACGCGGCCCGCCGAATGGGCGGTTCGGCCAAGGCCGCTAGTACCCTCCACACCGCTCTTACTGCGCTGGCGAATGGAGAACCACTTCCTCAGGAACTGGGGATCGACCCACAGGCCCTGGCCGGATTGTCTCCGGCCGACTTTGCTGATGCCCTTGTCGATGCCATCCGCCCGCTCGATGGGACACAGGATGCCGAGGCAACCCGTGATTCGGTTGCTCGAGCGCTGTCCGAAATGCTGGACCAGAATGGCGACATCACCAGCCTGACACCGCAGCAAGTCGATCAGGTCACAGCATCGACCCTTGGGTATGATGTCGCACTGCGAATTGAGCTAGACGTTGGTAAAGCGATCATCGCCAAGGCCCCTACGAAGGGCGAAGGACTGGAGCGCCTCCAAGAAATGAAGGACTATGTTCGCGAAGTCGTCGCTGCCGAATATGCGTCGGAACGCGCCAGTGTCGGCACGGTCGGCCAGGCAGCGGTTGAGTGGATTTCACGCAATGCGATCCAACAGGCTTTCGAAGTGTTCGAAGAGGATGGCGAGCTGTGATCAGGATCGCATGTCTTCCCGAAGATCTTCCGGATCACGCCGGTACCGATCTGCGCTTCGACATATACTCGCGGTCTCGTTTCGCGGAGCGTGGCCGTGTTGGCAACCTCGTTCCTGGGCGTATTCGCAGACTTGGCCTGCGACCTTCGATCGATGCTTGGGATTTCACATCGTTTGCGATGGCCGTTGTCGCTGCCGACGAAGCAGTATCACGCGAGCGTAGCCCAGATGGATGGACACGCGAAATAGGACTGACGGTAGCCGTGTCCTCCCCTGACTTCTGGAACACGCAGCGCGGCCGCCTCACTCAGGCGCTGCGCTTCTTGTCTGGCGATATTTGGGAGCTGGAATTCATCGGCGATGGCGCTTCTCCCACAACCAGCGATCCGGCGCGGTTGCGAAACGAAGACATGGTTTGCTTGCTCTCAGGCGGCATGGACAGTCTGATCGGCGCGATAGATGTCGTTGGCGAAGGTCGCAGGCCGCTTTTCGTCAGCCAAATGGCCAAGGGAGACACTGCGGACCAGAAAATGTTTGCAGAGACGATCGCGCCTAAAAGCCTTCATCTTCAGCTTAATCACCATGCCCGGCCGCCTGGACCATCTGAACGATCGCAACGCGCCCGGTCGATCGCCTTTCTCGGATTCGGTGTGTTGGCAGCGTCGTGCCTGCGCCGACATCATGATGGCGAGGAGGTGGAACTGCGCATCCCGGAAAACGGCTTCATCAGTCAGAATGTGCCGCTTACCCCGCTGCGTACAGGCAGTCTCAGCACACGTACGACTCACCCCTATTTCCTGCGCCTGATCCAGGAAGCACTCGACGCAGCAGGTCTGCGGGTCCGGCTCAATAACCCCTATGAGCATAGTACCAAGGGGGAGATGCTCTTGGGATGTAATGATCAGCCCACCCTTGCGCAGCTTGTTGGCGATTCAACCAGTTGCGGGCGGTATTCGCGTACGGGCTTCCGGCATTGCGGTCGCTGCGTACCCTGCCAGGTGCGACGCGGCGCTTATCTAGCGTGGGGTCAGGGAGACGACACGGCGAACGGATACAAGTACGATCCGTTGGGACAGAACGATTTGCGTCATGCTCGGTTCGATGACGTTAGATCGGTCGCAATGGCAATCGAGACAGTTAACCGACACGGCATCGACGAGTTGATTGGTGGTGCGATGAACGCACGTATGCTTGGCAACGTTGCCCCCTATCGTGAGGTCGTTCGGCGTGGCATCGCAGAATTGTCTGCGCTCCACGCCCATCTTGGTGTCACTTGATCGACTTCCACTGCCATATTGACCTCTATTCCGATCCTGAAGCCGTGCTCGCTGAAGTCGATGCACGGGGAACTTATGTCTTGGCGGTCACGACGACACCCAAGGCCTGGCGCGGAACGAAGAAGCTGGTGGGGGATCGCAAACGGGTTAGGGTCGCGCTCGGCCTGCACCCGGAGATCGTTTCGCAGCGCCATCAGGAAGTGCCGCTTCTTTGCGGCCTCCTCCCAGAGGCTCGATATGTCGGGGAAATCGGGATTGATGGAAGTCCGCCTCATCGCGAGTCGCTCAACCTACAGAAGACAGTTTTCGATCGCATCGTTGCCGAATGCGCGAACCTGGGCGGACGCATCATGACGATCCATTCTCGCGGCGCCGCCACCGCGGTACTCGATGCGCTCGAACGTCACGCTGATGCCGGAACCCCAATCCTTCACTGGTTCAGTGGAACAGTGAAGGAACTGGAACGGGCGATTGAATTGGGTTGCTGGTTCTCAATTGGACCTGCGATGTTGCGTTCGCGGAAGGGACGTGAATTGGCGGCGGCGATGCCGTTCGACCGACTGCTTACGGAGACCGACGCGCCTTTTGCTCGTGATGGGGATAAGCCGTTGATGCCTTGGCAGGCCTATGATTGCCTTGCCGATCTGGAAGAGATTAGCAGGATCCCGCGCAAAGAACTTGCGTCGGGCATAAAGGGTAACCTGAAACGATTAGCCGAGCGTCAGTAAACAAGTAGGCGCTGCGCCGCTCTGGTATCAGCACCAAGCTGTAATTCTGGCAAAAATGTAGGGCCCAACCACGATAAAAAGATTTCGGCCGCACTGACTCTTCATAAAGGGGTGTGTCAAGCTTCGCTGTCTGCTTCTGGCTTCTCTTCGCCCACGAACCAGTAGGTACGGTCAACCGTCTCGATGACCCCTGACCTCCAGAGAATCGTTCCGAGGTTTTTCTCTGCAGCCTTCCCAGGGATTGCGACGCCGGCCGCAATCAGCCGTCGAAGCAAATCTTTGCGAGCCAACGGTCGTCCAACTTCACGGAGTATCGCCGAGGCAGCCTCAACGACCGCCTTGGGTGTTGGGGATGCTGCAGATGGACCGTGGATTGCCTGCAACGCCTTCCAGAGGGCCTCCGAAGATGCAGCTGATTGGTCGTCTTGCACCGAATCGCAGACACGGAGAAACACCTCGAGCTCATACAGCTCTCTAAGCAGGCGCTCACGTCGAGCGGCTACTAGATCTCGCAATTCCACAATGGCCTTATCCACCATCGTTCATGGACTCATATCGCCGTGAAGGGGGTGGGGGACGAAACACGTTTATGGTGTCAACGTCCCCGCAATTGGTGTCAAAAACCCTTAATTGGTGTTATCCAGACATGGCTCAAACGTCCAGATTGGCGACGTTGAGCGCATTGTCCTGAATGAACTCGCGGCGCGGCTCTACCACATCGCCCATCAGGCGCGTGAAGATTTCATCCGCGACGTCCGCCTGTTCGACCTCGACCCGCAGCATTGATCGATTGTCCGGGTCCAGCGTGGTTTCCCACAGCTGTTCCGCGTTCATTTCGCCCAGCCCCTTGTAGCGCTGGATGGCGAGGCCCTTGCGTCCGGCGGTCAGGATCGCGTCGAGCAACTCGCTCGGCCGCGTCACCATAGCGCCCTTGGTCGGTGCGGCGGGCAAGTCGTCGTCATTCGCCTCGGCCGCCAGCGCCTTGACCGTGATCAGGCGGCTGGGCGTCAGATAGCTGCCGGCATCCTCGGCCGCGATGCTGTGCAGCTTGCGCGCTTCGGCCGATCCGACGAAGCCGGCCTCGATCACATGATGGTCGGTGACGCCGCGCCACAGCCGCTGGAAGTGGAAGCCGCCCTCTTCGGCGACGCTGCCGGTCCAGCGTCCTTCGGCATCCTGCGCGCCCATCCAGGCGACGGTCGCGGCCAGCCGCTGCGCCTGCGAATCCGTCGACAATTCGGGATCGAGCGCACCGTTCAGGCTCAGCGCCTCGATGATCGCGGGATTATAGCGGCGCGGCACATAGCGCATCACTGCGCGCATGCGGCGGGCATGTTCGATCAGGCTGCGCAGATCTTCGCCGGTACGCGGTCCGCCACCGGTTTCCAGCGCCATCGATTCGACGCCATTGTCGACCAGATATTGCTCCAGCGCGGCTTCGTTCTTCAGATAGACTTCGGACCGGCCGCGCGTCGCCTTGTAGAGCGGCGGCTGGGCGATATAGAGATGCCCGCCTTCGATGATCTGCGGCATCTGCCGATAGAAGAAGGTCAGCAGCAGCGTGCGGATATGCGCGCCGTCGACATCGGCGTCGGTCATGATGACGATCTTGTGGTAGCGCAGCTTTTCCAGGTTGAAATCGTCGCGAATGCCGGTGCCCATCGCCTGGATCAGCGTACCGACTTCCTTGGACGAGAGCATCCGGTCGAAGCGCGCGCGCTCGACGTTCAGGATCTTGCCCTTCAGCGGCAGGATCGCCTGATTATGCCGGTTGCGGCCCTGCTTGGCCGAACCGCCGGCCGAATCGCCTTCGACCAGGAAGAGTTCGGACTTAGCGGGGTCGCGTTCCTGACAATCGGCCAGCTTGCCGGGCAGCGATGCGATGTCCATCGCGCCCTTGCGCCGGGTCAGTTCGCGCGCCTTCTTGGCGGCTTCACGGGCGGCGGCGGCGTCGATCACCTTCTGCACGATCATCTTGCCGTGCGCCGGGTTCTCCTCCAGCCACTCGGCCATCTTGTCGGCCATCAGGCTTTCGAGCGGCTGGCGCACTTCGGACGACACCAGCTTGTCCTTGGTCTGCGAGCTGAATTTGGGATCGGGCAGCTTGACCGACACGATGGCGGTCAGGCCCTCGCGCATATCCTCACCGGTGAGGGAGACTTTTTCCTTCTTCAGCGCACCCGACTTTTCCGCATAATTGTTGAGCGTACGGGTCAGCGCCGCGCGGAAGGCCGCCAGATGGGTGCCGCCATCGCGCTGCGGGATGTTGTTGGTGAAGCAGAGGACATTTTCATAATAGGAATCGTTCCACTCCAGCGCCACGTCGATTGTCACATCGTCGCGGGTGCCCGAAATCGCGATCGGCTCCGGCATCATGGCCGACTTGTTGCGGTCGAGATATTTCACGAAGGCCGCGATGCCGCCCTCGTAGAACAGCTCGACTTCCTTCTTCTCCTCATGGCGCGCATCGACCAGGAACAGGCGAACGCCGCTGTTGAGGAAGGCCAGCTCGCGATAGCGATGTTCCAGCTTCTCGAAATCAAACTCGATCTGGTTCTTGAAGGTGCCGCCGTCGCCGGGCGCCTTCTCGGTCGAGGCGAGGAAGGTGACGCGCGTCCCCTTCTTGCCGTCAGGCGCATCGCCCACGATCTTCAGCGGCGCGGTGGCATCGCCATAGGCGAAGCGCATCCAATGTTCCTTGCCGTCGCGCCAGATGTTGAGGTCCAGCCATTCCGACAGCGCGTTGACCACCGAAACACCCACGCCATGCAGGCCGCCCGACACCTTATAGGCATTGTCGTCGCTGGTATTTTCGAACTTACCGCCCGCATGCAGCTGGGTCATGATGACCTCGGCCGCCGACACGCCCTCTTCCTTGTGGATGCCGGTCGGAATGCCGCGGCCATTATCCTCCACGCTGACGGACCCGTCGGGATTCAGCGTGATGGTGATCAGGTCGCAATGCCCCGCCAGCGCTTCGTCGATCGCATTGTCGCTGACCTCGAACACCATATGGTGCAGGCCGCTGCCATCGTCGGTATCGCCGATATACATGCCCGGCCGCTTGCGGACCGCATCCAGCCCTTTGAGCACCTTGATGCTGTCGGCGCCATATTCATTGCTGTTGGGGGTGTTGACGGGTTCTTCGCTCATGACCCAGCATATAGGGAAAGGCGCCATGAAACTAAAGCGAAACATGGCACCTTCCGCTGGCATCCGGCGCAGTCTATCACGGCCTATATGCGTATCGTCCCTGCCTTGCTGATCCTGCCCCTGCTGGCCCTTGCGGGCTGTTCGCGCAGCAATGACGTTTACGAGGAATTGCCCAACAGCTCGCTGGCCGGCGCGCCGCGCGCGGACGTGACGGAAAGCCGCATGGACGCGCCGGTCGCGCGGCCCGTGACGATCGGGGAAGATGGCGCCCGGATGGATGCGTGCGGCGGCCTCGGCCAGGTAACTCGTGCCGGCGCAACTGGCCTCCCCCTGCGGGCAGCGCCCTTTGACGATGCAAAGCCATTGGCATCGCTGGCAGAGGGGCAGCGCGCCTTCATATGTACGCGCAGCATCGACCAGAAATGGTTGGGCGTGGTCGTGGTGCCTGCACCTGTAGACGGCGGCGACGTACAGGACTGCGGCGTCGCGTCCCCCGTGGAACGCAAACAGCCCTATGCCGGTCCCTGCGCCAGCGGTTGGGTCGCCAGCGCCTATATACGGTCGATCGCGGGTTGAGGGATCACTCGATCCCGGTGAAGACCAGCTTCTGCACGCGCCGCCCCGTATTCACTTCGGTCGCGTAGATATTGCCTTCGCTATCCGTGTCGATGCTGTGCAGCCAGGTGAATTGCCCCGCCTGCCGCCCGACCCGGCCGATCGCGCCCAGCACCCTGTGCGTCTTGCGCTCCAATATCCAGATGCGCCCGTTCATCATGTCTGCGACATACATATAGGTCTGCTGCGGATCGGATGAGAAGGCGATGTCGGTAACCGTATGGGTGCCGCCCGTCTCCGGCGCCACCGCGACATCCCGTACGAAGGTCAGGCCACCATCCTTCTGCCGCTTGAACAGCTGCGCACGGTTGTTGTTGCGGTCGCAGACATAGAGATGGCCGTCCTTCGTCGGCACCACGCAATGGACGATGCTGCCGAAAATCGCGGCCTGCGGGTCCGCCGTCTGGCTGGGGTCCACGGCATGGCTCTGGTCGAATGCCCCTTTCAGCACCGGTCCGCTGGGCGGCTTGCCATAGGCACCCCATCGCCCTTTATAGCCGCCGGTCTTGGCGTCGAAGCCGATGACGCGCCGGTTGGTATAGCCATCCGACATCAGCACCATGCCGTCCGAATGATTGACGTCGGACGGATTGCCCAGCTGGTCGGTAGCATCATTACCACCGGTCTTCTCGCGCCGCCCGAAGCTGCGGATAAACTGGCCCTCGGGACCATAATTCATGACCACATGGTCGCCGCTGCCATTGCCGCCGAACCAGACGCTGCCGGCCTTGTCCACGAAGATGCCATGCAGGCTGCTCGGCCACTGGCTCACGCCATCGATGGTCGGCGCGATCGCCGCCCCGCCCCAGCCGCCGATATAGCGGCCATCCTTGCCGAAGCGCACCACCGGCGGCGCCGGTTTGCAACAGGCGGCGATGGGCGGCGTTTGCGCCAGGCCGGTATCCGTTGCGGTCAGGCTATGGGGGCGATGCGCGACCCAGACCGAGTCGTCCGGCCCCACCGCCACGCCGCTCACCTGACCCAGCAGCAAGTCGTCGGGCATGGCTGGCCAGGCGGCATCGACCTTGAATCGAGGCATCTTCGTGCCGGCAGGTGCCACTTGTTCGAACGCCAGCGGGGCGAGCGCAGGCGCGTGCGGCCCCGACGCGGCGGTCAGCGGCAGGATCAGGATGGCGGCGAGGAAGGGGCGCATGGGGACGAAGGCTCCTTGATCGGGAAGATGTGCCGGATCATGCCCGTATGCCCACCCCGGTCAATGGCCAAATACCCAATTTTCAAAGAGAAAAGGACCGGCCGACGATAGAGGGCGTCGGCCGGTCAGGGGGCATCGCTTCAGGCCTGAGCCGGACGCTCTGCCGGGGCAATTCGAAAGAAGGGCAAGGCGTGATGCACGATCCAGCCGATCGTCGCGGCATAGAGGATGGTGCCCACCCCCACCGTGCCGCCTAGCATCCAGCCGATCGTCAGCACGGCGACCTCTATGCTGGTGCGCACCCATTTGACCGGCCAGCCGGTGCGCCGGCACAATCCCGTCATCAGCCCGTCGCGCGGCCCCGGCCCCATGCCCGCACCGATATAGGCGCCCCCGGCAATGCCGTTGAGGATGATGCCGGCGACCAGCCACAGGCCACGCATCGCATAGCCCTCCGGCGTCGGCAGGATCGCCAGCGACAGGTCCACCACCGTGCCGATCACCACGATATTGGCGATCGTGCCGATGCCCGGCCGTTGCCGAAGTGGCCACCAGAGCAGCAGCACGACGGTGCCGATCAGATTGACCGTCATGCCGAAGCTGAGGCCCAGACGCGGGGCCAGACCCTGATTGAGCACATCCCAGGGCGACAGGCCCAGATTGGCGCGCAGCATCAGCGCCATGGAAAAGCCGTAGAGGCAAAGGCCCCAGAAGAGCTGCCAAAAGCGAGGCGCGTGGAGGCGGTACATCATGGAAGGGCTTATTCCGCATAATTGGCCTTTTCCAAAAGGACCAATCTGGCATAAATGGCATCGCATTATCCCCGAGTCTGGAATGACCGCCATGTCCACTTCGCTCCTCCGACCCCCGTCCCTCCTCCGCCTGCTGGGCGCCTGGCGCGCGCAGGACAGCGCGGAACCCGCCTATCGCCAACTGGCGCAGGCGTTGCGGATGCTGGTGCTGGACGGGCGCGTGGGCCTCAACGTCCGCCTGCCGGGCGAGCGCGAACTGGCCGCTGCGCTCGGCCTGTCCCGCACCACCGTCGCTGCCGCCTTCGACCGGCTGCGGGATGAAGGCTATCTGGAGAGCCGGCAGGGATCGGGCAGCGTCACGCGTCTGCCTGCCGGCAATGGCGACATGCCGCCGGATGAACGCGATATCGGGGGCAGCAGCGGCAATTTGCTCAACTGGACCCATGCCGCCCTGCCCGCCGCGCCCGGCGTTGCGCGGGCCTATGCCCATGCGGTGGAGGCGTTGCCGGCCTATCTGGCCGATCTGGGCTATGATCCGCTGGGCATCGCTGTGCTGCGTCGCGCGATCGCCGCCCATTATGAACGGCGCGGCTGCCCCACCCATCCCGATCAGATCATGGTCACCAACGGCGCGCAGCAGGGCTTTTCGCTGCTGCTCAAATGGCTGGCCGGGCCGGGCGACCGGGTGGTGATCGACCATCCGACCTATCATAATGCGATTCAGGCGTTGCAACGCGCCCATGTCGTGCCGGTGCCGGTCGGCCTGCCCGCGCAGGGCTGGGATGTCGACGCCATGGAGGCCGCCTTCCGCCAGACCTCGCCCCGCTTCGCCTATGTCATCGCCGATTTCCACAATCCGACCGGGCGCAGCATGGACCCGGCCACCCGCCGCGCGCTGGTCGCCGCCGCCACGCGCAGCCACACGCCGCTGATCGTCGATGAAACGATGGTGGCGATGGGCCTCGATTTCGCGCCGCCGCCGCCCGTGGCCATGCACGATCCGTCTGGGCGGCAGGTCATCACGCTTGGATCGGCCAGCAAGATCTTCTGGGGCGGCCTTCGCGTCGGCTGGATTCGCGCCGATCCGCAGACGGTCGCGGCGCTCGGCCGCCTGCGCACGACGATGGACATGGCCAGCCCGGTTGTGGAGCAGATCGCCGTCGCGCAGCTGATCGACGCCGATGTGGGCCTTGGCGAACGGGCCGGCATGTTGCGGGCACGGCGCGACCATCTGCTGGGATTGATCGAACGGCGCCTGCCCCATTGGCGGGTCGAATCGCCGGCGGGTGGCCTGTCGCTCTGGGCCGAATTGCCGCGCGCGGAGGCGACGGCGCTGGCCGCGCTGGCCGAAAGTCTGGGTGTCCGCATCGCCGCCGGCCCGCGGTTCGGCGTCAGCGGCGCGTTCGAGCGCTTCATGCGCCTCCCCTTCACCCTGCCCGAAGACCAGCTGGAGGCCGGGGTGGAGCGCCTGGTCGAGGCCGACGCCCGCCTCCACGCCCGCATGCCCAAGGGCCGCGATTCCCTCGCCATGGCGCTGGACGCGGATCGATTGATTTAAGATGCTGCTGTTCCCCGGCGCAGGCCGGGGTCCAGTATCGACGCAGGAACTGGACCCCGGCCTGCGCCGGGGAACGACGTTAAAAAAGCCGCGCTGGATGAACCAGCGCGGCTTTTTTTATGCAGAAGAAGCCGGCCTTACGCCGCCGTCTTGCTCGCCTTGTAGCGTTCGATCGCTTCCAGGGTGATCTGCTTGGCGTCTTCCGCCCCGCCCCACGTACCGATGCGCACCCACTTGGTCTTTTCCAGATCCTTATAGTGGGTGAAGAAATGCTCGATCTGCTCCATCACGATGCCGGGCAGGTCGTCCTTCTCACTGATATTGGAATAATAAGGGAAGGTCTTGTCGTCCGGCACGCAGACCAGCTTTTCGTCGCCGCCCGCTTCATCTTCCAGGTTCAGCACGGCGATCGGGCGCGCGCGCACGACGGAGCCGGGGACGAAGGGCGAACGGGCGATGACCAGCGCGTCCAGCGGATCGCCATCGGGCGACAGCGTGTGCGGGACGAAGCCGTAATTCGCCGGATAGCGCATTGGCGTGTGCAGAATGCGGTCCACGAACAGCGCGCCGCTGGCCTTGTCGAACTCATATTTCACCGGCTCGCCGCCGACGGGGACTTCGATGATGACGTTCAGGCTGTTTGGCGGATCGTCGCCGACCGGGATCAGTTCGATGTTCATGGAAACGCCTTTTGCTTCATGTTGCGTTGTGGATGGCTTTAGGTTCTGGCTTTGAGCAGCTTGTCGAGGCTGCCTTCACCCTCTCCCGTCTTTTCCAGGCGCGGATAGCGCAGGCCACCTGAATAATCGAGTGTCAAAGTGCGATAATACTTGTCCTGCTTTAGGATGATCTGGACCGGCGTCTTGGCCTTGATCGCGGCCTTCCACACGTCGCCCGAAAACTCGTCGCCATTGACCGCCAGGATCTTGGCGCCTGTCACCAGACCGGCCTTGAACGCCGCGCTGTCCCAGATGACGCCGCTGACTTCGCCGTCATTCTTGACGATCGCGCCGATGCCGAAACTCTGGTCGACCATCTTGTTGGCGCCCTCGGCCGCCTTGGTGATCGCGCCCGGCTCTTCGCCATAGACCAGCTTGTATCCGCCCAGGATGAAGCCACCCTTGGGGGTTTCCTTGGTCGTGCTGTCCACATATTTCTGGAAGAAACCGGCCCAGTCATAAGGGGCGATATCGTTCAGCGTCTTGATCACGTCGCCGCGATTATAGACGACCTGCCCCCAATCGCCCGGATTGATCCCGAAGAATGCCTTGGCGAAATCGTCCAGGCCCTTCTTGCCGCGCGTCGCCTTGGCAATGATCGCGTCGGCCTCCAGCCAGATCATCAGGCCTTCATTGTAATAATCTTCCGACCGCTGCCAGCTGGTCCAGCCCTTGGGCCGGCGGGCGGAGATGACGGGATCGAGGGTCGTGTCTTCCATGGCACGCCACTGGCGGCCGACCGCCGTGTCCAGCTTGGCCGCGATCTGGGCATAGGCGTCCAGCGTTTCCTGCTTGCTGAACATGCCCGACCGCGCGCCCAGCACATAGCCCCAGAATTGCGTCTGCCCTTCATAGACCCACAGAAGATTATCCTGCATCGGCACGTTGAAATCGGGCGTCCACAAAAGGTCGGGGCGGCGGAATTTGCCGTCCCAGCTATGGGTGAATTCATGCGGCAACAGGTTGCGGTCCAGCAGCGCCTCGCCCTTGTCCCAGCTCTTGAAATAGCCCGGCTCGACCTGATTCTCGGAAGAACGATGATGCTCCAGCCCGATGCCGCCCATTTCGTCGGTGATGGCCAGCAGGAAGTCGTAGTGATTGAAATGATAGGTGCCGAACAGCGAGCCGGCCTCGGCGACCAGCTTCTTGTGCTTGGCGATCTGCTCGGGCTTATAGTCCAGCTCGTCGGCATCGTCGGCGACCAGGTTCAGCGTCACATTGCTGCCCAGGTCCACCGCCTTGAAATGGGTGCCGGCAAATACCGGCGAATCCTGTAACGCTTCATAGTCGATGGTTTCATAGGCAACGGCATTGCCGCTCTTCGTACCGCGCAGCGCGGTCGCCGCCTGCCAGCCGGCGGGATAGGTCACGGTCGGCTGGATCGGGATCTGCCGCGTATAATAGCCCGCGGGATAGAGCGACACGCTTTCCCATTGGATGTTCAGCATCTTGGGCGTCACCACCACACGGCCCTGATTGGGCTGGGTCGCGGACAGGAACTGGAACTGCGCGACGACTTGCGTCGCGCCCTGCGGCACGTCGATGGTGAAGGCAAAGACGTTCAGCGGATCGCGCTTCCAGGCGACAGTCTGGCCATTGACGGTAAAGGTCAGGCCGGTCAGCTTTTCGATCTGCCCGCGCGGCGCATGATTGCCCGGCAGCCAGGCCGGCATCATCAGCGTCAACGGACCGGCAGCGGCGACCGGGATGGTCTCCTTCACGCGGAAGATGCGCTGGACCGTATCGGTCGCATCGACCTCCAGCTTGATGGTGCCGCCCGGATAGGGGATGTCCTTTGGTGCAGGTGCGCCGCTGTCGACGGGCAGGGCGGTCGGCTTGGACCGGATTGCGTCCTGCGCGAAAATGGGGCTGGCAATGGCCGTGGAAAGGCAAAGGGCGGCAGCGATGCTGCGGATCATGAAGGTCTCCAGAAGTTTGGCGGGGCCGGACAGCCCTTATGCCTTTAGCATGGCGAGGGAGGACGGCGGCGTCCACCCCCTGATGGGCGCCCATAAAAAGCGCGTTTCCAAGGGGGTGAATTGCCGTTAAAGGCGCTGCCCCATGGCGAAGATCGAAACCCCGCGTCCGGTACGCGGCACACAGGACATGTTGGGCGGCACGGCCGAGGCGTTTGCGGAGCGGTTCGCCCATGTAGTGGCGACGTTCGACCGGGTGCGCAAACTCTACGGTTTTCAGCGGGTTGAAGTGCCCGTGTTCGAATCCACCGCCGTCTTCGCGCGGTCGCTGGGCGAAAGCACCGACGTCGTCTCGAAGGAGATGTACACGTTTACGGATCGCGGCGGCGACAGCATCACCCTGCGCCCCGAATTTACCGCCGGCATCAGCCGCGCCTATATCACCGAAGGCTGGCAGCAATTTGCGCCGCTCAAGGTCGCGACCCACGGGCCATTGTTCCGCTACGAACGCCCGCAAAAGGGCCGCTTCCGCCAGTTCCATCAGCTCGACGCCGAAATCCTGGGCGCGGGCGAACCGGGCGCGGACGTGGAACTGCTGGTGCTGGCCGACCAGTTGCTCAAGGAACTGGGCGTGTCCGAAGGCGTGACGCTCAACCTCAATACGCTGGGCGACGGGCCGAGCCGCGACGCCTGGCGCGCCGCGCTGATCGCGCATTTCGAGGCGCATAAGGATCAACTGTCGGAAGACAGCGTGGAACGGCTCGCCAAGAACCCGCTGCGCATCCTGGACAGCAAGGATCCGCGCGATCGCCCGGTCGCCGACAGCGCGCCGGATATCGACGCTTACCTCACCGACGAGGCGCGCAGCTTCTTCGAAAAGGTGACGAGCGGCCTCGACGCTGCCGGCGTGGCCTGGGAACGCAATGCCCGGCTGGTGCGCGGCCTCGATTATTATCGCCACACCGCGTTCGAATTCATCACCGACCGTCTGGGCGCACAGGGCACCGTGCTGGGCGGCGGCCGCTATGACGGGTTGATCGAAAATCTGGGTGGTCCTTCCACCCCGGCGGTCGGCTGGGCGGCGGGGATCGAGCGGCTGGCGATGCTGATCGACATGCCCGCCATCGACAAGCCGACTGTGGTGCTGATCCCCATGGGCGAAGCCGCCGAAACGAAGGCGACCGGCATCATCGCCGATCTGCGCCGTGCCGGTGTCGCCTGCGACATGGGCTATCGCGGCAATATGAAAAAGCGGATGCAGCGCGCCAATGCGTCGGGCGCCGCCTGGGCCATCATCCTGGGCGACGACGAACTGGCAAAGGGGGAGGCTGCCGTGCGTAACCTGGGTACCGGCGAGCAGCAGGCCGTCCGGCTGGATGCCTTGATCGGGACGGTCACGGCGCTCTGATGCATATTTCCGCCGAACGCATCGCGCAGATCGAGGCGCGCCGGGATGAGGTGCAGGCGGCGATGACGCGCGCCGACCTCGCGCCCGAAGCGTTCGTGCGGCTGTCGAAGGAATATGCGGAGATCGAGCCGGTCGCCCGCGCCGCGCATGAAGTGCGCCGCCTGCGGCAGGAGCTGGCCGCGCTCGACGTGATGGCCGGTGGCGGCAACGATCCCGACGCCGATCCGCTGATGCGCGAAATGGCGCAGGAGGAAATGCAGCTGATCCGCAGTCAGCTGCCCGATGCCGAACGGGCGCTGGCGCTGCAATTGCTGCCCCGCGACGCGGCCGATGCGCGCCCCGCCATGCTGGAAATCCGTGCCGGCACCGGCGGCGACGAAGCGGCTTTGTTCGCCGGCGACCTGTTCCGCATGTATCAGCGCTATGCCGACGCGCAGGGTTGGAAGATGGAGCTGCTCTCCGCCAATGCGTCGGAACAGGGCGGGTTCAAGGAAGTCGTCGCCAGCGTCAACGGCACCGGGGTCTTCGCCAAGCTGAAATTCGAAAGCGGCGTCCACCGCGTCCAGCGCGTCCCCGCGACCGAAAGCGGCGGCCGTATCCACACCAGCGCGGCGACCGTCGCCATCCTCCCCGAACCGGAGGAAGTGGACGTGCAGATCGCCGATAGCGACCTCAAGATCGACATCTACCGCGCATCGGGTGCTGGCGGCCAGCATGTCAACACCACCGATTCCGCCGTGCGCATCACCCACCTTCCCAGCGGCATCGTGGTCACGCAGCAGGACGAACGGTCGCAACACAAGAACAAGGCGAAGGCGATGCAGGTGCTGCGCGCCCGCATCTACGAAGCCGAACGCGAACGCACCCACAGCGAACAGGCCGGCGCGCGCAAGGCGATGGTCGGGTCGGGCGACCGGTCCGAACGCATCCGCACCTATAATTTCCCGCAGGGCCGCGTCACCGATCACCGCATCAACCTGACCCTGCACCGCCTGCCCGAAATCCTGGAAGGACCGGGCCTGTCGGAAGTCATCAACGCGCTGGTCGCCGAGGATGAAGCGGCACGACTGGCCCAGCTGGACGGCGTGAATTGAAGCCCCTTCTTACCCCCTCCCTCTCAGGGAGGGGGCAGGGGGTGGGTGCGCCGCGTAGCGGCGTCTCAACCTTTCAGCTAAAAGATATGCTCGCTCCGCTCGCGACCCACCCCCAGCCCCTCCCTGGAAGGGAGGGGCGATGATGACCATCCCCGACGCCCTGCGCGCGGCCACTGTCCAACTCGCTGTCGCAAGCGACACCGCGCGCCTCGACGCCGAATTGTTGATGGCCCATGCGCTGGGCCTCTCGCGCGGCGACATGCTGTTGCGCCAGCGCGACCTGACCGCCCCCGATGCCTTCGCCGGACTGCTCGCTCGCCGACTGGATGGCGAACCGATCGCCCATATCACCGGCATGCGCGATTTCTGGACGATCAGCCTGACCGTCACGCCCGACACCTTGATCCCCCGCCCGGATAGCGAAACGCTGATCGAAGCTGCGGTCGATCATTTCGCCGGCCGCACGCCCACGGCCATCCTCGATCTCGGCACCGGCTCCGGCGCGCTGTTGCTTGCGGCGCTTGCGCAATGGCCGCAGGCGAGCGGGCTGGGCATAGACGCCTCGCCCCCCGCCCTCGCCGTGGCGCAGGGCAATGCGGCGCGGCTGGACATGGCGGACCGCGCCGCCTTCAGCCTCGGCGACTGGGCGCAGGATGTGGATGGCGCCTTCGACCTGCTGCTCATCAACCCGCCCTATATCGTCGCCGACCTCGCTTTGTCGGGCGACGTGCTGCGCGAACCGGCCAGCGCGCTCTTTGCCGGGGCCGATGGTCTGGAAGATTATCGCCGCATCGCGCCCGACCTGCCGCGCCTGATCGCGCCGGGCGGCATGGCGGCAATCGAAATCGGCTATGATCAGAAGGACAGCGTCTCGGCCCTGTTGCATAAACAGGGGCTCAGTGTCGCCGCTCGGTGCGATCTGGCAGGGCATGATCGCTGCCTCATCGCCACCCATCCCGCCTGAACAAGGGTTGATTTACCATCGGACAAGCGAAAATTGCTTGGTTTATCCGTGGAAAGCCATTACATCGACTACAGGAACGGCTCTATCTTGTGACATGATCGTTTAGATCGTTGATAGAAAAGGCCGATTTTCTGCTCCTTATAGTCATGACGGCGCTCGCTGCGCAGGCGCCGGTGGCAGCTGGGGGAATGATCCGAAGGATCATGCCTGGCGGAGCCGTATACGGCCTGAAGAGCAGGCTGTGCTTGGGGATGGCGACTGAACAGTGTTTTCAGTGAATTTTGTCATAGCGAACGCAAGGATCATATCTTGATCAACAACCGGCAGGCCGGTCGCCGCAATCGCGGCCGGAACAATAATAACAACGGACGTCCCAACAGCAACAATCGGGGCGGTGGCGACAACGGTAACCGCATCGACAACCGCGCGCGCGGCAACGCGACCCAGCTTCTTGAGAAATACAAGAATATGGCGCGCGATGCCCAGATGGCGGGCGACCGGGTCAATGCCGAATATTATCTGCAATTTGCCGATCATTATTTCCGCGTGCTCGCCGACAACCGCGCCCGCCAAGAGGAGCAGCAGCAGCGCTACCGCCCTCGTGAAGAAGGCAATTTCGACGAGGATGGTGACGATTTCGACACTGGCTTCGACGGCAATGACGATTTCCGCACTGACGCGCAGCCGCAATATGACCGCACGCCGCGCGACCAGAGCCAATATGACCGCGCCCCGCGCGACCAGGGGCAGCGTGATCAGGGCCAGCGCGAACAAGGTCAGCGCGATCAGGGCCAATATGATCGTGCCCCGCGCGATCGCGCCGATCGCCAGGGCCAGGGTCAGGAAGAAGGCCGTGAAGCCCGCGAGCCGCGCGATCATCAGCGCGACAATCGTGATGGCCGTGGCCCGCGCAACAACGACCGCCGCGACCGTCCCCGTCGCGACCGCTTCGTGGCGGATGGCGACGCGCCGCAGCAGGAAATGGGCGTAGAAGGCCCGGCCGGCAATCCGGCGATCGACGCGCCACAGCCCGCGCCCAAGCCCAAAGCGCAGATCCGTCCGCGCGCCGAAGCGCAGCCGGCCGCCGCCGCCGCTACGCCGGACGCCGCCGAGGCGGAAGCGCCCCGCGCCCGTCGCGGTCGCCCGCGCAAGGTCGTGGTTGAGGAAAGCAATGAGGGTTTCGATCTGGCGGTCCTGCCGCCCTCGATCGCCCGTGCCGACAATGATGCCGAAACGGCTGAGGAAGCGCCCAAGAAGCGTACCCGCCGTCCCCGTGCGGCGACCGAAGCCGCCGAATAAGCGATCGGAAAATGAGAAACAGGGGGGCGGTGCCATCAGGTGCCGCCCCCTTTTTCGTGGCGCTCATCTTTTCGCGGCGATATGGCAAAGCCGGCTTTGCAACTGGCTCGCAATCCGGCAGAAGGTCTTCACATATCTGGAGAGTTGCCGATGAAAGCCGCGCACCTGCTGTCCCTGCTGCTGACCGCCCTCCCCGCCTCCGCCTTGGCCCAGGGCCAGAGCGCAGCCGACCCTACCGGCGCCACGGCGCAGGGCGATGTGGCCGTCACCATCTATAATGGCGGCCAGTCGCTGGTGCAGGACGACCGGCAATTGCCGATGACCGCCGGCCGCAACCGCATCGAATTTCCCGACGTATCCGCCCGCATCCGCCCCGAAACGGTCAACCTGTCCGGTCCCGGCCTCGCCATAGTCGAACAGAATTTCGACTATGACCTCCTCTCCCCCGACAAGCTGATGGACAAGGCGGTCGGGCAGGAGGTGACCCTCGTCCGCACCAATCCGGCAACCGGTGCGGAAACGCGGGAGCGGGCCAAGATATTGGCGGCCAATGGCGGCATCGTGCTGCAAATCGGCACCCGGATAGAAGTGCTGCGCGACGATGGCCTGCCGGTGCGCGTGGTGTTCGACCGTGTGCCCGCCAATCTGCGCGCCCGCCCGACCCTGTCGGTCACGGTGCAGGCGGATCGCGCCGGTACGGTCCCCGCCCGCCTCTCCTACCTCACGCCCAATCTAGGCTGGACCGCCGATTATGTCGCCCTGTTCGACGCGGCGAAGGGCGCGATGGACATGCAGGGCTGGGTCACGCTCACCAACAATACCGGCACGACCTTCACCAATGCGAAGACGATTCTTGTCGCGGGCAATCCGGCCAATGGGGGCGGCCGCTCCAACTGGTGGCAGGGGTCGAGCGGTGCGATCGATCAGGCGGGCACCGAAAGCGGCCCGCGCGAACGGCTGGGCGACTATTATCTCTATCCGCTGGCGGCCCGCACCACGATCGCCAACGCCCAGCAGAAACAGGTCAGCTTCCTCGACGTGAAGGGCGCTCCGGCCCGCGCCACCTATGAATATGTCAATGGCTGGCTCGGCAGTTCCGCCGAACCGATGAGCGCGTCGAGCGTCCTCAAATTCTCGACGTCCAAGGATGGCGGGCTGGGCGATCAACTGCCCGCCGGCACGATCCGCGTCTATATGCGCGACGCGCGCGGCAACCCGCAATTCATCGGCGAAAACAGCATCGATCATACGCCGATGGGCTCCTCCATGGCACTGCGCACCGGCGAAGCCTTCGACGTCAAGGTCCGCCCAACCGTGGAACAGCGCACGAAAAAGGGCGGCAGCCGCTGGGAAACCAGGATGCGCTACACGCTGACCAACGCCCGGCCCGAAGCGGTGACGATCGACCTGGCGCAACAGGGCCTATGGGGCGACACCCGCGTCACTGCCCAGAGTCTGGGGGGCCAGAGTCCGGGGGGGCAAAGTCTGGAGGGCAAACGCATCTCGGCCGACCGGATGGAATGGAGCGTCCCGGTGCCCGCCAACGGCACGGTGGATCTCAGCGTCACCTTCGATTCGCGCTACTGACCGGAGCGGCGCCCGCGTGTCGCGACTCCTGATCTTCTTCCTCTTCTGGGCGATCGCGCTGCCGGTTCAGGCCGGCACGGTCGTTTCCCCGCGCGCCGATTCGGTATCCGTCACCGTCTATCGCGCACCGGGCCGGGCAAAGGGGCCGATCAGCCGCAACTGGCCGGGCGGCTATGCGCTCGTCACCGAGATTCGCGACGTGGACCTGCCTCAGGGCGAATCGACGATCCGGTTCGAGGGTGTCGCCGAAGGGCTGATGCCCGAAACCGCGATCCTGGCCGGCATGCCGCACGGTGTGCGCGAAAAGAATCGCGACGCCCGCCTCCTCTCGCCCGCCGGACTGGTCGACGCCTATCTCAAGCGCAGCGTCACCCTGCGCCGCACCGATCGCAAGACCGGCAAGGTGACGGAGCAGGAGGCGATCATCAGCGCCGGGCCGATGGGCGGCGTCATCGTCCAGACGGCGCAGGGTTATGAGGCGCTGGGGTGCAGCGGCTTCCCCGAACGCATGCTCTATCCTCGCGCGCCCGCCGACCTGTCGCCGCGCCCGACCCTGTCGGTGATCGCGAGCAGCGACCGGCCCACCCGCGCGCGGCTCGAACTCACCTATCTGGCCGAAGGGTTCGACTGGGCCGCCAACTATGTCGCCGACATGGAGGAGGATGGCAAAACTCTCGACCTGATGGCCTGGCTGACGGTCGCCAATGGCGGCGTCACCGGTTTTGCCGACGCGCAGCTGAACGTCATCGCCGGTCAGCCCAACAAGCAACGCCGCGGCGTACGGCCCCGCCCGACCGGCGGCCCGCTGCGCCTGCAATGCTGGCCGATGGACATCACCAGCACCCATCCTGCGTGGGAACTCTTCCCAGTCCAGCAGGCCGAACCGATGATGATGGACGGCGCGCAGGAAATCATGGTGACGGCGCAACGCAGCACGAATCGTCTGTTCGTACCGATGCCGGTGGCAGCGCCCCCGCCCCCACCGCCGCCTCCCCCACCACCGCCGCCGCCGCCCGAGGATGTCGGCGACCTCAAACTCTATCGCGTGCCCGTCACCGTCGATGTCGCGGCCAAGGCGCAGAAGCAGGTCGCGCTGCTCCGCCAGTCGGATGTGAAGGTCGAACGCCTCTATGCCGCGACCATCGGCTATGGTGACGGCACGGGCGACATGCGGCCGATGACGCTGCGGCTACGCTTGCAGAATCGCAAGGAAGACGGGCTTGGCCTCGCCATGCCATCGGGCCAGATCGCGGTGTTCGAACCGATCGCGGGGATGCGCCTGCTGGCCGGTGAAGCCGATATTGGCGACAAGGCGGAGGGCGAACGTGTCGATTACGATCTGACCGCCAGCCCGGACGTCCGCATCGGCGCACGCACGACCGCCCAATCGCGCAAGAGTCGCGACTGGATCCTGACGCTCAGCAATGCCCGCTCTTTCCCGATTCTGGCGGAAGTTACCATCCCCCACGACATCAGCCCGCGGCCGAAAGATATGGAACGGCGCGGCAATGACTGGATCTGGCGCGTGACGGTGCCCGCCAACGACAAGATCGCCTGGTCCTACCGCGAAGCGCTGCGGCAGTAAGCAAGCCACACCACCAAGATCCGTTCGCTTCGAGCGAAGTCGAGAAGCCGCTAGGGCGGCGCTGACGTCACCCTGCTTCAGAAACTCAGACCACAGGCAGCGGACGAGGCCGATGCTGCGCGTCCAGCGCGACGAACGTATAGACGCCGCTGGTCAGCACCACTTCCTCCAATCCGATGCCGCGCGTCGCCACCACGTCGATACGGATCGCGACCGACGTGCGCCCGCGCCGCTCTTCGGTCGCATAGACGGACACGACATCGCCCAGCAGGATCGGCGTGATGAACGTCATGCTCTCGATCGCCACGGTGGCCACGGCGCCCTGCGCGATCCGCGCCGCGACGATGCCGCCGGCAATGTCCATCTGGCTCAGCACCCAGCCGCCGAAAATATGGCCATTGGCGTTGATGTCGGTCAGATGCGGGACCAGCCGCAACACCACCTCGCCCCGATCCGCGCCCGTCTCCGTCTCAATCGTCAAGCGGCACCTCGTCCTTCGCCCTGTCCATCACCTGTTCGTCATGCCCGGTCCCGCTGGACAGAAAGGACAGCGCCATCAATCCGGTGCCCAGCATGAAGGTCAGCCATACGCCCAAAATCGTGGCGATCACCATATGTATCGGCAGTTCGCCCGACCGCTGATGCAGGAAGAACAGCGCGATCCCTACACACACGGCACCACCCAACGCCATCCACGCCATGATGCGCCGGAACCGCGCCCAGGCGGTCGCGGCAATAAGTGGATCGTCCAGGGCCTGTTTGCGCGTCATCCCTTTATTTTGCGCGTCGAAAGTGGGATCATCAAGCGTCCATGGGAAATGTCTCAGACAATGGAGAGTGGTCATGACCATCGCAGCGATTTTGCAGGGCAAGAACGACGTCATCAGCGTGCATCCGGACGATAGCGTGCAATCCGTCGTGCAACTGCTCGCGGACCGACGAATCGGCTGTGTCCCGGTGGTCGACAATGGCCAGGTAGTCGGCATCTTCTCCGAACGCGACCTCGTCTATCGCGTCGCGAAGGACGGACCGGCGGCGCTGGACCACAGCGTGGGGGAAGTGATGACCACGCCCGCCATCACCATCGCCGACGATACACCTGTCATCCACGGCCTGTCGCTGATGACCAAGCGGCGCATCCGCCATCTGCCGGTGGTGGTCGACGGCGCGCTGGTGGGCATGATTTCGATCGGCGACCTCGTCAAATATCGCATCGACAGCATCGAATCGGAAGCCGCCTCGCTGCGCGACTATATTCAGACGGCGTGAGGAAGACGGCAGGGCGCTCGCTTTACGCGGGCGCCTGCACCGGCGGCGCCCGGCGAACCACCAATGCCACCAACTCCATCACCGTCCCCCGTGCGCACAGCATCAGCGCGGCAAGGAAGGCCAGTCCGCCCGCCGGCACCAATATGGCAAGTCGCACCGGCGCAGCCAGCGGCGGCAACAGGCGATCGACGATCATCACCATCCCGGCCATCAGCACGGCGCATCCCAAGCCCGGCGCCGCGGCGCGAATCAGATCGGCGAATCGCAATCCCATCGGCCCGCCGGCCAGCCATGCGGTCACGCCTGTCAGCACGGGGAAAGCCGCCAGCCAGGCCCAGGCCAGCCCGATCGCGCCGAACTGGATGCCGATCAGGAAAGCGATCGGCATCAGCACCGCACCTACCGCCGCGACCCGCGCGGTGGTGCCGGGCCGGCCCAGCGCATTGCTGACCGGCGCGAACATCACCTGTAAAGTCATGAAGGGCATGGCCAGCGCCAGGATCGCGACGAAGGGCGCCATTTCCAGCCATTTCTGCCCGAACAAAGTCTCGACCAGCGGCTCCGCCGTCACCGCCATGCCCAGGTAAATGGGACAGGTCAGCAGCAGCAGCAGCTTTACCGCCTTGCAGAAGGACCAGGCTACCCGGCTCACATCCTTCTGCATCCGCGCATAAGCGGGGAAGGCGACGTCGTTGAGCGGCGGCACGAATTTGCTGACGAAAATCTGGGTCAGGAACAGCGCTTCGGCATAGAGGCCCAGCTGGTACGGCTTCAACACCCGGCCGCCGATGAAGATATCGGCCTGGCTCTGCACGATCCAGAATAGCTGGCCGCCCAACAGCGACGCGCCATAGGCGACCATTGCGCCGGTGCCGCGAAAATCGAAACTGGGGACGGGCTTGAACCCGGTGGCGATGACATAGCCCACCGCCTTGACCCAGAAACCCGCGATCGGCGCCCACACCAAAGTCCACACGCCCCAGCCCGACAGCGCGCCGGTCAGCGCCATCGCGGCGGAGGCTATGGCGGCGATCAGGTTGACCAGAGCCGGCCGCTTGAAATCCAGCGCCCGGCCCATGATCGCCTCGGGCACGGAAATGAAGGGCGTGGACAGATAGAGCAGGGCCTGCACCCGCAGCAGGTCGGCGACCATCGGCTGCGCATAATAATCGGCGGCCAGCGGCGCGATGGCCAGTTGCAGCAGGGCCAGCGCGCCATTGAGCAACAGCATGATGGTAAAGGCCTGCCGCAACCGGTGCGGCTCGACCTTGTCCGACTGCACGAGCGCGCTCACCAGCCCATAGCCGTTCAGGAAGGTGGCGAAATTCAATATCACTTGGGTCATGGCGAACAGGCCATAATCTTTGGGGTCGAGCAGCCGGATGACGGCCAGCGTCACGACCCAGCTCATCATCTGCGACAGGATCTGGCTGCCCGATCGCCAGAAGATGGCACTCCTGATGCGTGCGCCGAAACCCGCGTCATTCGCGTCGGCATCCTGCAATGTCATTGGGTTACCATTCCTGTCCCTATAGCGCCGTGGAACAGGCTTTATCCGCTAACCCCCAAAAAAATGTGAAACAAAAATGCAAAAAGGGTTTGACGGTTCAGGCTGACCCACCTAGAGGGCTTTTCACCGGACGGGACGACGCCACTGCGGCGCTGGACTGGATGGTCGCCAACATAGACGGACACTGTTCCCCCAGACGCAAGGAAGGGGTTGGATGGTTGTCCGCCAAAACTT
>Ga0180008_1000681_pt1 | contig 25685 bp, 14 predicted proteins | sample MM_PW_MetaG_FD_121121 | JGI IMG/M metagenome (GOLD analysis project Ga0180008, IMG submission 121121) | Groundwater microbial communities from the Aspo Hard Rock Laboratory (HRL) deep subsurface site, Sweden - MM_PW_MetaG | ecosystem: Environmental > Aquatic > Deep subsurface > Groundwater... | reverse complement strand
GAACTTCGAGCGCCACTTGTAGAACGTGGCCGTGCTGATGCCCAGCTCTCGGCACAGCTCCGGCACGGCCAAGCCAGCCTCCACGCGCTTGAGCGCATCAATGATCTGGCTGTCGGTGAATCGTAAGCGGTCATTGAACCCCACCCTATCCACCAAGGCTGTGCTCTGACACCGGCGGCGTTCGTCGCGGTTCCAGTGGTATCTGCGGCGGAGCCGGCTAAGGAGGGGCTGGCGTGTGTGCTGCAGTTGCAAGCCCGGCTGCCCAACGGCGTGGCCATCGAGCTGGGAGGCATCGACGCCCGACATGTCGGCGCGGTGATCGAAGCACTGGGGAGGCTGCGGTGTTCCGTCTCGACGAAGGGCTGAAGGTCTACCTACACCGCGCACCGGTCGACTTCCGGCTCAACATCAACGGCTTGGCAGCGCTGGTGCAGCAGGCCCTTGGGCTGGACCCGTTTGCCGCCTGCGTCTACGTGTTCAGCAACCGCCGGCGCGACCGGGTCAAGGTGCTGGGCTGGGACCGCAACGGGTTCTGGCTGCTGCTCAAGCGGCTGGAGCAGGACCGGTTTATCTGGCCGAGCGAGCAGGACGTGCCCACGTTGACGGTCGAGCAGTTGCACTGGCTGCTCGAGGGCATTGATATCGGCGTGGTTCAGCGCCACCCGATGCGGCTGTACGAGCGGGTCGGCTGAGAACACTTCGGTGGTGCCGCGCCATTGCGGCACATCCGGATGGTGCCGCGGGCTTCAGGCTGGGACACTGCATCGCAGATGACCGACACGCCCACGCTCGAACAGATCCAAGCGCTGCAGCAAGCGCTGGCCGAGGCGCGCCAGCACAATGAAGCCCTGGCAGGCGAGTTGCGCGTGACACGCACGGAGCGCGACCTGCTCAAGGAGCAGCTCAACAAGTTCAAGCGCCAGCTGTTTGCCGCCAGCAGCGAGGTCACCGGCCAGCACCAGAAGGACATGTTCTTCAATGAGGCCGAGGGCCTGGGTGCGCAGGCCGAGCCGGCCGCCGAAGAGGCCGCGCCCGGCGACGAAACGATCGACGTACCCGGTCACCGGCGCGCCAAGCGCGGACGCAAGCCGTTGGACCCCGCACTGCCGCGTGAGGTGGTGCGCCATGAACTGCCCGAGGGCGAGCGCGTGTGCCCGCATGACGGCGCTGCGCTGCGCGAGATCGGCGTGGAGGCCAGCGAACAACTCGACATCATCCCGCAGCAGGTGCGCGTGATCCGCCACGAGCGGGTGAAGTACGCCTGTCCCTGCTGTGACGGCGGCCTGCGGCTGGCCGCGCGGCCAGCGCAAGTGATTCCCAAGGGTCTGTTCACCGAGTGCGCGCTGGCCTGGATGGCCACGGCGAAGTACCTCGACGGGTTGCCGCTGTACCGCCAGGCGGTGCTGCTGGGGCGCTTCGGCGGCACCGACATCTCGCGCAACACGGTGGCCGCCAGCATGGTGCGTGTGGGCCAGGCCGTGCAGCCGGTGATGAACCTGCTGCGCGACGAACTGCTGGACGCACCGCTGGTGTTCGGCGACGAGACCGAGTTGCAGGTGCTCAAGGAGCCCGGGCGTAAAGCACAAACCAAGAGCTACGTCTGGGCGCAGATGACCGATGGCTCAGGCCGGGATGGCACCGGGCCGCCGATCAGGCTGTTCAGCTACTCGCCCAGCCGCTCGGCCGCCACCGCGATGGGGCTGTACGCCGGCATCCGCCCCGGCGCGGTGCTGATGACCGATGGCTACGACGTGTACGACAAGGTGGCGCTGACGCAGCAGCTCGTGCACCTGGCCTGCTGGGCGCATTGCCGACGCTACTTCCACGACGCTTTGCAGGCCTGCCCCAAGGATCAGCGCGGACCAGACCAACTGGCCGCACGGTTCATCGCGCTGATCGGCAAGCTGTACCACGTCGAGGCCCAGGCCAAGCGCGACGGCGCGGACCTGGCCGAGCTCACGCGACGACGACAGCGCGACAGCGCGCCAGTGATCCAGGACATTGAACAACTGCTGCTGGCCAACCTGCATAGCGTGCTGCCGCAAAGCCTGTTGGGCAAAGCCTTGCACTACACGGCCGGACAGTGGCACAAGCTCAAGCGCTACGTCGAGGATGGGCGCTACAGCATCGACAACAACGCTCAGGAGAACGCCATCAGGCCCTTCTGCGTGGGCCGGCGCAACTGGCTGTTCGCCGACACCGTCGCTGGTGCACACGCCAGCGCCAACCTGTACTCGCTGCTGCAGACCTGCCGTGTCAACGGCATCGATGGCTACCGCTACCTGCGCTCCCTGTTCAAGGCGCTGCCGATGGCCAGGACGGCTGACGACTATGCCGCGCTGCTGCCTTGGCGCATCGACCTGAACGCGGACTGAGCGGTGCCTGCCTTGTCATTGCCGCGGAGGCAAGGACGTGGTTGATTGACCGCATACGGTGAATCGGGACTTCTTCATGGTAGAAATTTTCCTTCGAAAACTTCTACTTCTCAGCGCTCTGGTTTTGCGGGGGGATTACCCAGGGGCTCGGGCATGGTCTTGAAGGGCGCACCATTGCGCAAAGCTCCGGGCTTGCGCTCGAGCAAGCTGACGTAGTGCCGCCAGTCGTACAAGGTCTGCCCTCGCTCGAAGCTGCGCGGCAGGCTCACCGGCTGTTCTGGCGACTCCGAGTGAGGACCGACCACCACTAGGCGATCGGGATAAGCCCGCACGCTGACACTGGCATGCGCCCATTCGCACGGCACGCTGTAGCGGTTGACTGCATTTTACTTGTAAGTGCTTGTCGGGTCTACGTTTTTTATGACCTGTGATGTCTGGCATTGACTCGATTTGGCTGGGTCAGTGTGCCAAATTTGTGCCACTCAAGGGGACCCAAGCCGCACGAGAGGCTAATCGGGACTAGCGAGAACGACACCCTCGGCACCGATTGTCCACCGCTCGGCTGGCTCTACCAGCACAACAAATTCGTTGAACGGAAAACGCACCACTTTGAGCTGGAGGCAGGTGTCGCAACTCATTGATACGTAAGCATTTTTTGACCTGAAATGGTTCAAAAACCGTAGATTTTATACGCAAGCCATTTGGGTAACCTGAGCTCCACCTCAGTCAACCTAATGGAGTTCGTGATGACTAACAAAGCCCGGTGCCCCATCGAAAAAAGCCACTGCCAGCTTGCGGTGACGCACCTGATCAATGACGCGCAACGTCGAACTGGCCTGACCCAGCAGGAAATTGATGACCGACTTCACCAGGCCAACCATGCAACCGTTGGAGACGGCTGCGGGACGAGACTGAGCCGGTACATCACCGGGTCACGAACACCAAAAATCAAGGATCTGGATCGGCTAGTCAGAACCTTCTTGAAGGCGGACTTAATCGACAAAGACATGGCGGACAGCAGCTTCGCAAGCGCGATAGCCCTGGCGCCTGTCGAGCACCTTGTCCAGGGAGAACTTGACGGCCAGGCGCTCAGCCAGATCGAGGAGGACAGGCGCCGGTTCCTCTCTTGGTCCGAGCAGAGGGTGGCAATGAAACGTGCCGAATTGCGAGCACTCAATACCAGGGTCGCAGCCCTGAACAAGGCAGCCACTCAGTTGATTGAACACCTTGATTCCATCAACGGACAAGGCCACGACGGATGGGAGTGCACCCCGACACTGCCACCAAATATGAGCATTAACTTCTTCAATTCAGCTGGTGGCATTCATGGGTTCGAACGAGACAGCATCCGCTGGCTCTTGCAGGCAGCCACAGACACCGCTCAGACCATTCAGTTCCAAGTCAGCTATTGGCATGGTGCCCACATGAGTCCGTTGCGCGCCGGTTGGTACAACCCTCGCCCCCCAGCAGCTCCTGCAGAACTCATCCAACAAGATCTTTCCGAACTTGATTGGGGATCCGACATCTGTGGTTGACATTCGCCATGCAAACTAGCGCCACACGGATCTTGTGCGTAAGAGCTACTCGAAGAAGCGGGTTTGCACCGTCTCCGTCAACAGCCCATCAGGCACACATGGTGCGAATTTGATGCCCTCTGCAAAAGTGGCCACCTCGGTGGGTGTAAGTTGGGCCGAGGCCACGCTTCCATACCCTTGCGTCAACGACGCCGTGGGCGCTTGAACGCTGATGGCATCGAACTTGACCTTCTGACCGCCGTTGGCAGCTATCCGTGCGTAGGTTCGATTGGCCTTGGTGCCGGCAAAGGTCAATGTACGCATGTGCGTGCCATCGACTTGCGAGGTGAAGTCCGCTTGGTCCGATACGGGGAATTCTTCAGCCATCGCAACAAGTTCGATCTTGGCCCTTTGCGAGAGATGAACAATCTGCGCTGGGCCTTGAGCCAGGGCAGATCTCATGCCTTGGCACACCTCTCGGCTCAGGCTGCGAGAACCGCCCATCCACCTGGCTTTGCCACCTTCTTTCGTTGGTTCAAGCCAGACCACACGTTTGGACCAGTCAATTTCTTTGACCAACCAACTGCGGCCAGCGAGCAGCAGCCTGCGCTGAGGATCCTCGCCCGTCAGAACTGAAGGGTCGATGTAGCCGATCTCTGCCGCACCGAAGCGGCCCACCAGCAATTGGGGGCCGCTGAACGAAGCCAGCAGGTCGCGGTAGTGACCACGTCCGTACTCTCGCTCAGTGAGTGGGCCCACGCGAACCAGGCCATCTGCGCAGTCAAGGTAGCCCTTCTCGACCATGTGCCTGACCAACAAGCCTAGGTCACCAGATGCCAGTTCAGGAAAGCTCTCACACAACAAGGCACAAAGCTCATGCTCCGGCCATTCGCCGCGCTCCAGTGTCGCTGCCATGGCCTGCTGGGCTGCCAACGGCCATGGGGCTGCAGGCGGCATCGCGGCTTCAACCCAGGCTTTGGACCAGAGGTAGGTGACGCCCAAGGACAGCAAGAACGCATCCTGGTTGGTTGTCAAGAACAAGCAATTCCTGCTGCTACCAGCGCGTCTGCCCGTTCGCCCCATGCGCTGAAGAAACGACGACACGGTCGAAGGCGAGTCAATCTGTATGACCTTGTCCAGGTCGCCAACATCGATGCCAAGCTCCAGGGTCGACGTCGCCACGATGACGCAGTCCTTTTCCTCGCTGAAAGCAGCTTCAGCTTGCTTGCGCTCCGCTGCACTCAATGAAGCGTGGCTGACAAAGGTTCGAACGCCGTGGCCACGAAGCATGCTGCTCAGTTGTTCTGCGCTGCTGCGAGAGTCGCAGAAGACCAGGCGCTTCTCGCCTCGGTGCAACCGAGAAATGACCGTGGCCGCGTTCTCCAGCGAAGCGACATGGTCGATCGTGACGTCTGCATCGGTGCTGACGGATGCACTGCCCACCACTCGCCGATCACCTTTGGGGGCGAACCAAGCGAGTAACTCATCCGGGTTGGACACGGTCGCTGACAGGCCAATGCGCTGCAGGGGCTGAGGCAGGTACTGGTCCAGCCGATTCAAGATCGAACGCATGTGCCAGCCACGGTCGTCCGCTGCAAATGCGTGGAGCTCGTCCACGATGACCGCGCGCAAATTGCCAAACCAGGTGGGACGGTTCACCCTGACGGATATCAGCATCGCCTCGATCGACTCGGGCGTGGTCAGCAAGATGTCAGGTGGCTCCTTCATCGCCTTGTTCTTGCGTGACTGTGAGACGTCACCGTGCCAGACCTCGACCGTGCGCCCCACCAGGCCGGCGTAATGGGTCAGCCTGTGCTCAAGGTTGTTGAGCAGCGCCTTGATCGGGCAGATGTACAAAACACTCGTGCCGGACCATGATTCCTTGAGCATGCGTGAAAGCACTGGAATCGAGGCGGCTTCTGTTTTGCCGCCCGCTGTTGGCGCCAGCAACAAGCAATGGGAGCCTGCGTGAATGGGCGGAATGGCGGCCAACTGTGTTGGGCGCAAGGTGCTCCAGCCCAGCGTGTTGACCACGTGATACTGGAGCGAAGGGTGCAGTTGTTCGAACTCGCTCACAGTTCGATGTCATCCACTGAGTTGGCTCCAGCGGCAGCCCGTTCTGCTGCAGACATTTCAGTCTCGGCCAACGTCAGCGAGTAATGTTGCCGTGGATCGAAATCAGGATGGAGATCCACCCGGTCTAGGACGTCGGCCACCAGCTTCTTCAAAAACAGCCGGGGAGCAACACCTACCTTTCCTCCCAGGCCACCAGCTACGGCACGAGCCAAGACGTCGAGGTAGCTGTCATCGACAAGGGTGCGAATGCGCTGCTCTTGGGCACGGCCCTGGGCATAGATGTCTCTGACGCGACGTCCGACCGCCAGCAACGCGCTGTGATCGAAGGTTGCCAAACGGATCTGAACCGCTCGGGGGTTGTCGAACCTGCGGTCGGTGCCGAAATCGACATGCAGCCGCTGCGCCAGCGGTGCCAGCCTCTGAACACCCTGGGGGCCGTCAAAGAATGCGGGCGTTCCGGTGACGACCAGGTAAAGGCCAGGGTAGCGGCCCGCATCGATCTCATCAATCCACTGCCGAAGCGCGTTCAGGCCCTTTTCTCGCGTATCGGTGCGCATGCGCTGCAGCGTCTCAACCTCATCAAGCACGAGCACGAGGCCAGAAAATCCACTGTCCCGGAGAATGGTGAGCAAGCCGACGAGGAAATTGCTGGCGCCGAAATGATCAAGGTCCCCCTTGATGGCTGCCGCCCGCTTCACGCTCGCTGCCACATTGGGTTGACCCGCCAGCCAACTGATGAGGCCATCTGCCAAGCTCAAGTCACCACTGGCCAAGGCTTGTCGGTATGTGCGCAACACCGCCGAGAAAGCGGGTGCGGTCTTGCTGATGGCACTCAGCCTGGCTTCCATCAACGCATCCGTGCGCTGCAACAGGCCAGCGGCGTCGTCTGGGTCCACGCCAGGATCAGCCAGTACGTCTTGCTCCAGGGCGTAGAACCAACCGTCGATCACGCTCCTGAATGCACCGGACGCCGTGTCGGCTGTCCCAAGATGCTCGACCAGTCGACGGTAGACCGTCTCCAGGCGATGCAGCGGTGTCTCGGTTTCGTTGATCTGAACTTCAGTTGCTGCGAAGCCCATTGAGCGGGCTCGCTCCTGCAGCCAACGACCGAAGAACGTTTTACCCGTGCCGTATTCACCCCGCACGGCCTTGAATCCGCCACGCCCTGAGGCAACGGACGCCAGCTCCTCTGTCAACGTTGACCCAAAGGCGGCAATGCCCACGGCCAAGGCGTCCAAGCCACTGCTGGGCACCGTGCCTCGGCGAAGCGCACTGACGATGTCTTCCCTGCGTGCTGCACTGATCATTTGGTGTCTCCGTGCCTGGCCACATTGAACTGTTGCTGCAGCAAGGTGATGTTCAGTTCAACTGTGCCAGCCATTTCATCAACCGTCAGCACAGCGGCCTGGTCGACGTTGAGCATCCGCCTCACGGCGCTCAACAGGCCACCCATGCGCACTTCGGCGAGTGCCAACCGGTTGGCCAAGGCACTCTTGGACAACTTGCCACCTCGGTCAGCCAAGGCTTCCAGCAGTTGGCGTATCTTGTCGTCTGGCAGTGCCACACGGGCCGCCAGTTGCCGCTGAGACGCATATATGGGGCTCGACAGCAAGGCACCTATCCAATCAGGCGCGGCCGGTGCAACGGGGGCCACGGGCGGCAAGTCCAATTGCCCAAACAGGCCTGCCTGGGCCTCGGGCGGCGCTGCGCGCTTGCGAGCAGGTTTGGGCTGAGACGCTGTCGCAGGTGCCTTCTGATCAGCTGGCATCGGTGGCAGCTCCCACCATTCTGGCTGGGTAGGTGGCGCAGGGCTCCAGCCCGCCAGGGTGGCGCCCATGGGTACGAACACGTTCAAGGGGACAACCACTTCCTGGGGGGACACGCCACCGTGATAGCCGTTCTTGCGCCCCGCATAACGGCTGCTTTCGCTCCACAGGCAAACCGCACTGTTGGTGCCGTCACTGGTCAATACCCGGCCGCCACTCAAAGCCACTTCTTGCGGAGACGTGGTCGTGCTTCCTTTGCGCCAACGGTCGCTTTCGCCGCCGGAGATTTGGGTGGTGCCGTCTTCCAGCAGATGCCCGTGATCGGCCGTGATCACCAGAACGCGTCTGGCCTCTCGGGCCTCACGCAAGATTGGCAAGAGCAAGCGCAGGTCTTCAAGCGTCCAGCGCTGGTTGAGTTGATCAGGGCCACTCAGATGGTCGTCCACAGCGTTGTAGACCACGCTCACCACCCGTTGTTGGGGGTTGGCGATGACCGAGCGGACATCGGCAGCCAGGCTGCCCGCATCGGCCAGATCTCCTTTGTGAAAGACCTTTGGCGGATACTCTGCTCGGCTGTGCGCCAACAAGGCAGGGTGAGCGGCAAAGCCAGGCTTCTCCTGTGCCTGGGCACCTACCATGAGCCTTCCGCACAGCAAGCTGGTTCGGCTGACCTCGGTGATGGTTGGCAAGGCAGCAGCACCCAGCATCGGCTTGCCCAGGCCAGAATGAACCAGTTCAAGCCAACCGTGCCCTGCAGGGCGAGCGAACAGTTCCCGGAAGATGCTGTTGCTCAACCCGTCCATCACCAACAGCAAGACGGGTTGTGCGGCGGCGATGGGCGCCAACACCTTGTCCAGCACTTGCTCCAGCGGCACGACTCGCCCACTGTCTGTCGAAGTGCGAGCATTCCACTGAACCATGGCTTGCGCAAACGACTTGGCAAAGAGGTTGCGCCTTGCCATGACCGCCTGACGACAGGCGGTGTAGGCTTCTGACAGTTCTGTCAGCTCGTCTCCGCCCAGCAACCTGAACCGAGCCCAGTCCACATAGGCACCTTGGTCGGCCTGCCATTCGGCTGCTTCTGGCAGATCCGCCCCTGATGGCATGGGGCTGAGCAGCCAACGAGCCAAGCGCCTGGCCATTTCAACGCGCTCCATGCGCGGCTTTTGGTCAGCCACCAATGAGTGCTTGAGCGCACGATCTGCGGTGGTCTCCACTTGCTGCAGACTGGCCTGAGTTGGCTCTGCTGTGTGAGCTGCCAGCGCTGACGCGAAATCTCGCAGCCGCTGGTCCAGCGCTGCGGGCACGACATCACTCAGGTGCGCGAACTCAGAGATCCGAAGTTCGCGCAAAAGCGTGTCAGCCCGATCCAGCATCACGCGACACGCCTCCATGCCCATTGAGCGAACCAAGCGCTCAGCGGCGTCAGCCCATGCACGGCCTTCAGCCACGCCAACATGCCTGTCGTTGACAAAACGCTCCAGTCGAACCGCAGCCTGACCCAGCGCTGCAACGCCTTCCCCTTCTGCTGAGAAAACGATGCCGCACACCAAACCCAGCGGCAGCGCATCGTTGGTGCGTCCGGCCTCCACGCAACCCCGAACCATTGCACCTGCAAGTCCGGATGAGCCAGCCATCCATGACAGGATGTCCTGGCGCATCGCCGCAGGCAAGGGGTTCAGCCTTGGGTCTGCATCTGGCGTCATTGACCATTGCAGCAGGGCGACCGCATCAGGACGAGCTGAATCCAGGCCCAGAAAGCGCGACAGCACCTCTCGCCACCCAGTTTCAAGATCAAGAAACCCGTTGGCCACGGGTTGATATGCGCCCTGAGCTGCACCGTCAATCAGCGCTTGTGGCATCCAGGCGAACCTGCCCAGGCGGGCGTCGGTCTCCTTGGCCTGGAACATCATGCGAACAATGTCCCAACCCTCTGGTTGAAACACCCTGGCTCGGGCCAGCCTGGCTGCGATGTCTTCCGCAATCTCGTGGGTCGCCAGAGGGGTAATGACCACCATGCCGGTTGAATCGGCTGACAACTGCTCCAAGTCACTCAATGCTTCGCGAATGGCCAGCGAGGATTCGCACCAACGCAGCAGGAACGACCGCCCGCTGGTGTTGACCGCCTCTGGCCAACACTGCTGAGCATTGGCTCGAATCGCGACGGCCTGAGCGGTGGCATCACTGGCCAACACCCGCTCAAGCTGAGCCGTGATCTGCGGCGTTGACAGGCTCATGGCTGGGTGCCTTTACGTTGCAGGCGCCAGCTGATGGTCAGCTCCAGATCTCGCTCTCGGGTGATGCGAGCTTTCAGGTCGTCCAGGGCGGCCACAGCGTCAGCGCCACTCAAGTGCACCTGCTGCTTTTCAGCCACCACTTCAGGGGCTTGAGCGGCAGGCACGGGCGGAATCGTGACGGGAGTCTGCCCTGGGGCAGGTGCCGGTGCCACGGTGGTGCTTGGGCCTGAGCCAGTTGTGGGCCCCGGCGCAGGCGCCGGGGCTGAAGCAGCCAACAACAGCATGGCATCTCGCTGCAGCTCTTCAAGGCGGCTCTTCAGGCCCACCACATGCTCATCGCTGCTGAGCACCTCTGCAAGGCGACGAATGATGTTCTGCGCGGCGTCTGCCCTCAAATCCGTGAGGTTGCGAACCACATCAAACAGCTGCCAGTTTCCGTTCTCCAGGGCATCGGCACACACTTTGGCCTGGCCAAGTGCTCGGCTTACAGCAGCCTCCGAGGTTTGCAAATCGGCTGAAGCAAAGGCAGACACCAACTCGGCTTCTGATGCTTGTGCCAGCGTGGCCAAGAGCGCGAGGGCCGATTCGGCCGTTTGCTGTCGAGCGCTACCTGCCCCTGCGGCATACCGGACCGAGCGGTCCCGTACTTGAGAAACCAACCGCGTGACTGCATCGCGCCTTTCTGAAGCCTTTTGCTTGACTTCGTCCACCAGCTTGCCCACGTTGGCGGCATTGAGCGTTTGGCCCAAGGTCAGTCCAAACAGGCTCGACGCGCGTTGCAAGGCGATTTGCCAATCGTTGGCATTGGGCAACGACTGCTCACGCAGCTCCAGCTCGTCCGGCAGGTTGTCCACCGAGGGTTCGAAGGGCCCACCGTGAAGGGTGAAGCGCCTGTTGGTCGACGCCGCAAAGGCCAGGATGATCAGGTTCTGCAACTCCAAAGGCAGGCCCATGGGGGCAGGCGTGTCGATCCACTGGCGCAGCTTGGCGACGGTGATGGAACCACCCCCATCACGCGCATGGCATTGCGAAAAGCGTGATTGCCAGTGCGGCTCGATCAGCAGGTGCGTCTCACCCATCTGGCCGAGTTGGCAGGGGTTGACCACCGACCGCACCAGTTTGCGCAGTGACGCGTCTTGCACCAAGCCGCGTTGGCCGGGCGACTCGATGGCCTTTTGAACTTCTGGCCAGATTTTGCGGACGACCGCCGGCTTGATCTCGGTGTCGAACTCAGGATGTGCAGGGTACTGATGTGCGAACAATTGCCCCAGCAAGCTCTCGAAGGCCGACTTCATGTCGGCGCCCACAGGGGGCCTGGGCGACAAGGTGGGGTCCAGCGATCGGAACTGCTGATCAGCCGCCAAGGGTGTGTTGATGGCATCGCGTGGCTCAACGCTTATGCCGTAGGCCACTTCCAGCTGCGAGCGCAATTTGATCCTCAACTGGTCGAGCTGGTTGCGGGCCAGTGCCTTGGCTTGCACACGGTCCACGAAGGACAAGTGCCCTGCATAGGTCTCGAACCGATCGCCCTGGAGGATGTAGTCCAGCATCACCAGGCGGCGCAGGTCAGCGATGGCCTTGGCGCTCAAGAACGACGGGAGCCACACCAGGGTACGGGTGTCTCCGCCCCGGTACTCAGACAGGCGAGCCAAGTCGTCAGCCGGACCGAAGTTCGCTTCATCAAAGGGGAAGTCCAACACCACCGTCCACGTGCCTGAGCGGCCACGCAAACGGTCGTCGGTCATCTCCCGAACGTTTTCGTACAGCAACTCTACTTCACGACGCGTGCCGCGCCAGGTAAATTCGTAGGTGTTGAACAGGTCGCCACGGTCCTCAATCTGAAGCTCATTGAACAAGGCTTCTCGGATCCGCTTGCGACGGTTGCCGGGGTTGTCGTTGACTTCAGCCGCACGCACGATGGGCTCGATGTCGACGCCGGTCACCTGAATGGAGATGATCGGGTTCTGATCTTCCGTGACCTTGATCTCGCCGATCTCGCTGGCCCAATCGCGGCACTTGCGCAGCACGTCCTGAGCCTCACGTCCAGGAATCGGAGAGCGGAACGTGCCGTGGTTCAGTGCTGCCAGGCGTTGCGCGGTCAGCGCCTTGAGTGATTCCACCTCGGGCACCAAGGCGCCCAGCAGCAGGGTCTTCAGCAGTCGGGCATCGTTGCGAAGGTTCTTTGCCGCAGCAGCATCAGCCTGCCCCAGGGTGATCGATTCCCAGGTGACGTTGTGTTGCCGCTCCAGCATGGGCAGCAACCGCTGGTTGTACAAGCGCTTGGCGTTGTCGAAGTGAAGGCGCATGCCCTCGCTGAAGGGTTCATCGCCTTCTGCAATCGCGTCGTACAGGTCGCCCACGGGGATCAATTGCCCCAGCTCCAGGTCTTCCCGCCGGTCAACCAGCAACTGCAGCATCAGCTTCAGCGCAGTGCGTTCGCGCTGCAGCGCTGCCGATACCGCAATCAGGGTCTGAACCAGCGCTGGTGAGAACGGGTACACCTTGCGGAACATATCCCGGTCGGCCGTGGTGGTGAGCAAGGTCTCCAGCACGTCCTTGCGCATTTTCAGCACGTCGTCGAAGGTGGCTTGCAGCGTTTGGCGTGAAGCCTCATCGACGGGCCGCAGCACGCGCTTTTCAGCGATGGCGGGCAGGTTGCGGTCTTCCAGCGTGATGCGGTGAAAGCGTGCCTCCCAGTGCTTCAGCACATCGCCGAACTGAACTTGAACAGAGCCAGCCAGGTTTTCGCCCACCAGGTCGCGCAGGTCACGTTGCCGAGCGACGAAGCTGATCAGCGGGATGGGCCTGTCGGCATTGGTGGCTTCCACCAACTTGACCAGCTTGGTGCCCTCGCGGCTGACAAAGTTGACATCAGCCGCATGGCTGGCCAGCCAAAGCACCAGCTCATCCAGGAAGAGGATGACGGCGTCGTAGCCCAGCGTCTTGGCGTGGCGGCTCATGATGCTCAAGCCATCGTCCAAAGACACATAGGACTCGCCGCTTCCCGCCAGGGAGCGGTAGGCCGAGAAGAACTGCGTGATCAGATCGCCCACGAGGCGCGAACGCTCTTCACCATTGGGCGGCTCCAGCATGGCGGCTTCGAACGACACGGCGTCCCAGCCGCTTTCGAATGCGCCCCAGCCACCTGCGCCGCCACCACCCGAACCGCTCGCACCTTCATTGAGCTTGGCAAAGAAGGCTTCATCACCCATGCGAGCACGCAGCTCGCTGGCGTCTTTGAACAGACCTTCGGCCAAGTAGAAGCCTGGAACAGTTGCCTCGGGGTGTTTCTTGCGCACGAAGTCGGCGTACTGGCCCAGGATGGCCGACTCCATGTCGCGCGCACCGATCATGTGATACGGCACCAGCAAGAACTTGCGCCCATCCGTCCAACTGTGGCGCGCCACCACATCTGCCAACTCTGGCGTCGATCGGGCTTGGGTGTTGCCTGACAGCAGTAGGTTCAGAACCGCCATGAAGTGGCTCTTACCAGAGCCGAAACTGCCGTGCAGGTAAGCCGCCTTGCTGCCGCCGGTTTGCACTGCCTGCTGGATGAAGCCCAAGGCGTTGGCGAAGGCGTCCACCAGTTGAGGCGTGACAACGTAGTCCCGGAGCGTTTGCTCGGGCTCGGTCACGCCCTTGGACAACTGCAGGACGAAGTCGCCCTGGTGCACGCGCTCCGGGATGGCGATCAGGTTTTTCAGCAAGGTCATGTCAAGCGGCTCTCTTGTTTTGTTGTTTGGATCTCAGTCCTTCGTGAGCAACTGCCCCGGCTCGGCGCCAAGGGCCGGTGCAGCGACTTCAGCCTTGGCTTGCTTCTTCAGGTCATGGAAGTGCACCGTCGGCAGAACGACTGGGCCGGCCCGCATGCGAGAGGTGATCGACAGAACTTGCTCACGCACGGCAGACCAAAGCAGAGAGGCCCCATTCACAGCAGCCAAGTCTTCAGGATCGGCGAGTTTCTCTGCGCCCTTGGGGATCAAGATGACGCCCTCTGTGGCGATGTCGATCGTGTACGGGGAGAACTTCTGATCGGACGGATCGGCGTTCGGCACGTTGTCAATGATCACCCGTAACTCCATGAAGTAGACCGTGCCGCGCTCGTGGTTCGGATCTGCTTCGCCAAGCCCTACTTCCGACTGAATGCTCACTCCATCGAAGGTGTAGGCGGAAATCAGCGGGTTGGGGATCTCGGGTGGCTGATGCTGGTGGTCAAGCTCAACACGTACGTGCTTGAACATCAGCTGCCAAAGCTGCACTGGGCTCGGCTTCATGCAGCCTCCCGACTTGGCACGAACTGGTCCTTGAAGGTTTCCGCCAACTTGCGATGCGTTGGGCGGATCGTTTGCCAACTGCTGCCTGCCTGCTGTTGGTCTACCGGCTCAGCGCGGTAGCTAGAACGTTCCTTGATGGCCATGCGTACCAAACCGCCAGTCACCGACTTCAGCGACAGGCGGCTGTCCTCACAGCGCTCCGGCCACAGGGGCAGCTCCACACCGGCACGGTCAGCCAGCCACTTCATGGTGTCTGGCTTCTCCATGGCCATGGTCAGCAACAGCGTGGTGCTGTCGTCCGGGTAGCTGACTTCGTTCTCGTACCGAGAGAACGCAATCAAGCCTTTGCCAAAGATCTTGCTTGCAGCTTGCTGGGTCAGGCCATACCGCTTTCGCAGGGCTACGATTTCTTCACCCAGCAACAGGTTGCCGTACTGCGCCTTGCGCGCCGCCATGCGGTGCAGGTTCTCGGTGTGCTGCGAGGCGCGAACCGTTTCGATACCGCAGCTGTCGCATTGCGATGCCAGCAACGCCACGTGCACTTCCACATCGCGCGGGCGGAATGTCTCTGTGCGTTCGATGGTGTGCAGGTGCCCTTTCCTGCAGGCAGGGCACTTGGGCAGGGGCTTGGGGCTGTTCATGTTGAATCTCTTGTGTGGTGGTGGTCAGCCTTCGTGGCATGACACAAGGGTGATGGTGAGCGAGTCGTCGTCTTCCAATGAAAACTTCAGGTACACACGCAGGCCCTTGGGATGCCGGCACTTTCGCATTGCGTCGAATGGAATTCGGTACACATCGCAGGGCACCACTCGCCCCCCGATCACCTCACACCATTCCGACTTGTAGTAGTCCTCGTCGCCTTTCAGGCTGACGAGCATGTAAAGCACGTCCTCAACTGTCCAGCTCTCCTTCAGAAGGGATTCTTCGCACCTTTTGGTGGCCAGCCACAACTGATCGGTGTCGAAGTCACCGCTGTTCAACAGTTTCTGCAAGGCGTCCAGATGGATCAGCGGCCCCCCTGTGATGACACGACTTTCGTCGTCTCCAGGGGTGGCCGCCGGGATCAAAGCTGGATCGACTTTCCAGAACTTCTTCGGATAGTTTATCACCGTGATAAATCCCTGAAAGATGGAGTCTTTCCCCCATTCGCGGTGTAGTTCATGGTTTTCCCGTCCGGGTGAGCACTTCTGCCAGGGAAAACGGGACGCCCTCGTCCTTCACGATGCCGTCAGACGCAGGTCGGAACAGCGCCTGGAGGATCAGCTGCCGGTCTTCCTTGCTGGTGAGCTGGTCGCCCTCCATCAAGGACAGGTAGGTGTGCGTCATCACCACCCGCTCGGCCGCATCGGTGGCCAGGTGCAGGTGGCTGAGGAACATGCGCACCACCAGGCGCAAGCCCCAGACGGTGAAGATGCCCACCAGCACCAGCATGGCGATGCGCCAGGCTTCAGGTGGGGTGTTGGGCGCCACCGAACGCAGCAGGTCGTGGATCAACCACCCCATCACGATGGCCGCCACGGCTATGCCGCCGAATGACAGGCCGCCGGTGATCTTTGTCATGCGCTCGTGGGTCTGGCGCTTGGTTTCCCAGTAAGTTGCCGGCGCTCGCAGGGCGATCTCTTCTCGGAAGGTCTTTCGCAGAGCTTCCATCTCTTGCTTATGCTGTTCCACAAGCTCTTCGAACGCGGCATCTCGTTTGCCCTGGGCCTCGTCAAATTGCGATTTTTGTGCGCCGGCTGTCTCCTTCACAGACTCGGCCAGGCTGCTGTAGTCGCGGTGCAGTGCGTCGTAGGCCGAGGCCTTCTCTCCGACCAGGCTCTCCGCTTTGGTTCGAAGTTGCTCGAATGATTGCTCTGCTGCCTGCTTGCGGCCTTTCTGAGGCGCCGAATGCAATTCGAAACGGTCAATGAGCCCTTCAACCAAGCCGCGCCACGTTACGAGATCGTTCGGCTGAAAGTGATGGCCTTGTTGAGGTGGGACGAACACCGACGCAAAGAAGCTGGCGGCATGCTCTCCTGTTGCATCCTTGTATGCCTTGATCCGCGCCGCAAGAGGCGTTGAACTGTGGGGCAGTCGCTGCTGAAGAAATGTGGACCGTAGGAGGTTCTGGATCTCTTGCAGTTGCGCTTGGTAGTGCTGGGGGTTAGTGTCCCGATACTGCTGCGCCTGATTCACCGTGTTCGTCGCATGGCCGAGCTGACTCAAGGCCTGCCGCAAGCCCTGATCGTGGTTACCCCCACGATTCCCCCTGTGCACCCACTCCCAGAAGGAGTTCTCGTTCTGAATCCACGTGGTGATCTCAGCCAGGCTGATGGGCGCAAACAGCCCGCCGTTGTCCTTCAGGTCCAACGTGAATAGGGGCTCGGGGCGAGGCTGGGGTGTAGCGGCAGTCTCTGTCACGTGGCGTCCTTCTTCTTGCGGCCACGCTTGGCGGCTGTGGGGGCAGGCTTCCAGTCGCGCAGATCATCCAGGGTGAAGCCCAGCGCTCGGGCTTCTTCGGTGACAAAGCCCTTGTAGTAGTGGCCCATGCGCTCACCGAACACGGGGTCCATCTCGTTGTGCCACTGTTCCAGCCAGGGCACCAGCTCCAGCAAGGCAGCCAGCAAAGGCTGCAAGCGAGCGGCCTCCCAGCCTTCACTTTCCTTCATGTCCATGTAGTAGCTGGCCACCGCCGTGGCTTGCTGCAGGTGGTTCCAGCCGGCCCAGGCGATGACCAGGCTGCCGTCTGCGCCACGCTCGCAACCGGGGTAGCTGATCCAGCGTTCTTTGGGAACATCCAGACCACCACGCAAGCGCCAGAAATCAGCCTTCAGGAAGTCCTTGCTTTGGTACTTGGGCGGCACGGGGATGGCGCCCACCTCATTGGCCTTGCGTTCTTCTTGATGCTGCTTGATCTCGGCAGCAAGTTGCTCCTCCACCCAGGCTGTGGCCTCGTCGTGCAGGGGGGCGTCGGGCGCCAGGCGGAAGCGCACGCGCGCGTCACTGGTGAACGATTGGCGCCAGGTGTCAGCGTTGTCGGCCACGACCTGCACGTCGATGGCGTCTTCGCGCCGCTGCAACGCCCAGGTGTCTTGCCACTGGGCGCGCTTACGCAAGCCGGTATCGGTGTAGCGCTGCACGGGTAAGGCGGGGACGGACTCACTGGCGACCAACTCGGCCACGAGCTTTGGCAAGTCGAAATCAGTGTGGCCGGCGTACAGCTCGGCAATCCGCATGAATTCAGCATCGCGCGACACGGCATCAGCTAACCGGCTTGTGCTGCTGAGCTGGGGCGGTTCGTCGGAACTTGCTGGCCACAAGGGGGGAGCTTCCAGCCGCGCGAGCATCCACATGCGCAAGGCGTCAGAAAACTCGTTCGCCTTGGCCCCGTGGTTGAACAGCCCCTGCCGACCAATCCATCGCCGCTTGTAATGCGGGTCTTCTATGGTTCGCAAGGCTTGATTGTTTGCAATGGCGTGGATGCGATGAGCCCAGACTGATTGCATGGCTTCAGGCCACTCCGCTGGAATGGATGCGGGCACTTCAAACCCCTCAACATTCTTTTGGCTCAGCATGCAAAACGGGCGACAGCCTGCTTCGACCAAGACGTTCCACTCAGATGGATCAGCCAGGAGGTTAGGGTCAGACGCAAGTCCATACATCGCGTAGCAAACGAAGTCGATTTCCTCCTGCAAAAGGATCGACTTTGCGCGTGCCGCGCGACGATCAACCTGTGCTTGTGCCCATGCTTGCGACAGATCAGTGCCGCTGGACATGGCACGCTCAAGTACTTGGTCGGCCTGCAAAGACGAGATCAGCTGGGCGAGGCCATCCATCCCACGTGCCAGCTCAATCAAGCGAGGCTTCAGAGTGTGCGATGCCCAGTTATCGGGTAAAGGCAGCTCTTGAAGTCGGGTGCTGGCGAATTGGTAAGGGACCTTAGACTTCTCCGAGATCCGAATGCCGTCCCCTCCCATCATCTGCTTTTGGTGGCTGACTTGCTTCATCCAAAAACATGCCACTGATGAATTCAGTACCCCAAGCAGTCCCAGATGTTCGTCCTCGCTGCTACCGGCTGGCAGCTTGATGACTGGCGCGGTTTGTTTGAAGACCTTACCCCCACGGTCGAGGACGAAGTGGTTATGGGTAGCAACTTCGGCAAACGAGATACCCATTGGAGTTAGATAGCGATCAGGAAAAAACATCGAGTGCTCAAACCATCGTAGACCGCGATCTTCTATGTAGTTCCCAAAGTCTGAACGCGCCTTCAAAAGCCGACGGAATAGCCAGAAGTGGCTGGCCATCAAGCCGGGTAATGACGAAACCACTTCCGCACTGGCCTTGTCGTACGGGAAAAGAACTTGAGTTTCTGCGCCAATAGCGAAATCACGAACGCTCTCGCCTTCGACCAATGCCACCGCATAGTCACGTAGACCGTTGCGATCAACCCAATGTTTGGGGACAAAGAAGACGTTGTCCTCTCCAGTGTGAGTTGTTCGCCCAATTGCATTGGTGAGCGAGCTCAACGTAAAACCTCCGCCGTCATTCAATGATTCCAGTAGGTCTGCCGCGCCGCCACCCCCTATGCTCCATGGATGCTTTGCAAACGTTGCCCTTGGTGTATCGGCCACGCTTACGAAATCGCTCTCGGTATCGGGGTGATCAACCTGAGCAACTATGGCGCTCCATACCAGGCCCTGGGCAGGGTCGTCTGGTGTGCTGGGTTCGCCCTTAATGCCCATCACCGTGCGTACACCTGCGTCTACTGGATTGCGATGTCGTCCAAACAGGATGACAGTCGGGGTGCCATGCCCTGGAATGTAGGCACCGCTGGTGTCCACCACATGGGTCAGGTCCAGCCGGGGCAGCACCTGTTCGATCAGCTTGCTGCCGAACTCGCGCTTCATGAAACTGTTGGCAGTGATTAGACCTACGTATCCCGCCTTGCGGCTCTCAGCCCCAGTCGCAGCCAGCTCAAAGAATCGCTCAGTGAAAGGCGCACCAAGCGAATATTTTTTGTGGCAACTGGCATACACGCTTCGGTAGGCTGCATTGAGCGCAGCATCCTTCACGACGATGTAGGGCGGGTTGCCCACCACGGCGTGGTACTGCTGGCCCAAGATGCGCTGCACCTCAGCCAAGTCCTCGCTGGCATAGGCATGGGCCAAGCCGGTGTTGGCATGGCTCTCTGCCGCATCAAACAAGGTGTCTGTCACGGTCAGACCAAATCGGGTGCCATGCAGCAGGCTGTCGCCAATGGCCACGTGTACTTTGAAGTCATGCGCATTGGCCAGGCGACGCACGCCTGATGCCTGCAAAGCTGCCACGAACAAGCGGAAGCGCGAGATGGCTACGGCAAAGGGGTTCAAGTCCACCCCGGCCACAGCGTTCAGCGCCTTCTGAGCCATATCCACAGGGTTGCGACCGGGCTCGTGGCGCTGCCACTCGGCCAGCACGCGGTGGAATCCGCCCAACAAAAAGTGCCCCGAACCACAGGTTGGGTCGATCATGCGCACTTCGCGGAAGCCGAACTCGCGAATGGCTGGCGTCAGCGTGCGGTCCAGGATGAACTCTTCGACAAACTCAGGCGTTTGCAACAGCGCATAGCGCTTGCGGGTGGCTTCGCTCAGGTCCTGGTACAGGTCACCCAAGAATCGGGTGTTCCAGCTTGGGTCGGTGAAATCATGCAGCAGCGCGCCGGTGTTGGGGTCCACCTGTTGCCAGAACTGGCGCAAGGCCATGGCGGCATCACCACTGATGCCCAGGCGGAAGACGGGGTTGTGGGTCTCGTCAAAGAAGGTGTGCAAGCCGGGCAAGGCTTCGGCCTCACGGAATGCAGCCAGCAGGTAGTCGCGGTCATTCTCAAGGGGGTGGGCCTGGAAGTAGGCTTCGTGCCGGTCGCGCACCAGCGCCAGGCGGCCTGATTCAGGCGTGCCGCCCAGCCAGGGTCGCTCCACCAGGCCGTTGTCTTCAATGAAGCGCAAGAACACGCAGCTGAGCAGCCAGTGCACGCCAGCCTGGGTGATGACCTGGTCCACCCAGGTTTCGAACGTTTCTGCGCAACGGTCTGCGGCACGCGCGGCGTGCCATTCGGCTTGCAGACTTTCCTTGAGGTCTGGCAGCTCTTCAATACGTTGCAGCAAATCGCCTTCCAGGCGCTTGAGCAGCTTGGTCAGGTCAGAGAGAAGTTGGGGGGCTTTGATCACAGCAAATGCTTTCAGGCAGCAGACGAGCTGACGTATGGGCCAGTCTTGGCCCTGTGTTTGTTTTCTACCCAGGCTTGCGGCAAGGCCAGGGTTCGGGTGTTGTTGATGTTGTTGACCAGGGGCACGGGCACGCCGTCCATCACGGGCAGGCCTTGCTGGGTGGTGGGCAGCAGCATCCAGGTAGCAGGGGTGTGGCCGGGGCGGCCAGCGTGTTCTTCCAATTCAGTGACCAGGCCCATCAGCTCATAGCGGGCCAGCAGGCCACCGCACACCAGCAAGATGGGCGATGGGCTGTTGAGCAAGGCTGCTCGCACAGCAGGCAGGGCACGCTGCACCAGGCGTTGCAGGTTGATCCAGTTGCGGCTGCCCCTGTCTGCCGCATCGGCTTGCAAAACGATGTTCCAGTCAACCCGGGCTGCGCTGGCCTGTGCTTTCAGCTCGGCCAGCAGAAGTGCATCGAAGCTGATTCGATTCAAGGCTTGATCTGCATTGGCCGCGCTGCCGAATCGGCGCAGCAATTCGGCTTCGGCGTGGCGGGCGATGCGTGGGTGCACCGTCAACACCATCAAGCCCCCCTGGTCCAAAGAGCGGGTAAGCCGCTCTTCTGCAGCCGCCGCCTGGGCCACGTCGCCATCGCTACCCGTGTGTGCGGTGAGCAAGGTGGCGGTGCGAGAGAACTGGGTGGTGGTCCCTGCCGTTTGCCCGCCCCGCAATGTGGCCAGCCGGTAGGCGCCTCGGCCATTGGCGGCACTGGCGTCCCACGAGATGGGCGCGCCGGCTTCTTCCAGCAGGCTGTCCAAGGTGGGGCGGCCGGGCAGCGGCGTGGCTTCGGGGTAGCGCCCCCTAACGCGGTCTTGGATGTCTTTGGCCTGCAGCTCAGGTGCACCCACCAATGCGCCCAAGGACTGGCGCAGGGCCTGAATGGGCGGCATGCCCGTGGCATAGATCTCTTGGCGGCTGGACACCGCCGCCTTGCGCGAGGCAGAGGCGGCCAAGCGCAACAGGCGCGTGGGCGCGAGGGCAGCTGGCGCATGGCCGCCCAGTTGATCTGCACTGGGCAAGGGCACGCCTTCCAGCATTTCCAACACGCGCTCTGGCGGCAGCAAGGGATCGGCCAGCGCGCAGGCATCTGCGGCGGTGCCCAGTTGCCGGGCGTAGTCGGCCCAGGCCGAAGCGGTGGCGATCAGCGTGGACGGCTGGTGGTCAAAGGCCTCGAAGCGAGGCTGATCGAGGTGTGATTCAGCCTCGGTCGCGCCGCGCAGAACGGCGGTGGCCAGGCGCAGGCGCTCGGCGTCGTCTTGTGAGGCGCAGCCGCGCAAGGCCAGCAGGGCCAGTGCACCTTCGCGTGCGCTCATCACATGGCCCTGGCTGCGAACCAGTGAGTCGAGCTGATGGCGCAACTCGGTGAACGCTGGGTTCTTGAGCCAGCGCTCGCGGGCTTTGATCAAGGTGACGGTCAGTGTGGCGCGTTCAACCTCGCCAGCCTGTGCCGCATCTCCCAGGCTGGGCCAGGCGCCTGATTTGACAGCATCGTCCAGGCCCAGGTAATGCGCCAGGGCGTCTTCTTCGGGGCGGTTGTCGCCTGCCGGGCGGCGGGGCAGCAACTGAATGGCCAGGTCGTTGATGCTGACCGCGCCGCCGATCTCGTCGTCGGCATCGTGAGCGAGGCTGCGGCCTTGGGTGAGGTCAGGCCGCAAACGGGCCAGCTCTTTGGCGGTGAGGCGAATTTCCTTGCGGATCTTGTCGCCCACGCCTTTGAGGTAGCGGAACTTGATGCGGTCCACGGCCAGCAGCTGGCGGGCGTTGTGCACGCCCATGCGCTCCAGCACGTCTTGAGCCTCCAAGCTGTAGCCCAGCTCGGCCATGGTGGTTTGCGGGGTGGCGGTGGGCGCGATGGCCTGCAGCCCTTTGGCGGGTGCCCCTTCGCTGGGGTGAACCGTCTGGCGGGCCGTGAAGATGGCGCGCCAGGCACGCAGCATTTCTTCGGCGTTGTCAAAGCGCTCGCGGAAGTCTCGCCTCAGTGCCTTCTCGAAAAAGCTGGCAAAGCCTTCTCGTGTGACCGGGTCGAACACATCCCTTTCGATGGTGGCTTCCACGTCTAGCATGGCGGGCGAGGTCTGCCCATCGCCCCACACGGGCGACTGGCCCACGGCCATCTCGTAGAGGGTGACAGCCAATGCAAAGCGCTCGGCGTACAGGTCCCATCGTGGTGGCTTGCGCAGCGACAGGAAGGGGTCGAGGTAAGGGTGTGTGCCTGCCGTGATGTTGTCTGCGGGCGTGCGGCACAGCGAGAAGTCAAACAACACCAGTTGCAGCTTGCCGTTGCGGCTTTCTGCAATGCCGATGTTTTCGGGCTTGATGTCGCGGTGGGCAACCCCTTCGGCCTCCAGGAAGTTGACGGCTTCGATCAGCTCTTCACCAAATCGTTGCAGCATGTCGAGCGACAGACGGCCGTCTTCCTTGAGCTTTTCAGCCAGGGTTTTGGCGCCAGCGCTCTTGAGCAGCAAGGCGGTACGGCCAGAGACCGTCAGCGTCTCGCGGTGGGCCACGATGTTCTGATGGTGCAAGCGTGCGAGGACTTCGCCCTCGGCGACCAGACGATCGTTGTGGGCGATGTCACAGGCCACCTTGAGGATGACCTCTTCGTCGCTGCCGTCTCGCTTGACCAGCAGCACATCGCTGGATGAGCCTCGGCCCATGCGCTTGACCACGGTGAAATTGCCGTCCAGTCGGTCCCCGGTGCTGGCAACAGCGGGGTCCTTGGTGGCTTCTGGGTCTGGGGTGGTCAGCTCGTCTTCGACCAGGTCCAGGTCATCCAGGAAGCCTTGGATCCTGTCGTAACGGGCCAGCACATCTGGCGAGGTGGCGAACTGAATCAGTTCTTGCTGACGCGCGCCGCAGCCGTCCAGGGTGTCCGACAGTCGCAGGCCTTGGCCAATGCGCAGCTTTTCGGCGAGCTCCAGCGTGGAATCTGCAGGGGGCTGACCGGTGAAGATGTAGAAGGCAATGCACCCCAGGGAGAACACGTCCAGGCTGGCGCCTTGAGCTGGGTCGGCTCGGGTGGTTTCCGGCGCCAGATAGACCAGGCCAGGATCTTCCACGTAATCTTCAACGTGGCGTGTGCCGGTGGTGCGGTGGACCGTGTTCGGGGCACTGGAGTCGCCCACGTTGCGAGACGCGGTCTGCCAGTTCATGAGCCGCAGGTGCATGGCGCTGGTGTCGGCTCCATGCACCAGGATGCTCTGAGGCCCAAGCGCGCGGTGGTACAGGCGCTTGGCGTGGGCGTACTTCAGCGTTTCCGCGATGTCACGCACCATCTGAAGCCGCTGCGTGATCGTGAGAGCTTTGCCCTTTTCGCGCAGCAGATGATCCAGCCGGACGGCCTTGGGGTCGTGATCAAAGATCAGGGCTGGGCCAAGCTCTGTGTCTTTGTAGTCGTTGACCCGCAGGATGCCAGGGTGGTCAATGCCTTCAAGCACTTCGAATTCACGACGTGCCTGGCGCAGGCGAGCTGCGCGGATCTCTGGGCTGGAGGCCGTGGCCACCGTGTAGATGCGAACCCGGCGGTGGATCGTGTCAACGCTAACGTGGTTGGCTTCCCAATCTTGGAAGCCTTCGCCTTCGGCCATCAGCTTGGTGAGCATGTAGTCGCCCACCTGGCGGTGTTTGTTGGAGGGGCGAATGCCAGCCTCTGCCAAGCCACGCGCAATGGCTCGTGCCTGCGTGGCATCGACCGGCGCACCCACCGTGGCCGTGATGCCGTTCGCTAAGGCGCCCACGATGCCGGGGTCATCCATAGTGCCGGGGCGACCACGTTGGAAGGTCGCCGTTTTGGCCAGACCATCAAGTTGGCAAGACAGCGAGGTGGACGACAGGAAAATGGCCGGTTCAACGAACGGCAGCCTGATCTTGGCTTTGGTGATGGCCGGTTGACGGCGCAGCAGGCTTGCCAGGCGCTTGGCCTTGCGGTTGGCCAGGATCAGCGGGTTGTCGTATGTCAGGGCCCGGCCATCGGTATTCCAGGTCCAACTGTGGGCATCACCCTTGAGCACACCGGGGCGGCTTTTGATTTCAACCAGAAACAGGCCTGCAGGAGACAGCACCAGCGCATCGACCTCGTTGACCTTGCCTTCGTCGTCAATGAATTCGAAGTTGGTCCAGACGTGCCAGGAATCGCGATCAGGCAAATTCGCGCGTAGCCATTCGAGGGCTTCGCGCTCCCAGGCGAAATTGGATTCGGCAATGACATGCCAGCGGGATGCACTGAGGGTCACGATTGACCCCCGTTTTCATCAGGCACATATTCGAAGAGGTCACCCACCTGGCAATTGAAAAGTTTGCACAGGGCTTCAATAGCGGCCAGGTCCAGGCGTGTTGCCGTCTCCTTGTACAAGGCGCTGACGGTGCTTCGGTTCAAGCCTGTGAGGCGAGAAACATCAGAAATGCGGAGCTTGTCCCGCCCCATCAGGGTGGACAGATGACAGCGGACCATGGCTTGCCTGCTTTTGTCGGGGTGATGCGTAGGATAGCAAAAAGATTGTTTGCGCACAACCCGGAGTCGTTTCTGGGTGACGGGGACAGCTTGGAGCGGGCCAGACGCTGCTCGGGCGGGGTGCCGTCGCAAGGCGACGGGCCAAGCAGCAGGCGCTGCGCAGGCCCCCGAGGCGCACCTGGCCCCAGCCAGGTTGCCGAGGGGCTGGGGGGAGCCGCCAGGCACAAATCGCCCCAGCGATTTGAGGCGCCCCAGCGCCGGTGCATGAGCGGGGGGCGAAGCCCCCGCCTCCCCCTCGCCGCAGGCGCGGGGGCACCCGGGAGGCCGGTGGGGCGTCCAGCCCCAGCCCGTAGGGCCGATCGAAGCCAGTGCGCGCAGCCGCACAGCGTAGAGAGCCGGATCTGCCGGGTGCCCCCGCGCAGCGGGGTGCCGGTGGCGAAGCCATCGGCAGGGGGAGGCGCGACCCCGGACAGCAAACGGGCGGCAGGCCCCTCGTCCAGAGGGGCCAGGGGCCGTGGGCGGCGTCCAGCCGCCCCTTGAGGCCCCGGTGCTGTCCGGGTGCTGCCCCGATCAGGTGGTCCGATTGCTGGCCCGAGTCCTCCACAATCGGACAAGGATCGGACCAGGAATCGGAGGGCCAGACCGGGGGTGCGGCAGAAAACTTGGACTGGTTAAACGGCGATTCCCAGGCTTTGGCGATGCCCGACAGGGCTGCGAGCACCAAGGGAAACTTTGATCCGCGCCTCGTTGTACCACCGGATGTATG
>Ga0180008_1000680_pt1 | contig 25695 bp, 25 predicted proteins | sample MM_PW_MetaG_FD_121121 | JGI IMG/M metagenome (GOLD analysis project Ga0180008, IMG submission 121121) | Groundwater microbial communities from the Aspo Hard Rock Laboratory (HRL) deep subsurface site, Sweden - MM_PW_MetaG | ecosystem: Environmental > Aquatic > Deep subsurface > Groundwater... | reverse complement strand
TCAGGGGTTCTTCACGTAGGCGTTGGGGCGCAGGTAGAACCACCAGTTGAGGATCAGGCACAGCGCGTAGAACACCGCGAAGCCGTACATCGCCACTTCCGGGGTGCCCGCCTTGACCTGTTCGCCGATCACGATCGGGGCGACAAAGGAGCCGTAGGCGGCGACCGCGGAGGTCCAGCCGAGTACCGGGCCGGCCTTCTCGCGGTCGTAGATGACGCCGATGGTGCGAAAGGTCGAGCCGTTGCCGATGCCGCTGGCGGCGAACAGCACCAGGAACAGCACCAGGAACAGGAAGAAGTACTCTTCAGGCTGGGCCGAGCCGTAGGCCTGTTGCATCACGTAGCCGGCCGCGACCGAGGCGCCAACCATGACCACCGAGGTCACCTGGGTGACGATGGAGCCGCCGACCTTGTCGGAAATCCAGCCGCCCAGCGGGCGGATCAGGGCGCCAATGAACGGCCCGATCCAGGCGTAGGTCAGCGCACTCGGTGCGTTGGGGTTGGCGACGCGGGTCACCACGCCATCAGCGCCGACCTCATTCATGAACCCAAAGATCACCGTGATCGACAGCGGCAGCGCCATGGAGAAGCCGATGAACGAGCCGAAGGTCAGGATGTAGAGAACGCTCATCGACCAGGTGTGCTTGTCGCGGAAGATCGCAAACTGGCGCTTGATGTTCGGGCTGATGCTGCCCGGCAGCAGGCGCAGCATGCCGAGCGTCGCGCCGATGGTCAGCAGCATCACGCCCCACATATTCAGCACGCCGAGGCCGGTCGGCGCAGGCAGGTAGAGGTACAGGCCGACGGCGGCGGCGAAAAAGGCCACGGCGTAGAGACCAAGAATCTTGCCAAAGGCGTTCAGCGGGTAACCCGGCGTCGGCGAGATCACCAGCAGGTTGTTCATGCCGAACCAGCCGGCGAAAGCCAGCGGCACCAGGAACAGCAGCCAGACCCAACCGCCATTCTGAATCCAGGTATCGGTTCCGGCAGGAATGCCGCCGATCAAGGTGCCGCTGTCCTTGACCAGTGTCATCGGGTCGCCGGCGATAAAGCCGAACACACCGGCAGTCATCACCAGAGGGATCAGGATCTGCATGGTGGTGACACCGAAGTTACCGAGGCCGGCGTTGAGGCCCAGGGCCAAACCCTGCTGGTTCTTCGGGAAGAAGGTGCTGATGTTGCTCATCGAGCAGGCGAAGTTGCCGCCACCGATACCGGAGAGGAAGGCCAGCAGCTGAAAGACCCACAGCGGCGTGTCCTGGCTCTGCAGGGCAATGCCCGCGCCGGCGGCAGGAATCATCAGCAGCGCAGTGGTCAGGAAGATGGTGTTGCGCCCGCCAGCGATGCGGATCATGAACGACGCTGGAATGCGCAAGGTGGCGCCGGTGAGGCCGGCGATGGCGGTCAGGGTGAAAAGCTCGGCGGGCGCGAAGGGAAAGCCCAGGTTGAGCATCTGCACCGTGACGATGCCCCACATCAGCCAGATGGCGAAGCCCATCAGCAGGCTCGGAATGGAAATCCACAGATTGCGATTGGCGACCCGCTTGCCAGTGGTGTCCCAGAAGATCTGGTCCTCCACGTCCCACTTTTCGATATTGCTCATTGGTCGATCCTCTTGGCGCCAAGACACCCGGCCGGCAAACGCAGCGGGTTCAGGAATGGCTTGCTCGCTAAGCGGGGGGGATCGATCCGAATTTGACTGTGGTCAACACAGGGTGAATGGCGATTTGCCACACACCCTCTAACTACCTCTTGCGAGGTATCCCTATCTCAACAATAAAAATGTCATTGAATCAGCAGGTTAGGTAGTGGCGCCGGCCAGCGGTGGCGCCTCAGAGGAGGGTTCAAAAGCATTGGAGGTACGCTCTCACCCGTGGCCAGCTGGACCGACCAGGCGCAGAATGTGGCATCGCCTGACCGTCGAGCCGAACATGTCTTCAACCGAAAGCGAGCCGCTCTCCACCCGTCACTCGATCGTGTTCAATACGTTGGTGGCCTTCGTGGTGATCATCGGTGTCTCGCTGGTCAGCATGCTTGCCAGCCTCTACCTGGCGGACGCCCTGGAAGGCGATGCCGAGGCGATCAATCAGGCTGGCAGTCTGCGCATGCAGGCCTACCGCCTGGCTTTCACTGCCGAACACGGCTCGCAGGCGCTGCTCTACGAGCGCATCGAAACCCTGCAGCAGACGTTGCGCTCCGCCTCGTTGCGCTCGGCCTTGCACCGCCACGACGGTACCCGTCTGCCGGTTTTGCACGCCGCGGTGTCGCAGCACTGGGAGCAAGGCATGCGCCCCCTGCTCGATGCGCAACCGGCGCGGCTGGAGGAGTACCGTCGGGAGGCGCCAGCGTTCGTCAACGAGCTGGACACCTTCGTTCGCACGCTGCAGGAGGCCTCGGAAGGCAAGCTCAGCGTTATCCGCGCACTGCAGGCCGGTACGCTGTTCGTCATCGTGGTGATCGCCTTTGTGCTGATCTACGGATTGCACAACAACCTGGCCACGCCGCTGCGCAGCCTGACCCGGATGGCGCGCGATATCGGCAAGGGCGATTTCAGCGGCCAGGTGCAGATTCCCGGCGATACCGAGCTGAGCCTATTGGCCCGCACGCTCAACCAGATGAGCCAGGAATTGGCCGGCCTCTACGCGGACATGGAACAGAAGGTCGATGACAAGACCGCTGCCCTGACTCGCAGCAACGCCACGCTGCAGCTGCTGTTCGACAGTGCCCGGATGCTCTACAGCAAGCCGGATGACCCCACCCAGATGATGGGCGCGCAACTCAGCAAGGTGCAGCAGGTCCTCGACACCGGCCCGATATCGCTGTGCCTGAACCGTTCCGCCGAAGCGGGCAGCCATACGGCGATGACTTCGCACGATTTGCAGCCGCCTGAATACTGCCAGCTACCCCAGTGCGATGCCTGCCCGGTGAACCAGAGCGGCCGACTGCCGAGCGGCGAAAAACTGCTGACGTTCGAGTTGCGCTCCGGGCCGGATGATCTGGGCTCGCTGCGGGTGGCCTATCGCGCAGGCGAGCCATTGCAGCCCTGGCAGACGCTACCGCTGACGACCCTGGCCGACCTGTTCGCCGCATCGCTGAGCCTGGCTCAATCGGGCCAGAAACAGGCACGCCTGGCACTGATGGAGGAGCGGGCGGTGATCGCCCGTGAACTGCACGATTCACTGGCCCAGGCGCTGGCCGCGCAGAAGCTGCAGCTGGCACGCCTCAAGCGTCTGATGCAGAAGCAAAGCGACCAGGCACAACTGGACGACAGCGTGCAGCAGATCGATCAGGGCCTGAACGCGGCTTACCGCCAGCTACGGGAACTGCTCACCACCTTTCGCATCAAGGTCAACGAACCAGGACTCAAACCGGCGCTGTATGCAACGATCGAAGAGTTCAGCGCCAATTCGGGACTGCAGGTCGAGAGTGACTATCAGCTCGATCACTGCCCGCTCACGCCCAACGAGGAAGTGCACTGCCTGCAGATCGTCCGCGAGGCGCTTAGCAACGTGGTCAAGCATGCCGAGGCGGAGCACTGCTGGCTGAGCCTGACGCAGGACAGTATCGGCAACATCCACGTGAGGATCGAGGACGACGGCATTGGTATCAACCCCGAGGAGCAGCGTGCCGGCCATTACGGCCTGATCATCCTGCGCGAGCGCGCCAACAGCCTGAACGGCACCATCAATATCGGTCGGCGACCCGCCGGAGGCACGCTGGTGTACCTGAGGTTTCCGCCCGCCTACCGCCACATTTCCCCGGAGCCAGGAACATGTCACGCATGAACGAAGGGACTACTGCACGAATCCTGCTGGTCGACGACCACCCCATGATGCGTCGAGGCTTGCGTGACCTGCTGGAACTGGAAAGTGATCTGGAGGTGGTCGGTGAGGCGGGTAACGGCGAGGACGCCATCCACCTCGCGCAACAGACCGAGCCCGATCTGATCCTGATGGACCTCAACATGCCGGGTATCGACGGACTGGAAACCACCCGCCGCATGCGCGATGCCGACATCGATGCACGCATCGTCATGTTTACCGTCTCCGATGAACAAAGTCATGTACTCGAAGCCCTGCGCAACGGTGCTGACGGCTATCTGCTCAAGGACATGGACGCCGAACAACTGGTCGAGCAGATCCGCCTGGCGGCGACCGGCCGTATGGCCTTGAGCCCCGAACTGACCCAGGTGCTCGCCGAAGCGATCCGGGTACGTCCGAAACCCACCGGACAGGTGCCATTCTCCAGCCTGACCAAGCGCGAAAAAGAGGTCCTGCGTCTGATTGCCAAGGGCCAGAGCAACAAGATGATCGCCCGTAAGCTCGGCATTACCGAAGGCACCGTCAAAGTCCACGTTAAGAATCTGCTGCACAAGCTGGGCCTGCGTTCGCGGGTGGAAGCGGCGGTCTGGGTAATGGAGAACGAGGCCAAGGGCTGAGCCGGATGCGCCCGGTGTGCGCCACGGCTCAGGCTGCAACAACACTCCAGCGCCCTTGATAACCATCAATGCCGTTAGCGCGCAGGGCTCTATCGTCTCGCCACGCCGACTGACCGAACGGTCAGCATCGCGCCCGTCCGGACGTCAGGAGCGCTACATGTTCAAATTTCCGTTAACCATTGCACTGCTACTCGGCCTGCTTGGCAGCCTCCCCTGCCAAGCAGGCATCAGCGACGCTGAAGCAGTCAACCGAGCCGGCATGCAGCGCATGCTCAGCCAACGCATCGCCAAGACCTATCTGATGATCGGCACCGACACCCGTGTCGACCTCGCCGCCAGTCAGCTCGACAACAGCATTGCCAGCGTCGAGGAGAATGCTCAGTGGCTCGATGAATACGCCGCTGACGGGGATATCCGCAAAGCATTGAACGAGGCAACTGACACCTGGCACCAGTATCGTCAGTTGGCTCTGAGCCGCCCGGACCGCAGCCAATCCGCCGAACTCCTGCGCCTGGCTGACCGCTTCCTCAGCCAGAGCGAAGCGCTGGTCGGGAAAATCGAGCGTCACAGCGGCAATCAGGCGGCCCGTCTGGTCAATCGCAGCGGGCGCCAACGCATGCTCAGCCAGCGCATCGCCATGCTTTACCTGGCCATGAGCTGGAAGCTTCCAGAGCAGCGCTTGCGCAGCGACTTCGACGCGGCGGTTACAGAGTTCGAACACGGGCTGAATGAGCTGAAGGCCGCGCCGCAGAACACCGCGCAAATCGTCAGCCAGCTCGAAAAGATCGATACCCAATGGCGTTTCGCCCGGGCCGGATTCACCTTGGCAGACGATTCACGCTTCGTGCCGACCGTAATCGTCACCACCAGCGACTCGCTGCTGCGCAAGCTTGAACAATTAACGTTGGATTATGAACGCCTGGCCGGTAGCGGCCGATGAGTGCACGAGGCAGAGCCCTCCGGCTCAACCGAGAGGTAACGGCGCTTCGTCAGCGCCAATGCGAAGCTGACCTGCTTCCGGCGGCATCGGTCAGGCGAGCGGATCCCCTCGACGGAACGGCTGCGGTGCCGCGTCACCGGACGCGGGCTCTACGGCCGGAGGCGTGTCGCCAAGCTTGAATGGCATCGGTGATTCGCTGACGAGGCGATGGGTGGCAGGCTCAAGGCGCTCAGGCTCTGGCTCCGGACGCTCGCGAATAGCGCGCCAGGCGAGACCGGCGAACACCACAGCCAGCACGCGATAGAGCATGGAGGCGAGATCGAAGCCAACCAAGGCGCCGCCATCCAGCCAGAGCGACACCAGCCTCCCCAGCACCAGCGCCGCCATGGTCATCACTAGCATGATCAGGGCTGACCGGGCTCTCTCCGGTGCACGCGCGGCCCAGATCAGGAACAATGCCAGCCCCAGCTGCAAGCCGCCGTAATAGACACGCATGTGACTGACCGACGCAGTTTCCATCAGCAGCATGCCATTGAGATTGGCCATCTCGTGAGGCCGCAGCCAGTAGGCCAAACTGAGACAGGCCATCACCAATGCCTGCGCGAGCAGAACGAAACGGGCAAAACGCATCGAAAACTCTCCTGACGGCGGCTCCGCACCACGATGGATATCCGACCGGATCGCCCCGTTTTGGTTCGCTCCACGCTTGTTCGCCGACTCCTGTGACATTCGCTCACACCAGCAGGCTTGGGTGCCTGCGACCATGGGGCTATGCTGCGCAGAACCCCGCCGGAGAGACCTTCATGCGTCGTTTATTGCTTGCCACCGCTCTTTTCGCCAGCCTCGCTCAAGCCGCCGAACCCATCGCCATCGAGGTGCACCGCGACGCCAATTGCGGTTGCTGCAAGGCCTGGATAGAGCATCTGGAAACCAACGGGTTCGAGGTCGACGACCACGTTGAACCCGACATGGCCGCCGTCAAGACCCGCCTCGGCGTGCCCCATAGCCTGGGTTCCTGCCATACCGGCGTGATCGATGGAAAATTCGTCGAAGGCCACGTCCCGGCTGCCGACATTCTCAAGCTTCGAGCACAGCCCGATCTGATCGGTGCGGCGGTACCCGGCATGCCGATGGGTTCGCCAGGTATGGAGATGGGCGACCGTAAAGACGCGTTCAAAGTAATCGCTGTGAGCGACGAAGGTGAGCAGTCGGTGCTGGCCGAGTACCCGGCAGACTGACGTAACAGACGAAACGTTTGTAGCGCCGCTGAATTTGCTGACGCTGAGGCCGGTCTGACTCAGGTAAGAACTGACAGAAGGACTCAGGCATGCGTTGGAAGAAGGCTCGTCGCAGTGACAATGTGGTGGACGCTCGCGGCCGAAGCGGGGGTATCGGTGGCGGGCGCCTGAGCCTGGCGGGCGTCGCAATCGTGGTGGTGATCGGTCTGTTGTCCGGCCAGGATCCCATGCAGATTCTCGGTCAGTTGGCCGACCAATCAGGTCCCGCAACGACCCAGCAGAGCAACACCCCAGCCAACAGTGAGGACCCGCAGGTTGCCTTCGTCCAGTCCATCCTGGGCGACACCGAGGACACCTGGCGAGCCTTGTTTCAGCAGTCCGGCCAGCAGTACCGCGACCCAACGCTGGTGCTATTTCGTGGTGGCGTGAACTCGGCCTGTGGCTTCGCCAATTCGGCGGTCGGCCCCTTCTACTGTCCGGGCGACCAACAGGTGTATCTCGACCTGCAGTTCTTCGACGAGATGGCGTCGCGTTTTTCGGTCGCGGGCGATTTTGCTCAGGCTTATGTGATCGCCCATGAGGTCGGCCACCACGTACAAACACTACTAGGCGTCTCGCAACAGATGCAGGCTGCCCGTCAGCGCGGCGCGCGCATGGAGGGCGACAATGGCCTTCTGGTTCGCCAGGAATTGCAGGCGGATTGCTTCGCAGGGGTCTGGGCCAACCACGCCCAACAGCGTCATGACTGGCTTGAGGCGGGGGATCTGGAGGAAGCATTGAATGCGGCGAACGCGATCGGCGACGACCGTTTGCAGCAACAAAGTCAGGGCCGAGTCGTTCCAGATGCCTTCACCCATGGCACCTCTGCGCAACGGGTGAAGTGGTTTCGTATTGGATTCGACAGTGGCGACCCGACACGCTGCGATACCTTCCAGACGCAGCGTCTGTAACCCGGATCGCAGTCGCGCCGTTCAGTCGACCCAGCGATAGACAGGTGCATCCGCACCGCTATCCACTTTGACCTGCGCGCAGTGGCGCAAGCGCACCAGCAGACGCTTGCCCATTTGAGCGCTGCCCGCCAGCGCTTGCAGCTCAGCCAACAGCTGAGGCCCGTCCATGTTCTGTGCCGTTCGCAGCAACTGCTGCGCCTCGTGCCAATGAGGGTCAACGGTAGGCTTGTCAGCCGGCTGCGACGGGGCAGCCGTAACCTGTGCAGCGGGGATCTGACGCCCCAACTGCGCCCAGTCGTGGTCGTCCATATCAATGCTGAGGTCCACCGGTAGATCGCCCACATGGCCGCGAATTCGAATCATCGCCACTCTCCTGAAAAACTAGATCGCATGCTCCCATGGGAGGTGGACACTGGCCAGACGTTACGCACGTTTGTTATAACGTAACCCTCAACCATATGGAGATCACCATGCGCCGTCTGCTGCTTGCCCTGCCCTTCGCCTTACTGCCCGGTTTTGCTCTGGCTGCTGAACACGATCACGACCATGCGCACCACGACAGTCTCAGCGCCCACGAGCATGGCGCTGCGGAACTGGATGCGGCGCTGGACGGCTCCACGCTGGAAATCGAGCTGCGCAGCCCGGCGATGAATCTGGTGGGGTTCGAGCATGCGCCGAGCAGCGAAGCGGACACGCGCAAGATTGCCGACGCTCGCAAACAGCTGGAACAACCGAACAGCCTGTTTGGCCTGCCTGCAGCAGCCGGCTGCACCCTGGCTGAAACTGAGCTCGAAAGTCCGCTATTCGAAGGCGAAGCCCATGACCATGGCGAAGAGCACGAGCACGACGAAGAACATGAAAGCCAGCACAGCGAAATTCACGCGCACTACCGCTTCGATTGCGCCACGCCCCAAGCGCTGCAGGCGCTCGATCTGCAAGGCTTGTTCAAGGCGTTCCCCGGCACTCAGAAAATCCAGGCACAGCTGATCGGTCCAAAGGGTCAACGGGGCGCCCAACTCGACGCGGACCAGCCACGCGCGACGTTCTGATCTGATCCCGTCTGCCGCCGCCTGGCTCGACGCAGTAAACTCACCGGCTCGCCTGACTCGGATCATCTCGATGACCGCACCGTTGCTCGAATTGCACCAATTGGGTTTTGCCTGGCCGGGTCAGGCAGAGCTGCTCGACATCCCCAGCTTCACGCTGGCGCGCAACCAGAGCCTGTTTCTCAAGGGTCCGTCGGGCAGCGGCAAGACGACCCTGCTCGGACTGATTGGCGGCGTACAGAAAGCGCAACGCGGAACGGTCCAGTTGCTCAGCACCGACCTCGCCGCGCTGTCTGCCGGTGCTCGGGATCGCTTCCGGGTGGATCACACCGGCTACATCTTCCAGCAGTTCAACCTGCTGCCCTTTCTTTCGGTGGCCGAGAACGTCGGCCTGCCCTGCCACTTCTCCAAGACAAGAGCCGAGCGCGCCCGCCAGCGGCACGGCAGCGTTGAGCAAGCGTCGGCAAGCTTGCTCCAGCATCTCGGCATTCCGAAAAGCCTGCTCGATCGGCGTGCCGAAGCGCTGTCGATCGGCCAGCAACAACGCGTCGCCGCAGCGCGTGCACTAATCGGGCAGCCGGAACTGGTGATCGCTGACGAACCCACCTCTGCCCTCGACGCCGATAGCCGAGAAGCTTTTTTGCAGTTGCTGTTTGCCGAATGCGAACAGGCCGGCTCGAGCCTGTTGTTCGTCAGCCACGACCAGAGCCTGGCATCACTGTTCGACCGCAGCCTCTCATTGGCAGACCTCAATCGCGCCGCTCGCGCCCCGGAGATATAGGCCATGTACCTGTTGCGTCTGGCCTTGGCGAGCCTGAACAACCGCCGTTTCACTGCGCTGCTCACCGTATTCGCCATTGCGCTCTCGGTATGCCTGCTGCTCGCCGTAGAGCGGGTGCGCACAGAAGCTCGCGCCAGCTTTGCCAGCACCATCAGCGGCACCGATCTGATCGTCGGCGCCCGCTCCGGCTCGGTGAATCTGTTGTTGTATTCGGTGTTCCGGATCGGCAATGCCACTAACAATATTCGTTGGGAAAGCTTCGAGCATTTCGCAGAGCATCCCCGAGTCAGCTGGGCCATCCCCATTTCGCTGGGCGATTCTCACCACGGTTATCGCGTGATGGGCACCAGCAGCGCCTATTTCGACCATTACCGTTACGGTCGCAAGCAGCCGCTGCAACTGGCGCAAGGTCGGCCATTCGCCGAAGACCCGTTTGAAGTGGTGCTGGGCGCCGAAGTGGCCGAGGCACTGAAATACACGCTGGACGACCAGCTGGTGCTGGCGCATGGCGTCGCCACGGTCAGCCTGGTCAAACATGACGACAAGCCTTTTCGTGTAGTCGGCATCCTCAAGCGCACCGGCACGCCGGTGGATCGCACGCTGCATATCAATTTGGCAGGCATGGAGGCGCTGCATATCGACTGGCAGAACGGCATGCCGGCGCGTGGTGCAGCGCGCATTGATGCCGAACAGGCGCGCCAGCTAGACCTACAACCCAAGCAGATCACTGCCTTCATGTTGGGCCTCAACAGCAAGATCGCCACCTTCACGCTGCAGCGCGAAATCAATGGCTATCGTGGCGAGCCGCTGCTGGCGATTCTGCCCGGCGTGGCGCTGCAAGAGCTCTGGAGCCTGATGGGCACCGCTGAACAGGCGCTGTTCGTGGTGTCCTTGTTTGTCGTGCTGACCGGATTGATCGGCATGCTCACCGCCATTCTCACCAGCCTCAACGAGCGGCGCCGGGAGATGGCGATCTTGCGTTCGGTTGGTGCCCGGCCTTGGCATATCGCCGGCCTGCTGGTGGTCGAAGCTTTCAGCCTGGCACTTGCGGGTGCACTGTTCGGGCTCTTGCTGCTGTATATCGCCATTGCGGTCGCGCAGGGGCCGCTGCAAAGTCACTACGGTCTTTATCTGCCGCTGGCGCTGCCAAGCGCCTATGAGTGGTCATTGCTGGCGGGCATACTGCTGGCTGGGCTGTTGATGGGCTGTGTGCCGGCGTGGCGCGCCTATCGGCAGTCGCTGGCCGACGGCCTGTCGATCAGACTATGAGGAATTCCATGTCTCGCCTGCTGCTTGCCACCCTGCTCGCCCTCGCGGCGCCCTTCGCGGTTGCCGATGTTCGTGAGTTGCAATGGTCGGACCTGATCCCGGCAGACGCGCCGCCACCTCCACCGCCTGTAGCGCTTCACGACATGTCGCAACTGGCCGATGCGCTCGCTGCGGAAGCGGGTCCGGCAGCGGCTCAGCAATCGCCGGCCGAGCCGGTCGTCAAAGAGCTAGATGGCGTTCAGGTCAAGCTGCCCGGCTACATTGTGCCGCTGGACATGAGCGAGGATGGGCGGGTGACGGAGTTTCTGCTGGTGCCCTACTTCGGCGCCTGTATTCACGTGCCGCCACCGCCTTCCAACCAGATCGTGCATGCCACCAGCGAGCTTGGCGTAAAGGTGGACGAGCTGTACCAGCCCTTCTGGATCGAAGGCCCGCTAAAAGTCGAACACGCCACCAGCGAACTGGCCGATGCCGGCTATCGCATGGAAGCGCAGAAGATCTACCTCTACGAGCTCGAATAAGGCAGCGGAACCCAGCCTGATCGGCAAGCTGAGCGGCATCGGGCAATACCACTTCTGCTCCCACGCCATTCATGCGGGTGCTGATTGGCTCTGGGATGCCTGCTGTCAACGCACTCCATGTACGAGCTGTAGCGATGCGTGTTATTTGCGCCGAACCGCTCTGCGTCGATCAGCGCTCTATGTCCATAACGCATAAACGCGCGCTAGGCCTGATTGACCCGAAGTTGCTTGGAACCCCTTCTCAAACGGTCCAGACAACCCGATCAACGAGTACTGGCGACCTGGCGCTGCCGCTCGAAGCTGAGCTCGCCTTCGGCCCACTCGCGCCAGGAACGAACCTTGCGCCGTTCGGCGCCTGCGCGCTCGGCCTGTTTCAGCGCATCGAGACCAGCCTGCCAGTGGGCTTGCTCCAGTTCCAACTGAGCAACGTTCAGCCAGAACTTGGCGCTACCGGATTGAGCCGCGAGATCGCGGTAGATCTGCGCCGCTTCCGAACGCTCGCGTGCCTGCCACCAGAGCATGCCCAGACGCTCACGCCGCTTGGCATCGCTGGCTAGAAGGCGTGACTCAAGCATGCCCTGCAGCAGCTTCGCACCTTGCCAGGGCTGGCCAGCGGCACCGGCAAGCAATACCAGATTGTCCAGCTCGGCTTCGCTGAAGCGCAGCCCCTTGGCATGGGCCGCACGCAGGGTTGCCAGCGCCTTGTCCTCATCGCCGGCCATCTGCTGCAAGCCTGCCAACTGCCGCCAGCTCTTGGCTTGATTCGGGTGGCGGGCGAGAAGCCTGCTTTGCCAGCGCTCTGCTGTCTCGTAACGCTTCAGCTCAGCGTTACCGGCTACCAGAAACTGCAACCAGGTGTCGGCCGCGTTGGGGTTGGCCTGGAGATAGCGTTCGGCTAGTGGCAATGCCTTGGCATGCTGCCCGAGCCCCTGATAAGCCTGCACCAACATCTGCAGGACTTCTTCGCTTGCATTGGCGGGTGAGCCCAGCAGGCTGACGACCTTGGCATAGCGGCGTTCGACCAGGTTGAGTTTCGCCAGATTGAGCCGCTCGTTGGGCAGTATCGACTCGTCAAGCTTGCCACTGGCAATTGCCTTGTCGAGCAGTTCCAGCGCTTGGCGATTGTTGCCTTCAGCCCAGGCCAGATAGGCACGGCTGCGCCACAACAGAGCTTCCTCTGCGCTGCCCGGTTTCGCCTCGGCCTGTTTGAGCGCTCGGTGGGCTGCGCCGTAGTCCCCCTTCTCCTGCGCGCTCTGGGCACGTTCCAGCGCTTTGAACACCGAGGGATCGACGCTCTGCGCCGCTTGAGCCGATACAGCAAACAACAACGAGATCAATAACAGCAAACGGGGCATGTCAGCGTTCTCCTTGCAGGCGGAAATGCAGGGTTTTAACGGCTTCGCGCGATACGGCAGAACCGTTTTCGGTACGCGGTGCGAAACGCCAGCGGGAGGCAGCACGACGGGCCTCGCGATCGAACACGTTCGGCGGTGAAGCCTCCATCACGCGAATATTTTCGACCTTACCGGCGGCGGTGATGGTAAACGCGAGCTTGATATGGCCCTCGATACCGCGCTGACGCGCCCGATAGGGATATTCGGGACGCACATCATTGAGCGGCATGACGTCCTGTTCAGGTCCGGATTGCGATGCCGTCTCGTCCGCTGACGGCGCTGCGGGTGCGGGCGGTGCTGCCGGAGCAGAGGCGGCCGTCAGTCCCGCGAGGCTGGGCGCGGGCGCACTTGCAACCGACACACCGGTATCGATGTTCGGCAAGGGCAGATCCAGCTTCGGCAGATTGGCACTCGGAGTGGCCATGCTCGGCGTCGGCGGCGTTGGGGTCTGGGGTGTCTTGGGTTGAGGCGGTTGCGGTGCCTGCTGCCGCGAGCGGGTCGCAGTGCTTTCGTTGCGGTTGTCCATCCGCACGAAATTGGCGATGGCAACCGGGTCGTCGGTCACCTCGCTATGGGGCGGGTTAACCATGCTTAGCATCAACGCAAACAACAGCAACGCCACCACGCAGGCAGCAATGAAGGACAACCCGACGCGGGTCAGTCCACGAACCATCACTGCGCTCCCGAACTGGCGGCCAGGGCGACGTCCTGAACCCCGGCGAGACGTGCCTGGTCCATCACCTGGACCACAAGACCGGTGCGCGCATCCTGATCGGCCTGCACCACTACCGCGCCTTCCGGCTGGTCGACACGCATGCGTTCGACGTGAGCTCTCACGCTGCGGACGTCCACGGCTTGCTTGTCGATCCAGACCTGACCATCGGCCGTCACCGCAATCAGGATGTTGCCTTTGTCCTGCGCGCTGGCGGTGTCAGCCTGTGGCCGCTGAACCTCGACGCCAGACTCCTTGATGAAAGAGCTGGTGACGATAAAAAAGATCAGCATGATGAAGACCACGTCGAGCATCGGCGTCAAGTCGATGCCGGTGTCTTCTTCCTGCTGATAATGATGACGACGCATACGCATCCGTAAATCCTCAATCGTGACGCAGCTGGTCGGCCAGCCGGTCGAGAGCCAAGCGCGAAATACGTTCGAGACGCGCCAGGCTGAACAGTCCAGTAATGGCCAGCACCATGCCGGCCATGGTCGGCAGGGTCGCCTGCCATACGCCCGCTGCCATGCCGCGAGGGTTGCCGGTACCGTTGAGTGCCAATACATCGAACACCGCGATCATGCCGGTCACGGTGCCAAGCAATCCGAGCAACGGATACATTGCCACCATGGTCTTGCTCATCCGCAGCGGGCCGGAAAGCTGTTGCTGCGCCTGAGCGAGCCAGGCACTGCGTACCGCACGCTGCCAGCTGCCAGGTTCGTTGGGCAGCTGACCCCAGGCCTGGCGCCGGGCTTCCACCCAGCGCGGAAACACCCGGCGCATGAACCACAAACGCTCAAAGACCAGCGTCCAATACAGTACGCACAGCGCAGCCAGCGCCCACATCACTGCGCCGCCCGCCGCCATGAAGTCGAGCAGCGCATGACCGCTGTCGACCAGACGCAGCCATTGGCCATGCAGATCAGTCACGACGCGGAGTCCCCGAAAGATGCAGCGCGATCAGGCCAGCACTTTGCTGTTCGAGCAGCTGGATCAGCGCCTTGCTGCGGCTGGCCAGCAGGCTATGCAGGAACAACAGCGGTATCGCCACAACCAGACCCAACACCGTGGTTACCAATGCTTGGGAGATACCGTCAGCCATCAGCCGAGAGTCACCACCGCCACTCTGCGTAATCGCCTGGAAGGTCACGATCATGCCGGTCACCGTACCCAGCAGGCCGAGCAACGGCGCGACGGCGCTAAGCAACTTGAGCAGTGGCTGACCGCGTTCGAGTGGCGGTGTTTCCTGAAGGATCGCCTCGTCGAGCTTGAGCTCAAGCGTCTCGAGATCGGACAGCTGTGGCTTCGGTCCCAACACGCCGATGATGCGCCCAAGCGGGTTGTCGTCACGCGGTTGATTGAGCTCGCGCGTCTGCCGGCTCACTGCTCGCCCAACCCGTGCCAGGTAGACCATGCGCCAGATGGCGAGGATCAGGCCGACGGCACCCAAGGCAAGAATCACCCAGCCGACCAGCCCGCCCTGCTGAACGCGGTCCCACAGTTGCGGCTGACGCTGCAGTTGAGCCAGCAACGAGCCGCGGCTCGGATCGATCGGCAGAGTGGCCAACGCCTCGCTGCTGTCGACATAGTCATTGACCATCCCCATGCCGGCAGGCTGGCGGCCAGGCGTCAGCAATTCGCGGGCGTCGCTGTCGTAGCGAAGGAAATCATCGGCGGTGAACGCCGAGAAGTTACCGACCCGCAGGACCGGCTGAGTGGTGCGCTGCCCGTCGACGCCGACTACCGCCAGCTCGACGCGCTCCACCTGGCCACTGGCCGTAAGGTCTTCAAGCAGGGTCATCCAGAAGCTATCCAGATCCTCAGCTGACGGCAGCGTGCGGCTTTCCGCCAATGCCCGCAGACGCTGCAGGCGCTCCGGGTACTGCGCGTTGAGCAGGCTGTCCTGCCATTGCCCGGCGATGTCACCAGCACTCTGCCGCACCACACCGAATAGTTCTCCAAGGTGACCGACACGCTGCGCCAGCAGCTTTTCCTGCTCGGCCAACGCGGCTTCCTGACGGTCGAATTCTGTCTTCAGACGCTCGGCTTCGGCTTTCTGTTGTTCAAGCGCGGCATTGGCTCGCGCCAGCAGTTGCGCTTGCTCGCTGCGATTCTGGATAAAGGCCTGCTCGCGCGCTTGCATGGCGTCGACTTCCGCGGCGCGTTCGCTGCGAATGCGCTGCAGCAGCTGGTCAGGACTCAACGGTTCGGCAGCCTGAACCATTGCCGGCAACAAGCCGATGAGCAACAACGTCAACAAGCGGCTCATTGCGCAGCCTCCTTGGCCAGGGTTTTGATGGGCAGTTCGAGCCAGGTTGGGGCTTGCTGTTGACGAGCGATGGCAATGGCCTTGGTGATTGGTCGACGCGCGCTGCCATCGAGTACTTCCCAGGCGCGGGTCTGCGGATTCCACCATCCGCTTTCGTGAGCATCCAGCGTCTGGTAATACAGCATGGTCCGCCCCAGGCGCAGGAACTCAACGCTGCGGCTGCCACCTTCGACCGGCAGCTCACCGCGCCAGGCTTCCAGGGTACGTCCGTAATCGCTCTCGATCTGATAGGCCTCGAGGATGCGCCGGTATTTTTCAGCGAGACTGACGTCTGCGCGCGCCTGCATGTCCTGCAGGCTGGCGAGCCGATCGGCGCGCTCGTCGGGGAGGAACGGTAGGTCTGCCGCGATGAACTCCTCGAGCACTTCGATCATCCGCCCCATCTGCGGTGCAACGGCTTCCTGGGTGCGTTCGATGCTGTCCAACTGACGCTGGAATCCATCCAGTTCCTTGCGCTGCGCAGCGGTCAGCTCGACCAGCTGCTCGTTGTAGGCCTTCAAGGCCTCCGCCTGCTGAACGGCGTTGCGGTATTCGGTGAGCATCTGCCGCGTCGCGTCATCGAGTTGCTCGATGCGCGCCTGCGACGCCTTGGCTTCTGCAGCCAGCTGCTGGCTTTCTTCCAGCGCAGCGTCCAGCGGAGCTGCATGGAGCTGCACGCAGCAGGGCAACACGGCGACCGCCAAGAGGCGGGGTATAAGGGCTTGCATTGATGGGTCCTTGCAGACGAAGGTCAGACCAGAAAAGAGAAACATTATCATCTAGATCCGCAAAAGAAGGCAACCCGGGCAATACGTCGCAGCCCGGATAAAGCGGAACGTTTCGTTGAGCTGGATCAAAGTCGGCGGGCCCGCACGCCCTACCATGGCCACCAGTCGCAACACACCATGTCTGGATGGAGTTCCATTATGCGCAAGACCCTGTTTACCGCGTCCGTGCTGGCCGTAGCCCTCGCCTCCCCTTTCGCCCAGGCCCATCAGGCTGGTGACGTGATTGTCCGTGCTGGTGCGATTACTGTTGATCCGCGTGAAGAGACTTCAGGCGTAGCGGTTGACCGTGGAGTCCTAGCCGGGACAGACCTGGGTGGGAAAGCATCGCTCGACAGCGATACCCAGCTGGGCCTGAACTTCGCTTATATGGTCACCGATCACCTCGGAGTCGAGCTGCTGGCCGCTAGCCCGTTCACCCACGACGTCTCAGTGTCCGGTACCGGCCTTGGTGGCATTGCTGACGGCAATCTCGGTGAACTCAAACACTTGCCGCCAACCCTCAGCCTTGTCTATTACCCAATGGCAACCACGTCTGCATTCCAGCCATATGTTGGTGCCGGGGTTAACTACACTTGGTTCTTTGATGAAAGTGTCAGCAGCAACTTCACTGATCGTGGTTATGACAATTTCCGAGTAAAAAACTCGTGGGGATGGGCAGCTCAGGTTGGCATGGACTACATGCTGACAGAACAGGTCATGCTCAACGCGCAGGTCCGTTACATCGATATCGACACCGACGCCTATATTGACCACCCTGGCCTAGGCATTCGTGCAAAGGTCGACGTGGAAGTTGACCCCATGGTTTACATGGTCGGTCTCGGCTACAAGTTCTGAAGCCGTCGGCATTGCCGAATCTCAGACAAGACAAAGGCGCCTCTCGGCGCCTTTTCTATGCCCGCGGATTACGCTACAAACCTAGCAATTTCGCCAGGCCGTCGCGCATTCCGGTCGCAGGCTCAGGTAAACGATAGCGCTGCAGCAGCCGCGTATTGTTAGCTCGCGAATGACGGATATCTCCCTGTCGCGCCGCCTGGTACCTCACCTCGGGCAATCCGCCCAGCACATCGCCAACCGCATCGAGCAGCTGGTTCAAAGAGGTCGCCTGGTTCAAACCAACATTCACAGCCCCCACCTCCACAACAGGCAGCTCTAGCGCCTGCAGCAGCAGCTCTACCAGATCGCCTACGTAGAGGAAATCCCGGGTCTGCTGTCCATCCCCATAAACAGCAATAGGCAATCCCTTCTGTGCCCGCTCGGTAAAAATGCTGATCACACCTGAATAGGGAGAGGATGGATCCTGCCGAGGGCCGTAAATATTGAAGAAGCGGAAGACTGCCGGCTCAAGTCCATGCTGACGCCGGTAGAAATCAAGATAGTGCTCACTGGCCAGCTTGTCCGCCGCATATGGAGTCAAGGGCGCCTTGGGCGTGTCCTCGTCGATGGGCTGGCCTTCGCCATTGTTGCCGTAGATCGCCGCGCTGGAAGCGAAAACAACCCGGCGTACGCCCGTCTCGCGCATGGCCTCACACAAATTCAGCGTACCGACCAGATTGCTCTGGTGCGTGCCAACCGGGTCATCGACCGAAGCCTGTACCGACGCCACCGCGGCAAGGTGCACAACGGCGCGACAGCCCTGAACTGCGCTGCGCATGGCTTGTGCATCCGCCACATCCCCCACAATCAGCTCAACGCTCGGATCGTCCGGTAAATTGCTGCGTTTTCCGGTGGACAGGTTGTCCAGCACCCTAACAGGGTAGCCTCGCGCGACAAGCGCATCGATAAGGTTGGAGCCAATGAAACCGGCGCCACCGGTAACCAGAATCGGTAAGTCAGCCATGTCGATAGTAGCGCTCCAGCAGGCTCGGCAGCCCAGTGCGCCAGGCGCGCGGCTTGATGCCGAAAGTATTGAATATCTTCTTGCACGCCAGCACGCCATGCTGCGGCTCGTCCGCTGCATCCGAGCAGGCGGCGTGTGCGATGGGAGTCAGGCTCGCAACCGCCAGCTGGCGATGGTTAGCCGCTTCGGCCAGAAGCGCTTGGCCAACCACCAACGGGGTTGACGCCTCGTGCCCACCATAGTGATAGGTGCCCCACAACGGCGCCTCGCAATCGAGCTGCTTCAACACAGCCAGAATGACCCGCGCAGCATCTTCAACGGGCGTGGGGTTGCCTCGACGATCATCAGCGAGACACAGCTCGTCGTTCTGCTCAAGACGCTGAAGGAACCGACCCAGCAAGCCCTCTGAGCTATCGTCGAGCAACCAACCAAACCGTAGCAAAACGTGCCGAGGGCAAAGCGAACGCACACTCTGCTCCACACGCCAAAGGGCGCAGCTGCGAGCGTCTAACGGCGCGACCTCGTCTTTCTCACTGTAGGAGGTGGTTCTGGCTCCATCAAAGACGCGGTAGCTGGAAGGCTGCATCAGTACAAACTGATGATGCTGGCCCAGCTCGGCCAGGCGCTCGACTGCGCGCTCTTGACTGGCGAGCACCGCTTCATCGACACGCCCACTCTGGAACCAGTCGAAGTAATAGGCGAGGTTGATCACGATATCCGGGCGGTTATCGTCGAGCAAAGTAGTCAGACTTGGCGCATCCCAGCCCTGGCTGGGCGGGCGTGGCGCGAGGAAGCCGATGTCCTCCTCGGCACCCAGGCGGATAAGCGCCTGACCCAGGGCATTACCGCCGCCCAACAGCATCAGGCGCATTCGCATGGAGTGAACTCTAGAACGGGATATCGTCGTCGAAGCTGTCGTAGTCCGGGGCCGGCTGCTGGGCAGGCTGCGGCTGAGACTGCGGGCGCGATTGTTGTTGCTGTTGCGGCTGGGAATCACGCTGGGGGCGTGGCTGAGACTGACGAGGCGCATCGTCGGAGCTGCCACCACGGCCGCCGAGCAGCTGCATGGTGCCGCCCATGTCTACTACCACCTCGGTGGTGTAGCGCTTGACGCCATCCTTTTCCCACTCTCGGGTTTGCAGGCGACCCTCGATATAACACTGCGAGCCCTTGCGCAGATACTCGCCAGCAATCTCGGCAACCTTGCCGAACAGCACGACACGATGCCACTCGGTGCGCTCCTGCTGCTGGCCAGTCTGCTTGTCTTTCCAGCTGTCGGTGGTGGCCAGCGTGATATTGGTCACCGCATTGCCATTGGGCATGTAGCGGGTTTCCGGGTCGCCGCCGACATTGCCGATCAAGATGACTTTATTCACCCCTCTGGCCATGGGTAACTCCTTTGCTGAAACATGAATGTAGTTGGCTGAAATCCTCGCAATCGGGAAACAACCAATGACCGGCAATCTTACCCTACCGCCGGAGGTCGGCCAACCGGCGCGACCGGACGATGCCCAAAGCCTCAAGTTTGTCGACGGGCAATGTGGCGTCGCTCGATCAGGCCACCAAGTGATCCAGTGCAGCTCGATCCAGCGCCTTCAGGTCCACCTTCACATAAGCAGCGGCCTCCTCGACGATGACCACTGCGTCGGACACACCAGGGACCGCCATCATCTGTTCCGTGAGTGCGGGATTACGCGCAGCCCCGGCCGACAGCGGCAGACGAAGCCCCGTGACATAGGGAGGCTCACGCATACTCCAAGTCACGGCAAACCAGAGCGCGCAGAGCGCTGCACAACCAGCAAATACCAGGCCTAGCCCACCCTGCTGATAGAGCCAACCGCCAAGCACGCCGCCCAGGCCGGAGCCGAGAAACTGACTCGTTGAGTAAATCCCCATCGCCGTTCCCTTGCCACCTGCGGGGGCGACCTTGCTAATCAGCGACGGTAACGAAGCTTCCAGCAAGTTGAATGCGATGAAGAACACGATCATGCCGGCGACCAGCGACCAGAGCTGATTGCCGAACCACCAGAGAAACAACTCGGAGAGCACCAGTACGGCTACCGCGCCAAGTACCACGCGCTTCATCTGGCGCTTCTTTTCCCCATATATGATGAAAGGCACCATGCCGAAGAAACCCACCACCAGTGCGGTGAGGTACACCCACCAATGCTCTTCCTTGGGCAAAGCGGCTTCATTCACAAGCGCTAACGGCAACGCCACGAAGCTGGCCATGAGAACGGCATGGAGCGCGAAAATACTGAAATCAAGCCGCAGCAGGTCTGGATGGCGAAGCGTTGCGCCCAGCGCCTGTCTGGCGACCCCTGATTCGCGGTGCCGGATATGTGCTGGCGCGCGCGGAAGCACGGCTACGACGAGAATGCCCAGCGCTGCCATGCCTCCCGTTACCCAGAACAACCCTGAGAGTCCGAATGCGCTTGTCAGTAGCGGACCGACAACCATCGCCACCGCGAACGATACGCCGATGCTCATGCCAATCATCGCCATTGCTTTGGTGCGATGCTGTTCCCGAGTCAGGTCGGATAGTAAGGCCATTACCGCAGCCGAAATTGCACCTGCCCCTTGCAGGACGCGACCGGCGATCACCCCCCAGATGGTGTCGGCCGTTGCCGCGAGCACAGCGCCAGCGGCAAAGATCAGTAGCCCGAAATAGATCACCGGAAGGCGTCCAATTCGATCAGAAATCATTCCGAACGGAATTTGCAGCATCGCTTGGGTCAAACCATAAGCACCAATGGCGAGACCAATGAGTGCCGGCGTTGCGCCCTGCAGATCCATACCATAGGTTGCCAGCACCGGCAGAACCATGAACATGCCGAGCATGCGAAACGCGAAAACCAGGGCTAAGCCGGAGGCTGCACGGGTTTCGCTAGCGCTCATGCGCTCGCTGTAAGGATCATGCATGTGGGGTCTCGCTTGAATTAACCGGCGGCGATTCTAGCAGTCATCCCCTGCTCGGCACAGGCTCGCTACTTTGCCGCGATGTCGCCCCTGGCCGTATACTTTCGGGTTTTCGCCCGCCATGCGAGGCTGCTTTGGACAAGATTCTGATTCGTGGGGCTCGTACCCACAACCTGAAAAACATCGACCTGACCTTGCCACGCGACAAACTGATCGTGATCACAGGCCTGTCCGGTTCGGGCAAGTCCTCGCTGGCCTTCGACACGCTTTATGCCGAGGGCCAGCGCCGCTACGTCGAATCCCTATCGGCGTACGCCCGGCAATTCCTCTCGATAATGGAAAAGCCCGACGTCGATACCATCGAAGGGCTCTCTCCTGCCATTTCCATTGAGCAAAAGTCGACCTCGCACAATCCGCGCTCCACGGTTGGCACCATTACCGAGATCTACGATTACCTGCGGCTGCTCTATGCACGCGCTGGCACGCCACGATGCCCCGACCATGACGCGCCACTGGAGGCCCAGACGGTGAGCCAGATGGTCGACCAGGTGCTGGCACTGCCGGAAGGCCGCAAGCTGATGCTGCTAGCCCCGGTCATCCGCGAGCGCAAGGGCGAGCACTTGGCGGTATTCGACGAGCTGCGCGCTCAGGGCTTTGTACGCGCGCGGGTAAACGGTCGGCTCTGCGAACTCGATGAGCTGCCCAAGCTGGACAAGCAGAAAAAACACTCCATCGACGTTGTGGTCGATCGCTTCAAGGTCCGGAGCGATCTGCAGCAACGACTTGCTGAATCATTCGAAACCGCATTGAAGCTCGCCGACGGCATTGCTCTGGTCGCCTCGATGGAGGAAGAGGATGAAAGCGACGAGATGATTTTCTCCGCCCGCTTCGCCTGCCCCATCTGCGGGCACTCGATCAGCGAGCTGGAGCCCAAGCTATTCTCGTTCAACAATCCAGCCGGGGCTTGCCCGACCTGCGACGGCCTTGGCGTGAAACAGTTCTTCGACGCCAAGCGCCTAGTCAACGGCGAGCTGACGCTGGCTGAAGGTGCTATTCGTGGCTGGGATCGCCGCAACGTCTATTACTTTCAGATGCTCGGTTCACTCGCCTCGCATTACGGCTTCAGTCTCGACGAACCGTTTGACTCACTGCCGCCCGACCAGCAGAAGTTCGTTTTGCGCGGCAGCGGCAAGGAGAATGTTGACTTTCGCTACCTGAACGACCGCGGCGACATCGTCAAACGCTCGCACCCCTTCGAGGGCATCATTCCCAACCTCGAGCGCCGTTACCGTGAAACCGAGTCCAATTCGGTGCGTGAGGAACTGGCCAAATATCTCAGCACCCAGCCCTGCCCAGAATGTCGAGGCACCCGGCTGCGCCGCGAAGCTCGCCATGTCTGGGTCGGGGACAAGACGCTGCCCGCAGTGACCGGGCTGCCAATTGGCGATGCCACCGAGTATTTCGGGGGGCTCACGCTACCCGGCCGCCGCGGCGAGATTGCCGATAAGATCCTCAAGGAAATCTGCGAGCGCCTCCAGTTTCTGGTGAATGTCGGCCTCGACTACCTGACCCTGGACCGCAGCGCCGACACCCTATCGGGCGGCGAAGCTCAGCGCATCCGCCTGGCGAGCCAGATTGGTGCAGGCCTGGTCGGCGTCATGTACATCCTCGACGAACCTTCCATCGGGCTCCATCAACGGGACAACGAGCGCCTGCTGGGCACGCTTCGCCACCTACGGGACATCGGCAATACCGTCATCGTCGTAGAGCACGACGAAGACGCCATCCGTATGGCGGATTATGTGGTCGATATCGGACCGGGCGCCGGCGTTCATGGTGGCCAGATCGTCGCTGAAGGCACGCCAGACGAGGTAATGAGTAACCCCGCCTCGCTTACAGGCGGCTACCTTTCGGGCCGAGTGAAGATCCTCTACCCCGAAAAACGCACTCCGCGCGACCCTGAAAAACTGCTGAGGTTGAAAGGCGCCCGCGGCAACAATCTACGTAACGTCGATCTAGAGATTCCGGTTGGACTGCTTACCTGCATCACCGGCGTGTCCGGGTCGGGCAAATCGACGCTAATCAACAATACGCTGTTTCCGATCACCGCCACCGCCCTGAACGGCGCTACCACTCTTGAAGTGTCGCCGCACGATTCGTTCGACGGCCTGCAGCATCTGGACAAGGTGGTGGACATAGACCAAAGCCCGATCGGCCGTACGCCACGCTCCAACCCGGCCACCTACACTGGGCTTTTCACGCCTATTCGAGAACTCTTTGCTGGCGTGCCGGAAGCACGTTCACGCGGCTATGGCCCCGGGCGCTTTTCCTTCAACGTCAAAGGTGGGAGATGCGAAGCCTGCCAGGGCGACGGCGTGATCAAGGTGGAGATGCACTTCCTTCCGGACATCTACGTGCCCTGCGACGTATGCAAGGGCAAACGCTATAACCGCGAAACACTAGAGGTGAAGTACAAAGGCAAGAGCATCACGGAAGTATTGGGAATGACGATCGAAGAAGCCCGGGAATTCTTCGATCCGGTCCCTGCGGTGGCGCGCAAGCTGCAAACGCTGATGGATGTCGGGCTCTCCTATATCAGGTTAGGACAGAGCGCGACCACCCTTTCAGGCGGAGAGGCTCAGCGGGTCAAATTGTCACGCGAACTCTCCAAACGCGACACCGGCAAGACGCTCTACATCCTCGATGAACCAACCACCGGCTTGCACTTTGCCGATATTCAGCAACTGCTGGACGTCTTGCACAGACTGCGCGACCACGGCAACACGGTGGTAGTCATCGAACACAACCTGGATGTGATCAAGACGGCCGACTGGCTAGTCGATCTAGGGCCGGAAGGAGGCTCGAAGGGCGGGCAGATAATCGCAACAGGTACACCGGAACAAGTCGCCTCAATGCCCCAGTCACATACCGGTCACTTCTTAAAGCCCTTGCTGGAGCGCGACAAGGCCTGACAGCAGAAAAAGCCGGGTATAGCGCCCGGCTTTAACGACAGCTATCCGGCTATTCCTCATTCCTCCTGAGGGTCGCTCACCCTATTGGCGGTCGACGACGTCTCCCTACCTGCCGCCAACAACCGTAACGCGCGCGCGTGGCTGAACGAGCAGACACATAGCGAGCCCATGACCACCGGCCTAGCGAACTGTGATTCGCAGCAAACGAAGAGCAGGTATCTTAAGCGGCCATGTTTCGCTCATATCTCCTTGAGCTGAATGCCAGGCGATTGCCCTGGTGTTCTAGAGAGATGCCTTCAGAAAGCCAACACATCAATCAGAGCAGAGCAGAGCAATAACTAGGAACTAATCTACCCGCATAAAAAAACCGAGCATACGCTCGGTTTTTTTAAGCAAGCAAAACTTACTCAGCAGCTTCCACTTCACCGGTGACCGGACGGTCAACCAGCTCAACGTAAGCCATCGGCGCATTGTCTCCAGCGCGGAATCCGCACTTGAGAATACGCAGGTAACCACCTTGACGGGTGGCGTAACGCGGGCCGAGATCGTTGAACAGCTTGCCAACGATAGCCTTGGAGCGAGTACGATCGAAAGCCAGGCGACGGTTAGCGACGCTGTCTTCCTTAGCCAAAGTGATCAGCGGCTCAGCTACGCGACGCAGTTCCTTGGCCTTGGGCAGGGTTGTTTTGATCAGTTCGTGCTCGAACAGCGACACCGCCATGTTCTGAAACATGGCCTTGCGGTGAGCGCTTGTGCGGCTGAGATGACGGCCACTTTTACGATGACGCATGATTGAAATTCCTTACCAAACGATCAGTTCGGTGACTATGGTCGATCAGGCCGTAGCCTTATCGTCCTTCTTGAGACTGGCTGGCGGCCAATTGTCGAGGCGCATGCCGAGGGACAGACCACGAGAAGCCAGAACATCTTTGATTTCGGTCAGAGATTTCTTGCCCAGGTTCGGCGTCTTCAACAGCTCGACTTCGGTGCGCTGAATCAGATCACCGATGTAGTAGATGTTTTCTGCCTTGAGGCAGTTCGCCGAACGTACGGTCAGTTCCAAATCGTCAACTGGACGCAACAGGATCGGATCGATCTCGTCTTCCTGCTCGACCACGACCGGCTCGCTGTCACCCTTGAGGTCGACGAACGCGGCCAACTGCTGCTGCAGAATGGTCGCGGCACGACGGATCGCTTCTTCAGGATCCAGGGTTCCGTTGGTTTCCAGGTCGATAACCAGCTTGTCCAAGTTGGTACGCTGCTCAACACGAGCATTTTCGACAACATAAGCCACGCGACGGACCGGGCTGAAGGTTGCGTCGAGCTGAAGACGGCCAATACTGCGGCTTTCATCTTCATCGCTCTGACGCGCATCAGCCGGCTCGTAGCCACGGCCGCGAGCGACCTTCAGCTTCATGTTGATCGAACCATTAGCCGCCAGGTTGGCGATCAGGTGATCACCATTGACGATTTCGACATCGTGATCCAGCTGGATATCGGCAGCGGTAACAGCGCCCGCGCCCTTCTTCACCAGGCTCAAGGTCACTTCATCACGGCCGTGCAGCTTGATGGCGATACCTTTG
>Ga0180008_1000679_pt1 | contig 25725 bp, 48 predicted proteins | sample MM_PW_MetaG_FD_121121 | JGI IMG/M metagenome (GOLD analysis project Ga0180008, IMG submission 121121) | Groundwater microbial communities from the Aspo Hard Rock Laboratory (HRL) deep subsurface site, Sweden - MM_PW_MetaG | ecosystem: Environmental > Aquatic > Deep subsurface > Groundwater... | reverse complement strand
TACCATTTGAAAAAAATGCAAAATCAAATTTTCGATTGGGTATGGGAGTTAGTAAAATGAGATACTGTCAAAAACACAAAATATCGTATCCAACAAACGGATATTGCGAAAAATGTTTTTCCAAAGTGGAACAAAAAATTGTTCCACTTTTTTCTTTTTATCATCATGGTCCAAAAGGGTTTAAATCCCCACTGGACAAACAAAAAGGAAAGTGAAAAAAATGTATGTAATAAGTGTAATAGGGATGGCTCTAATAGCCATAATATCTTTAGTCATTATGACTAAAGCGAACGGCCAGAATACAATAAAGTATGTGAACGTAACATCCGGCCACGACAAGAGTGGGAAGCCGAAAATTAGCGGAACAATATCAACGAATGATAACGGTTATTACAAAACAGTAAAATCCGTTTTGGTTGATGGAAATAAAATAACTTTTGTCACAAAAGACAACAAAACTATGATAGGTTTTTCCACAGAATCGCATATACTGGAAATGGCAAGATTTCTTGCTAAAAACCTAAACACAGAACAATTACCACCACCACCGGATTTTTCCCCAATAGAATTAAGTGAGCCATTACCGTTAATGGGGAGAAATTGCATACGAATGGGCAAAAAATCGGATAAAGTCAATGTGCCATTAACCGCACAACAACGAACGGAAATCGAGAATCGGATAAAAAATCTTATGACAGGTTTTTATATACCGTCATACCAGTTTATGAAACAGACAAAAATTTTCCGTGATATTCAAAATGATTTTGGTTTTAACGCACCTGGAATTGAAGGGAGACAATTATCCGCAATTGTCAATTCAACGATTTCCAGGAATAATTTACAGTATCGAAATCCACCACAAAAGTAATCTGGCAGTGATTGAATTTTTTTTCCCCAAATTTCAATTTGTAATCATTACATTTTAACAATTATTTCAACCCTATAAATCAATCCTATTGACATTGAATTTTATACCTGTCCGTTATACCTATAATATTATACTACGCCATAACACTGCTCTATTATCCTCACATAGTCATATAATATTATATAGACAAATACCAATAGCCAATTAGAGCCATTTTAAGCGATTCTACGAACATTCAATTTTAACCCAATATTACCACATTAAATTTTTTTGAGTTACCTGGCAATACCTTAAAATCGTTTTTATCACTATATACGTTATCATTCACCTATCTAATTTTGTTCAACCAAATTATACCGGAAAAAGAGAGTAACACAGAGAAATAAGATTCAAAAAAAAGATTTACACATTGCATTACATAATACGAGAAAAAACTTTTGCACAAAACACCCGATCCCACCAGTTAAGGGAAACCATTGATTTAATCAACCTAGACCATTAACTCACCCAAATTTTAGTGGGTTTTTTTTTATTAATGCACCATTTCAAATTCCGATAAACCAAAATCCAAAACCCAATCCACAAACCACAACCAAATCTCAAATCCCAAACCAAACCCAAAATCAACACCCCACTCTCATAATTATTACTAAAAGCAACTGTCGGCAAATTATATATACTTCACACCATCCTCACCCTGGCTACCTCTCGAAGCAGAGAGAGAAAAGTGATAGAATATGAATCCCGTAATACGCAATGAGGTTCCCAAAACCCACGAACTGTCGCACTTTGGTGCTAACACAAAACCTTATGATGGTGATTCGCAATGAGCCGATCACAAAAAATTAATTTCTTTGCACTCCAAAAGGATTATATAAAAACCGCAACCATCATAAACCAAAACGTTAAAAATCCTTACACCCGAATAAAACGCAAAGAACATATCGTCAAAGCTCTTGTCGGTGGTGCAAAAGTATGAATCCTTTTAAACAAATAGCACAATCATTACACGCCATGCAAACTTGCACACCCGAATTCAAAGCCAAACATGAGATCATTATCCAAAACGTACTCGAAACATTACCACACGGTTCCGGCATTGATAGCGATTGGGGTTTGTCCGAAAAGTCAAACCCAAACAAAATCATTTTGTACAATTCCTATCATTGTATGAACGAAAACGGAATGTACGATGGTTGGATTGACTTTACCGTAACCGTAACGCCATCATTGATACACGATTACGACATAAAAGTAACCGGGAATTTCTCACAACGCAATTACAAATATTCCGACATAAAGGATTATCTTGCACAAATCATGTATGAGGTGGAATAAATGCAATCAAACCGAAATCTCGTAAGATCATTTGCATGTGGTGCAAATTCTGGGAAATCCGCAAACATGGAAATCCGCAACAATCTTCTAATAGGATACGGCCACGCCATTTACGCAAAACGTACAAAAAACCACACCATAAAAGTATATTCAGGTTGGATTGGGCGTTCCCGATCCACAACCGACCACGTAAGATTAATCCTACGTTATGCACAAACAACAAGCCAAACCAGGAAGGAATTGCCATGAATCCACAATTCACATTGTCAAAAAATGAATATAAATTTTACGCAAATCAAATCATGGACATTTCCATAACCGCAACAATCGTCCAAAAAATCGCAAAAGGTGAATAAAATGTGTTTGACGGAAATAACCAAAACCAAAAACTTCCCCGAATCAATGATTGGATACAAAACTGTCATAATACGGTATGGTAAAATATTTACAGCCGACAAAGATTTTTGCATTGGAGAATTAGGTGATAAAATCACAAACGATATACACAAAAACATCCACATAACACCAACTCGAAAATACAAATCTGGTTTCCACTTTTGGACAAACAAAAAGTCGGCAAGACAGTGGCGTGATTATGACGAAAAAATAATAAAAATTCGTGCCACAAACATAACCACAAAAGGCAAACAAATAATTCATTTCAATGACCACAACCATATATGTGGAAATGTTGGGGTTGCACAAACCATAGAACTCTTGGAAGTGGTTGAATGAATCGCTACAAACGCAATCACAACCGATTAATGTGGAAATGGAAACGCTTAATAATCAAATGGCAAAAGGTGAAACAATGACACCCGCAAATATACCACCACCGGATGATTGGGAACCCCCAACCTTGTTTGTGGAAACCGAAAACGATTTTATCGAAATCTACGATTGGTTTGTCCACCAAAACCTTTTGGATCGCCAGGTAATAGTTTTCGATGACAAATTCGTTTTTGAAACCACAAACGATTGTGCTTTTTACACAGCACACCTAACCAAAATTGGTATCCTAAATGGTTATTACCATATACCCACAAACGTATTTGCACAAATTAATGGTTACACAAAAGAGGAATGAACAAAACATGGGGTTATAATATGCGAATAATAAATGGATTAAAAATAAAACAAAATGCAAATTTACGTAATGCAGATTTAAGTGGTGCAAACTTGCGTAATGTAGACTTGTGTTTTGCAGACTTACAAAATGCAAACTTACAAAATGCAAACTTAAGTGGTGCAGACTTGTGTAATGCAAGCTTGCATCATGTAAATTTGTGTGGTGCAAACTTGCGTAATGCAAACTTACGTAATGCAGATTTATGTGGTGCAGATTTAAGTGGTGCAGATTTACGTAATGCAGACTTACATAATGCAAACTTACATAATGCAGATTTACGTAATGCAGACTTGTATCGTGTAAATTTGCGTAATGCAAACTTACGTAATGTAAACTTACATAATGTAAACTTGCGTAATGCAAACTTACATAATGCAATTTTAAGTGGTGTAAATTTGAGTGGTGCAAACTTACCACCACCACCAATGATTTTGATTGCAAACTGGCGAGATGTTTCCGACAAATTGAAAACTGATTTAATGCGTTATGATGCGGCAAATCACCCAAACCCAAAATTATTTACAATTTGGGCAAATGGCGGTGAATGTCCATATTCAAACGTAAAAATACAACGTGCTTGTAATTTTACAGAACAAAAACACCTTTGGAAACCAGGAAAATCCCGCAAACCGTACAATCTAATGCTCGATTTGTTTAAAGAAAAAAATATAAAGGTTTGAAACACAAAAGAGGAATGAATATGTTTTACGAACCCGTACCCGTAATAATGGAACTTGCAGAAGTTCCCGTAATGCCGCCACCCCCACCGGATTGGCAACCACAAATCCCAAAGGCAAATCCACCCACATTGCCACCACCACCTGGTTTTGACACGGAAAAGTTTGTCGCAAAAATGTATAATTATCCTGTTTGGCCCACAATTTGCGATGCCGATAAACCCACGATCCGGCCAATCAAAATCATTGGTGAATCCAGCGTACCAAAAGACAACCGCAAAATAGCCGAATGGGATGGTAAATTTGACCGTTACATAATTTTCAAAAACTTGTCAAACCCAAAATACCCACCATTCTTTATTTGCCCAATCCCAAACGGCAAATCTCCCCTACAATATTTCGGACGTGATTAAAATGAATTTAACAATAACACCTACAAAATATACACGTGACAGATTTTGTAACCGTTGTCGTAATATCATTTGTGCAAATGATTTATGCATGAAAATAAACGTTGAAATGGAATACGAAGATTATGACGGTGATTACGAAACAATATCTGATTTCCACAACATTTGCACAAAGTGTTATATGGAAACAATCACAAAACTCAATGAGATGAGGTAAATGCAAAACATTCCACCACCACCCCCGGACTTATTGCAAATGATCGCAGCCGAATCCGTTTTGGGTAAATCCACAACCGAGAAAATCCGAAATTGTTGGACAACTCCAAACACAAAAGCAAACATCATTTCCCTATACTCAATGTTCTTAAATAAAGCCATAGGCATCCAAATACCAATAGCCGAAAAGTACCCAAAAGATTACACACCAATCGGTCTTGTACTCACAAAAGAAATTTTCCCCGATACAAAAAACCACACCATCATGGGTCACAAATACATAATGTTGTGCAAACGATACTACCCGATTCATGACGTTTGTGGTTACACATGGTATCCATTCACCAAAACCATGAAACGTAACCACCCAAATCTTCCCCAAATCTTTGCCATCAACGGAGGTTTTTAAAATGGCATGGGTAACACTACAAAGTTTGTTTGAACAATGTCATTGTAAATGGCTCAAAAAGTTTAAAGATGAATATTGCACAATGGAAATACACAAAGATTGCAAACCAGAATTTAAAAAAATATTTGAAGAAAAATTCAAAGGCAAAAAATTCAAGTTTTCTGATTTGTTCAACACCGAAATACGTTATCCAGAATGGACAACAAGAACAGATGGTAATGTTGTCAATTGGGATTTGTTTTGGATAAATAACAAATGCACAGAAATTGACATAATAATATTAACCCCAACCAACAAACGGATCAAAAAACAAATTGGAAAAATCCATGATAAATTTCAAAAATATCTCGATTATCAAAATGGTAGATAAAATGACAAACAAAGATTTAAACAAACCTGTACCATGTGATAAGTGTGGTTGTGATAAACCTGTGATGGCAGTTGCTCACGGTGCATTATGGTGTGAAGATTGTGCAAACCAATGCTCAAATTGTGGTAAAGTAATGCCACGTTTTGACATGAAAAGTTGTGATTGTGGTGGTGTATATTGTCCCGATTGTGCAACCGATTTTGTGACAGTACCACACCACGATTGCGAAACAAACAAGTGCAATCCCAAACACGATTGGACAACAGATTTATGTCCAAACTGCCAAAGGTGATCCAAATGACAAAAATTTATATTATATTGGACAAACAAATAAGTTTGGGTGATGAACCTGGACACCCATGTGTAAATATAAATTTGGCAACACATGACAAAAAATTTGCCAAAACAGTCTTAACCGCATACAAAACTGAAATTGGTGGTGGTACAAAAAAGTGGCCGAGATTTTCATTACGTGAAATCGAAATAGATGATCCAACCGAAATTTTGGAAATATACAAAACTATAGAAAATTACATTGACAGTTGCATAAATGGTCCGTGGTAAATAATGCAAAAATCTAAAATTCCGAAAGGTGATCAAACATGGATAGAAATTTATCAGGCGTATATGTTCGCACAAACCGAAACAACAAATGGGAATCCGTTGACATAACGGATTTGACAAATGATGAAATGGATGATTTTTTGAACAATAGTTTAGAACCCGAAAATAATTACGAAAAAGAATATGTTTGGGTTCGTGATTTGTGCAAAATCCTATCTAAAACCATCCGAAAAATTGGAAATGAATTTGACATAATAAAAGGTGATTAAACGTGGAAATAAAATATGTAATAATGAATGTACAAAATGATGCCGTAAAACTCACGGCAAAGATCGACAATGTTATCCACAAAAGGATAACCGTAAAGAAAACCGAAAATGGATTTGACATAATTGACAAATCCGGCAACGTCATTGTATCCCCAACAAATGACGAACTCAATCCCACAATCCGCAACGGATTTGTGTTTGCATCCGGGTGATACAAATGTCATATAATGGTTTCAAAGTTGGAGATACCGTTACCATAAAAAGAATACATGATGATTGCCCAATGCGACATAACAATCACCACAAAGATAATGGTGGTGAAATCGCAAAAATAACTAAGATTATCCCAAGTTTCGAAGATATTGAAGCGGATTATGTACATCCTGGTGCTTTTATGTTGGGTGGAAAAAATGGACTTTTCCATACAACGTGTATTGAGAAAAACTTAAACCATAAATATATGAGGCGAAAAGATGAGTAATAACATAAAACGTCTAAATTTTTTGGAACTCCAAAAAAAATATATTGGAATTGCCCAGGAAATAAACGCAAATGAACATATCCCAAAACACAAAAAGATAGTTGTTAAAGGTAAAGTTGCAATAGGATTAATAAACGGAAAATATGGTGAACTACAATGACACGAATAAAAAACCCAAAATTTTCTTACAAATATATTTGCGGAAACGCAGATTGTGATCAACCATTATACGAAAAAAATAGAATATCAGTAACGTATAAAAACGGAAAACCCACAAACATAAAATACAAATGTTCACATTGTGGCACAATATCATACGGAAAAATCAAACGTGATCCCCTAAAAATTAAGAAGATAAAAGCATTGCCCCCGGCAATAAGACAAATGGCTGGTGGCAAACCATTTTACTTCTTGACAAAAAAAGAATTAACACCATTATCCACACCACCAACAAATGCAGAAGGATGTTGAGGTGATGCAAATGAAAAAAGCAATAAAAATGATTAAAATCAATGAGAAAACTGAAATTCCCAAAAACAAAATCACAAAAATATTCAAACAGCATGGTGATGTTTTTGTGAAAACTGCTGACAAAACATACAAAAGTACGGCAACCATAATTGAGTTGTCAAAGGAGATGATATAAATGGGATTGCACAGAATATTACCAATGAAAAAAATACCCAAATACATAATCGGATACAAAAAGGTAAATAAATACACAGAATCACAAACATTGTCCGCAAAACCCTTAAAAACTCTAACCGTTGGATTGCGGATCGCCACAAACCAAGATTTGGATCACATTATAACGGGAACAATAGTTGATGTTAAAACAGAAAAAGTTATTATAAAACGTGATGATGGGTATGGTCATGATTGTGATGGTGTTTATGACACGGAAGATCATTGGCACGTAACAAACAAAAATTGTTTTCCAATAGACACAACATACACAAAAAACACAACATACAAAACCCTGAAACATGACGTAAATTTGGGAAAAATTGGCACAATAACACAAAACCCCAACACTCGACATGAAAACTATGATCCCGATTACAAACACGGTTTTCACGTATATAAATCAATGTCGAGAGCAAAGTTGCACATCCACGGCAATACAATCATAAAAGTAAAGCTATCCAAAATCCGTGTAAAAGGAATTGAACGCAAAGGATTTTGCTTTGTGGGTGATGAATTAAAGGTTTTAGAGGAATGTGAATGATACAAAACTTTGAAATGGTAGAGTTTGACATAATGCCAAAAAAGAAATTGTTTGAACTATTTGAAACACTTACAAACGAAAAGGTACATTGTAATGTAAATGTAAACATACACAATGGACCATTCAATCAAGTTATGGATGAATACAAAGTTTTCATAAATGAAACTGATTGGAAAAAATTAATGGCAACATTAAGATTCCTACGATATGCAAACGTGAAGATGTGGTTTAAAAAAGCAATAATCGGTGATGAGTTTTTTGGAGTTGTATCTACAACCCCACCATACAAATTGAGGTGATGTAAATGTTTAACAAAGAATTAATATTTTCAACCCCATCGTGGGCAAAACTTTTGGATTACGTGGACGTAAATGAACTCTTAGCCAAAGAAGTTTGGCTTGGAGATGAACTTGAAGTCCACGGTTACGATTTGGACAAACACGAAATGGAAAGAGTTTTGAGTGCATCTGACTCTTACACAATGGAAAGTAAATACAATGTTGTGAGAGTTGTAGGGGATGGGTCAATAACCGGACTTGAAGTTTTGACAATGGCTCGTCAAACTGATCCCCTAAAGGAACTCAAAATGTCAAAAGGTTTGTTTGACACCATTGAAGAAAATGGGTATTACATGGGTCGTGAATGTGGTTGGCACACCCATATTATGATGAATGTCAACCAACAAATAAAAATACCCGAAACTGTTTTCCGAAACTTTACACAGCTTTTCCGGTTGTTTATGCCAACATTGGTGATGCTCACAAAAGCCACGGCTCGTTCTTTGGGAGATTACTCAAAAATCAAACCACTTATGGCGTTATCCGGGCTTAACAGCTCCAACGGGAGTGTTAAACATTTGCAAGGAATCGGGCGGTATCTCGCAATCAATGTTGGTGCAAAAGGATATTACAGTGATTGGGGACATTCAACCTTACAACCAATGTCAGACGATGAAATGAGAGGCATACATTGGGAAGTTCGGACACCCGATTGTCATTTTTCACCCGTAATTTTGGTGGCATGGCATGACATCATTCGCACAATAGTACGAAAAGCAATAGAGTTTTCGGAACACGGAATCCTCAAAATAAGTTCCACAAATGAAAATGTATCACTTTGTGATATATCCGAACATACCAAAATCGCAAAGTTTTGGGATGAGTTCAACAAATTAGCCCTAAAATATTTCCGAACCCCAAATTACAAATATACATTGGGTGATTCAAACATCACACGTGATGAACTAATGGAATATACCACAACAAACATTGATCTTTTGCTCGATTTGTTTGGTGTGGATTTCCACGAAATAACAAAAGAAACATTAATCAAAACAAAAACTAAACCATATTTAATGAACACAAATAATTGGGACAATTCAATAATCAAAAAATGTGATATATCGAATTTGGGTTGGTACAAAATATTTCGTGGTGCAACCCGTTCTTGGTCAATAAAGGCAAAAAACATAAAGGATTGGTGGGTAAAGTTTTGTAATCTTCCCACGTTTGAACACCCATCAATCGAGACAATGAAAATCGTCATAACCAAAGAAGGTTATGTTTGGAATCCCACAAATAGAAATTACTTCAAGAGGTGATTGTAATGTGTAGAATGGCATTTGTATCAACAAAAGAAAATAATAAAGCGTTTGAAATAGCAAAAGCGGCCCAAATACAATGGGCAAGTGAAGGTCATACGGATGGAACAGGTTTGGGTTATTGGCAAAAGAAGGATGGTAAATTTAACTTCTTCAAACAAGCCATAAGTGCTCCTTTGTTTTATTCCCTTTATTTTAATGAAGGGATATTTTGCAAAAACATAATGGTTCACAACCGCATCAAAAGCAAAGGTGGTTCTGATTCCCCGAATTGTCATCCATTTATGTTTGAATCAAAAACTCGGAAAGACAAAAACGGAAACCCAATTCACATAATGTCTTGTCATAATGGAACGGCATACAATGATGACAAAGCTCGTCAGGCATTAATAAAAGCCGGTCACGACATTTACTCAACCGTGGATAGTGAAATCATTGCCGGGGCATTTGCGGAATGGGATATTGATTTCATAAAGAAAATGGATGATTTGGGTGTAAATGGTTGGCTAAATGTTTTGGTTGTCACGGATGAAGATGAACCCAAACTCTATGCCTATTCAGACGGAAGTTTGTCAATCCACATTGATGATGAAAAATTGATTGTGGCATCATCATTTACCTGGGACAAAGACCTAAAGAATACGGACATACCATCCGGTGATTTGATCGAAATAAATTTGGTTACGTGGGAACGCAAACTTGTTTATTCTCACAAAATACATTACCAAAAATCAACACCAACGATTTATGGTGGTTGTTCCACTTTAAATTATCATACAACAAAAATGGAAGCGTTAAATGAATGGTGGTATGATTGGAACTCAGGAGATTGGACAAAAAAACAACCCAAATCAAACATAACAAAAATTATGGAACAAAAATTTGAGGATTATGGTTACAACACTTGTCCCATTTGCAAAAAAGATACTTTGGTTTGGAATGGATCATACGTAACTTGTAAGGATTGTAAATATGAAATGGGAACGATAACTCAGTTTTGCAAAAACGATGAACGTCAGGTTAACGCAAAAGATTGTTTCTTTTGTGAAAAAATACTATGCAATAATTGTATAAACATTGAAACAGAAATGAAGTTTTTCAAAAATTCATGTTATTTAACCCGGAAGTATAAAAATGTCGATAAGACAAAAGCATAAACAGGCAATACTTAAAATCGTGGCCGAATCAAAATACCCACTTAATGCGGATCAAATCAGATGGCAATTATTTGACATGAAAATTGAAAAGAACTCATTACAAATCGCAAAGATCATTCAACAAATGCCGGATGAAATACGTGTCGCAAACTTAAATCATGGAACAAATTATTATAAGAAGGTATAACAATGCACAAATCAACAATTCCTACAACGTGGGATAAAAAACCAAAGCAATGTCCCCGTTGCGAATCAGAAATGGTTTATACAAAAGTTATTTCGGATTTCTATATGCAAACATTGGGAAAATATTACACAACATTCAGATGTAGGTGTGGTCAAATGATCCCATTACATTTATACAAAGAAATGTTGGACACCATTAAATCAACAAACAATCTGTTTACAGAAGATTTAAATAAACCCAAAACCATAGGTAAGGTTATGAAACAATACCCCGAAATCCAACCAATTTGGTATATGGATTTTACAAAATTCCTGAATGTTCCTGTGATAATTGAAGATTGGGTTGATGGATTACACGTTGAAATAACTTCACCAGGCCACAACAAAATAAAACTTGAGGGTAAAACCACAATTCCGTTTGCAAAACAAAACGAAATAATGACATTCATTAACGATATGCCACCCGAATTTTTTGGTGTTTTAGAGGATGGTTTTCGTTTCATTGGTGTAATGTTAAACAAGTTTTATTTTGACCCCCAACTCAAAATTATTGGCGTTATGAAAAATAATAGTATTCTCGACAGTAGTTTTGTATCAGATGTTTGTGACACACCAATACAAACCCATAGAAACTTTCAGACTGTTGCACAATTATTTGCCGCAATATCAAAAGAAATTGAATACACGTTTTTGGACAAAGGTATAATCATAAAATGCGAAGATGGAACTATGGCAAATGTTTGGGTAAAGTCTTTGCGGAACATTGTTGAAGGTATGGAACAAGAAGGTGAACCGCAAGATGTAATTGATGAAATTTATGCAATTTTGGATGAAATGTACAACACTAATAAAAAATCATTTTTGACACCAAAGATCGCAATGCCCAAATTTGTAGAACAAATAAATTTAAGTTTGTTCCCAAAACCATCAAACATACAGATGTATTATTTCAATTACGTTTTGGAGTTATATACAAGCGGTGAGCTAACCGAGCCGTTAAAAAGAGGTGCGAAATAGGTGCTTAGGGAGTTGGCGAACAAAGCGAATTGGACAGTCCAAGCATTTTGGATTGTGGTCTATATCCTTTTGTCAATAACCAACCCCGTAATGTGGTTTAAATGCACATTAATATCAATAATCATTTTTGTAGTTTGGAGAACAATAAGAGGTTGTGTTACAAATGAATATAAAAAACTCATTGGTGAAAAATAATGTTAGGTTTATACGTGGCATGGTTGATAGGATTTATGCAACCAACCACAAATACCTTTTTCCAATGATTGTTAGGTGTAATGATGGGACAAAATTCTTTACCGCAATAACAAACAAAAAAGCGTTAAAACACTTTTTGCGAACAATGAATCCAAAAAAGTATGCCGACAATCACCGTGGATTTTTTGTTTTGGATCATGATGAACAACGCCACGAAATGTTGAATTATGGTTATTCCGAAAAAGAGATCATTTTGGCGGTTGAACAATCATATCCGTTGGTTTATAAAGTGGAAACCCAAACACCATTTGGTAATGTCGCAAATTTTTCTTTTGATGACATAATATATGGGTGTCACGGGTTGCCACATGAATACCACAAATCGGGGCAAATCATTTTCACAACATCAGATAAGTGGAAATGTATTTACATTGAGGATATTTTGCCAACCATAAAAGCGGAACTTAAAACCATAAAGGGATTCAAATACACAAATGAAGTATATCAGTCAAACGGTGTAATGGGTGGATTTGCGAAACTAAAGTTTGTGCCAACAGACATTGGTAATGGCACAATCATAAATCCTGAAATCGTTATTGATTGTACTAAAATATATAACAGGTCAATATCGGTTAGAGTGTTTTTGACTATTGTATCGTGTTCAAACGTGTTATCTTTTGAAGGTTGGGAGTACATAAAACAATATGCAGAAGAAAACCAAATATTCAAACACCTTTGTAACCGCAAAATCCATCGTGGGGATGATTTGGATTTCTCGTTTTTGAGTGATATGTTTACCGCCGTAAATGGCGTGGGATCATTATTTGAAAATGCAAAAAACATCAAAATTAGTTTGGAAAATGTCAAAGATTTGCTCATATTTTACAATGGAAAACATAAAATTTCCGCAAGGAACGCCACAAAAATACACAATATGTTTTGCGGTAATACGTTATACGATTTGGTCATGGATGTTTCAAGTTTGGCATCAAACGAATCCAAACTCCCGAACAAAACCAAATTGCTCATTTCTGTAATTGCGGGGGAAATCCTTTTGATTGGAGAAAACATTGATGTGTTTTTGGAAAACGCAAGAATCAAACCATTAATGCATTGGGAAACCAACAAATTTGTAACCAATGTCAAACGTGCAAAACCAACGTGGTTTGAACGTGTAATATTTGGAAGTGCATAAAATGAGGACATTTGTTTGGGATGTAATTAATGATGGTTGGGATATGATTAAATCGTTTTTCAACGCAAACAACGGAGATGATTTGGTCACACGATTCAAAGATGGTTACGAAACGTATGCAAATGAACGTATATACGTTGTTACGGATTCAGATTGTTTGCCTTTGGGTATGTTCGGATTTAGTATAAACACGTTTGGGAATATAACGGGTTGTTGGATTTTACTCGACAGATATTCACGAAGTTCGGGAATTGGTAAACAAATCAAGAAATTCCAAGATACTTATGCTAACGCCATTAATGCAAAACGTATATATTCCGTTGTGAACAAAACAAACATACCATGCCTAAAAATGCTCAAACATTGCGGGTACTTTGTTTATCGGGAAGGTCGTGATTGTTATTTCTTGTGCAAATCATTTGATCCCCAGGGCGAACCCACAAAATGTGAGGTGGAATTGTGACCAGGCATTATGAAGTTTTGACACCATCAGAAATAAGACAAAAATGGGAGATATGTGGTGAACGGTGTACAAGTTGTGAAGAATTATCACCCGATCCAAAATTTGTGATAACCAATGCGATTTATATTTTTAGGATTTGCCCAAAATGTATGATAAAATATATGACAGAAATAAATAACCGCCGTGGTGATTGAATGTCCGAAAGTTTGGTTTGGTCAAAAGACGAAGTTAGGTCACATGGTTTTGGACCAGTTTGTACAGAATGTTTAAAAAATAAAGAAGAACCGAAATTGTATGTTGATTTGTCAGCAGTTATTTGTGCAGAATGTCTTGTAAAATTTTTGGAAAAAATGAATGAAAAAAGGTAATAAAATGGCAAAAGTCCAAAAAATTAAAAAGTTGGACTTTTTCCATAATGTCAAAACAAAATAGTTTCGGATAAACCACAACCACATTCTTTGACAGTTGTACGTTTTCCTTTTTGGTTTGTTGAATAAACCATTTCTTCTTGGTTGCACTTTGGACAAATCATGTAACATATAACAGTTTGTGTGGTTATAAAGTTTTCGATACAAAAATAAAAAGGTGATAAAATGAGTTGGTTAATTGTTTACCCAACGGGTTGTAACTCAAGACAAACGTATAAGTCTTACAAAAGTGAAAATAAAGCATTGGTTGAGTTGAATGGTATAAGAAAAAAGTATCCGTCAATAAAATTTGAAATAATAGAACAGGAGTGATGCAAAATGAATATTTGTGATGATGGACATGATGAAGTTTGTTATGATGGTGGAAATTGCCCGTGTTGTGATTTGATGTATGAAAATGGTGAAATTGAAAGTGAACGTGATGATTTGCAAGATCAAGTCGAAAGTTTGGAAAATACAATTTCGGATTTGGAATATGAAATTGAACAAAGTGATGAATCGGAATTGGTAAAATCATTACGAGACAAAATCGAAAGTTTGAACAAAATAATAGTTACACAAAACGCCAGGATGTGATACAAATGAAACTCATAAAATACAAAATAAAAAATGTTATATATACATATAGAGGTTTTAAAAGTGAAAACAAAATGTTAATGGAATTGGCAAATTTGAAAAAACATTATCCAGATGTTAAATTTTGGTTGGAGTGATAAAATGTCAAAACTTTGGGAAGGTAATTCGATTTGATTTTGTTTTGCAACATTGGATTATTTTCTCAAAGTATTTTTTTTGACTTCTCATTGCCATATCACAAATGTCTATGTCGTTAGTGTTTTGCATTATCCAATACGACATTAGATTTTGTGGTGTGGTTATGTGAAGGTCGTGTTTTGGATCGCTATCCAATACCATTTTTGTTTCGTCAAATATATTTAGTTCAGTGTCAATCCCAAAATCAAAAATGTGATGTTCCACAGCTTGTTTCAAATGCCAAAAATTTCTGCAATTATGGGCTATTTTAACGACCGTGGTGCGATTTACGGTTTTGGGTAGGTATTTTTGTAGGTATATGAATTTGTCCTGGTAATTAGGTCGCTTAAATGTAAACTTCTTGCCGAGCTTTTTGACTTTTGGTGATAACCCATAAGCATCATTTGTGGTTATCACAATTCGTTTGGGGAAATTAACGGCGGCATCTGCTAATTTATTTTGTATGTTTTTACGAAGGCAATCGAAATGTTTAAATAAACACAAGTCCATTGATGAACAAAGGTATTCGCCCAAGATTTTTGTGATGTTTGGTTTGCCCGAACAGTCAATTATCATGGGGTTTTCCACAAACGTTTTGGGAATTAGAGTTTTGCCTGTGCCCGATTTTCCTTCAATTATCCCTAATGCACTTTTTGAAATTCCGACATTCATCCATTTTATAAACGCTTTGTATTGTCCACTTGTGTCAATTACTTCTTCTTTCAACATTTTTTACCACCCCAGGTCAAGTTTTTTTTGTTTGATTATGTCACCAAAGAATAAAAATTCATCCCATTTATATCCCAAAGCTTCGATGATATGTTTGAGTGGTTTTTCCACAACACGTTCCAACATTTTATCATAATCTATACGGGAATTTTCGGGAACATCATCATCCATACCAACACCAAACACTTCCGTATCGGGTTGACCTTTAACTTTCCCGTAATACCATTTGATTACATCGCCTTGTTTGAAGTTATATCCTAAATACATATTGGAAAATATTGCAGCTTTGTAGTGTGGGCTATTCACAGAATCAAATTTTTTGTGCAAACCCGTTGGGATACCAATTAATCTATCGTATTCACCACCCCTAAAATTTTCTAAAGTTTTGAGTATTGTATCCCTGATTTTGTAAACATCTTCAAAATTACAAATGTCGGTGAGTACAACTTCTTGCAAACCACGTGTCAAAGGTGATGCATTTCTACGCACAATTTCAAACCCTTTGAACTTTATTTTGTCATCACCATGCAAAATGTATGCGTACCGTTTTTTGCCTTTAATTTCTCCACCGACAATATGAGTTGCCTGGAAATAGCTTGTCATTAATCCTTCAAACTTTATATCAAAGTATGATTCTGTTGCACCAAACTCAATCTCGGCCCAAATTTTAAATTGATCGTTTAACATATTACAAAAGTTTTTTGCCATTTCAATGTGATCTTTGGGATCATCAGATTTGTGATTCATTTGTATGTATCTTGAATCTGTGTCACCATAAACCGTAAACATTTCGTACTCAGATAAATAACCATCAATCATCCTTCCGTGGTCACGGCAAATCTTTGTGACATCATTGAAACATTCGGGATCACGTAACCTAAATCCAGCTTTACGCATACCCAAAACGCCTATAAAAGCGTTCATAAAATATTTGAATAGGGTTTGACGGCGGTCAAATGAATCGTATTCCTCAGAATGTTTTGGGTGTTGTGCCATAAGCCGTTTTATTTTGTGACGTTGTTCAGCCAAATAATCCAAAATGGTTGGTAGGATACCACGTTTGGCTTTTGTGTAAAACCGCCCAAGTGGTGTCCTAAAGTAATCGCCCAGGCACACACCCATGTGCGTATTTTTTTTTAGTTCAATGCAACTTTTCAAATTCCGACAAATGGTTTCATCGGTTTCTTTTGTGTCGGGTGATATATTCAATGTCCTAATGATACTCGGATACTCTTGGGTCAAATCAATGGCAACCACGTTTTTGAAGATTCCTTTCTGTGGTTCCAACACCATAGCTCCCTTTAGCTTGTCTGTCAGGGTTCTTCGGTTAATTGAGGGTAGCATACCGTAATTGTTTTTGTGACAATGAAATAAAACGTATGTGTCAATCAGACGAGAAAACATCATGGTATCGTGGAGAAACGCACCACTCTCTATCGCCAACCCCACATAAAAATTTATGATTTTACTGGTTTCATTCACTCGGTTGCAAGTGACAACATCCCAAATGTTATACGCATACAACAGTTCTTTATCTTCATCATACAACTTTGTGATTGCTGATTGCCGTTTGATCTTCCCATACCCCAACGTAAGTGTAGAACAGTTCTGTAAACTCTTACTGTCGAGTTCGCCGTGTTTTGTTTTCCACAAATTTTTAAAGCCCTCCATTAAATCAAAAATCTGTATGGATTCAAAACCCAAACTAACTTTTAATTTTAATAGACGGCGTTCCAAATACGGAATATCAAAATCCTTTACGTTCCAACCTTCAATGATGTCGGGCATATTTTTGTACATAAATTGTTTAAGCGTAAGGTACATCCTGTATTCATCTTGTGCATCAAATATTTTTATCTTTTTGGTTACAATATCAATCCCGTTTTCATTGTCAATATTTTGTTCTAACCATTCTTTGTCTCGGAGTTTATTTACCACGTTTTTATTGTCACACGAATCATATTTGAAAAGGTAATATGTATCCGTAAAGTTATCATACAATGAGATGGATACGATAGGTGCACCAGCGTTTACAACGTCAATGGAATCCATTGTTTCAATGTCGATGTTGAAACGTCTCAATTTGATTTCCTCAAACTCACACATTTTAATTTTATCCTTATGAAAGATGTGGGCATCGGGTAAATCCGCAACACACTTTATCCCCAAATCAATCTTTTGGCGTAAGTCATAAGTTACATCCGCTTCTAAATTGTTTGGGAATTTATCACGAACTTTTGGCACGTGAAACGGATACACCGTGTAAATTTTCCAAATGTCACCACACTTCTCAACCCGTTTGATTTTGTTTTTTACATCTTGTGATAAATATTTCATGCGTTCTGTCGGGTCGTATCCCACACCAAAGTATGGCTCAGTTCCAGTTACAATTTTTGAACATCTGGTTCCGTCAGCATTACGCCCCCACAGATTCAAATGCAAATCATTATCCACGATGTGATAATTCATTTTTGTGATAAATGTTTTCATACCCAACCCACCAAAATTTGTTGTTTAACGTTTAAACGTTTATCTATCATTTTTTTATAATCAGGGTTTATTTCAATACCAAATGCAGAACGCTTTAAATCTCTTGCAACCAACAATGTTGTACCACTACCAACGAATGGGTCAAGAATAATACCACCAATCGGACAACCAGCTTTTATCGGAGTTTTTATTAGTTCGGGTGGATATACGGCGAAGTGTGCCTCTGGATAGGGTTGAGGACAGATAGACCATACGGCACGTTTGTTTCTTCCGCAATTAAACTTTTCGGGATTTTCTAACCACCTTCTCATTAAATCTGCACCCGTTCCTTTCATACCTTCTGTTTTCGCATTACTTTTTTTAACTTTACGTGGTCTATTCCAATCGGGTCTTGATTTTATTCTTGATTGTTCTTCTAATTGTTGCTCGAAATAATACTTCTTATTCTTGGAGAAAAAGAACATATACTCGAAGTCCACTGTAAACCTGTCCTTTGCACTTGATGGCATACAGTTCGGTTTATGCCAGATAATCGTATTTCTTAATATCCATCCTCGGTTCACCATCTCGATAGCGAAACGGTAAGGTATCATTATCAGGGATTTGGCTGGAATATTTATTTTTGGTTGTTTTGGTGCCCCTATACTTTCTTTACATCCATGTCGGTCCTTAGATAATTCTCCAGAACCACTATAAGTATCTCCGAGATTCACGAAAATAACACCATCGTCCCGTAACACTCGTTTGACACCATCGAATATATCGCATAGATGAGAAATATATAATTCAAATGATGGCTCAAGACCGAGCTGTCCTTTCCATGCACCGCACTTCTGACAATATGATTGTTCGGTATCATCGAATTTCTGAAAATTATCCGTTCCTTTCGTCTGAACCTTTTTTGATTCAGTACCGCCCGACATTTCTTTCCTTGTGTAATCGGACCATTGATGTTTACAATCCTTATCGCCATCCCAAATAGTGTTTGCATCAACACCATAATCACGCAAACCCCAATATGGAGGTGATGTAATGGACATATTAAATTTTTCATTTGGTATTTTATTTAATATATCAACCACATTACCAATTTTATATCCAATTTTGAAATCACCAAAATCCATTTTCAAAAAATCACACCCTTAAAACATGATACAAATAACAATATGACAATAGCACCGCAAAATATTTTTATAACAATATCATCAAATTCTTCATCAGTCATATTATACCACCACCAATTTTTTTGCTATTGCTTCTATTACTCTTGTCGTAACTGCATTTCCGCACATCTTATAACGTTGCGTATCAGATATTTCACTAATCTCATCTCCAAACTTCCCGTATTTCGTCCACCCAGAAGGGAACCCTTGTAATCTTTCACATTCCATTGGTGTCAATCTTCTTATTTGACTATCCCCCATATCATACAATCCTGTCGTTGCACCCATACCACCACCTCTTGCGGTTAACGTGGATGATACCCCATCAGGGTCATAGACACGCCCCCACATACTATTATGACCACACTGGTCAATATTACCAATTTGTTTTAACTCATTACTTTTTTGAACTGGTTGTATAACTTTGTGTGGTGTTGTATCAACACAAAAACAATATTCATCAGATATTAATGGTCCACTACCACCCTGACTTGCGGTTGGTCGTGTAGCTGGTCTAAGTTGTGAATTTAATATCATTGGTCGTTTTTCTTTAACCCCTGGTTCTGGTATTCTTTCTTGCGCATACTGTTTACTTTCAATAATGTACGATCCGTTTGCTTGTGCTCCATAGTAACGTGCTGTAATGGTGTTTGTACATTGTCCAAATAACTCATCAATCTTTTCTGTATCTCCTCCGATAGGAAATACTTTTGGTCTACTTGTTCCTCTAATATGTCCGATAATGAACACCCGTTCTCTATTTTGTGGGATTCCGAAATTTTTAGTGTTAAGCACTTGCCATTGGAGGTCATACCCAATTTCATCCAATGCAACTTGAATAATTCCGAAGTCCCATCCGTTGTTTGAGCTAAGTAATCCTTTAACATTTTCAAGGAATAAATACGATGGTCTTTTGGATCGGGCAATCCTAACAACCTCATAAAATAAATTGCCTCTTTCGCCGTCAATTCCTTCCCTTCTACCAGCAATACTGAAATCCTGGCAAGGAAATCCTCCACACAAAATGTCGTGGTCGGGGAAGTCTCGAATATGTTTAACATTTGTTGCTTCATGATTTTCACCAAAATTATAATTATATACTGCGGTTGCATATTTATCAATATCGTAATACCCCACACATTCAAATCCGTTTGCTTCCATACCCAAACGAAACCCACCAATCCCACCAAACAAATCTATAAACTTCATATTCCACCACCATTAGCATATGTTTCTATCAATTTGTTTGACCTATAAATCCAATCTTTGCCCAATGATGACAAATCACTCTCGTACCAGATTGGTGATAACTTTGGTGTCTTACCTGTGTTTTTGAAATGCTCAACGCAATATCTTTTTCCGGTGTCACATATATTCCAATACGGACAACCAATGCACTTCTCGGTATTCCCATAAAGTTCATCAACATTCTCCTTATTAACAATAACATCGAATTTGGTTAATAAGGATTCAATCATTTTGGTTAATCCACCTTCAGGTTGGAATCCCAACAATCCGGGCAAAACTTTGTAACTCTCATCAAATGTACGTGTGGACCACCACGTAGCATAGAATGATTTGAATCGTTCAAATGGTAGGTTGTGATGTTTCATCATCCACATATATACCAAGAGCTGAAACGCATGAGCTGGTGGGATAACTTTTGGAATTGAACTGACGGTTTTCACCTCATAAATTATACCTTTGTTGTAATCGTATCCATCCAATGATCCGAACAGTTTGTCTACCAAAATAAAAAATTCTTTGAACGGCACATTACACAAAGCGTTCTTATGGATAAGTGTACCACGCACCATAAAAATAAGATTGTCAATGTGACAATAGAATCTCCCGTTGTAATCATACCAAAGGGATCGTGGACAACCCTCATGAACTTTCCACAACGTAGTTGCCGTAGGATGTTTGTTGAGGGTTGTCATTAAGTGATAATCAAAAGAAGGGGAGAAAAATTCAAATTCTTTTTTCTCCCAAATTGTCCATTTATTTTCATCGTCAAAATATCCAGTAATCATTCGTTCACTTCTGTTACGAAATTGTCAAAATCATCTCGGTCTACAATGGGATCATCATCCTCTATAAAACCAAGCTTTATCATCTGTTTCAATATTTGATTTTCTGTTGGAAACTTCATTCTATCACATCCTCTTGATAACTTATCTCACCCATTGCAGCATAACATATAACATCCATCAAAGTATCTGGTGCGTTTTGTGGTGGTACAACCGCCTCAGTCTTTGAAGGATTGATTTTCATGCCACGGCTTATCTTGTTGTCGAGTACGGTGAATATCCCCACAAGTCCTTTACTTTTCCACGATCCACCATAACCAAAATCACCATTGTTCCGTTCTCGAAACACAAGTTTGGCGATTTCAAATATTCTGTCCATCTTTTCATAATCGTCATTAAGCTCACGGAGCTTACCGATTTCTTCTGCTATTTTTTGTTTTGTCCACACGTACTCTAACATGATAATCATCCCTGAAAATATCTATAATATGTCATTGCCATTCCACACTTATCACATTGATAAATGTCAATCACACCCTTATACGGATAGCACATGGGTACATTACCCAAGTAAACCGTATAATTAAATCCACATTTTGTACAACTAAGCATTGATAATCCCCCATATTGAATATAAAAAAACACGCATTTGAAGTTTTGGGATACATCCACCGTTAATGCGACCTTCCAATTTCCCAAGGTTATAAATCATTTTTGCTTTGATTTTCCCTGTAACGTCAAGGTCAAGGATACAAGTCATCATTAAGTCAATGATGTTGTCCCACGAACTTTCCTCTTTAAGTAATGCGTTTAATTCTATTTCAATTTTTCCATCATTTTTGATAGATGATTCCATTAACCTTTTAACCAATGCCATTGTGGGTATTCCGACAAACTTTTTGACCTCATCGGATGTGATTTTACCATCCCCGGTGTGTGTGTCAGCTATCGTACCAAGCACGTTTAATGCACCTCTCAGATTTCCCGAACTGTGTTCACAAATTAGCAACGCAGCTTCTTTTTCTAATGGTATCTTACTTGCGGAACACACCCTTCGGAACATCAACATCATATCCTTTTCCATGATAGGTTTGAACCGATAGTTTGCCGCCCTTCCCCGAATAGCCGGGATGATTTTGTTCACATTTTCACACGCCAATATGAACCTGATGTTATTCGTATAGTTCTCCATTGTGCCACGCAATGCCCATTGTGCTTCATTCGTCAATCTATCCGCTTCATCCAGAAACACAATCTTAAACGGCACACTCGCTAATGTCTGCGTCTTTGCATACTCACTTATCTTACCACGGATAACATCAATACCCCTCTCTTTACTGGAGTTCAATACCAATGCACCAATGTCATCTCCAAGTATCTCTTTAATGAGTATCCTTGCACACGTTGTCTTACCCGTACCAGTCTGCCCATAGAATATCATGTTAGGTATATCCCTTTTTTGGGCATATATCTCTAATCGTTTTACAATGTGATCCTGCCCGACCACATCACAAAACTTCGTGGGTCTATTCTTTTCTGTTATCAAGTAAATCCCTCAGTTTTTTTGCCCACTTCGTTTCATGTTTGTTTTGACAATCATCACATAACGTTCTTATCCATGAATTATTTCTGATTTTACCTTCTTCACCACACCACTCACATATAGTTGCGGATACTCTCTCAGCTTCTTCTATAAGTTTGAATATTTCATCATTACCATATGTGATATAATATCTTAACTGTCCAAATTTTTCTTTAATCTGCACAACATAGAAATCATCATTACATAATACACCTGTTTTTTTGGCTTCATCATAAATGTCTTTGGTCAAATTGTAAACCAAACCAAACCATCCATCATCACACCCACACCCAAATCCCATCAATGATGCACGGGGATTATCAATGTGGATAAATAGTTCAGGAAAATCATCAACCAATTTCTTTTCGAGTTCATTATTCATACTACAACACCAACCTTTACAACTTTACCCACGCTGTCACCACATTCGTTTGAATATAAAATCAATGTTTCTCTATCTAAAATATCACTTATAAACCATTCTTTTGAATCATCATCGTCAAACCATTCTTCTTCTTCAATTTCTACCAATACAATTATTGTCATTTTAGTCATTGTTATCACCATACATTATTGTATATATTTTTTCGAGTTTAGATTTATATGGTGACAATCCCAACTTCTGCAACTTATATGTTGATGTTGTTCCGTCACCATACATCTTGGAAAATCTAAACACATCAATGAAGTTGTGTTTATTTAAGAATTTCTCTGCTAAACCCTCACTAAAACCAAAACCCATCAACGCCTGAATACTCGCATCCTTTTTGGTTTTGTGTTTGATGGCTTTGATCCGTGTCCTATCCTTATCGTCATTACACTTATCAAAGATACTCCGCATGAGCATCATACCATGCTTATCATTTGACGCAAACAATGGTGTTACACCCCTATCACACAATGACGCAATGAATCCATATAATCGTGTTGGATGCGAATGTCTACGTACATACATAGTCATAATGGAACTGAATGATTTCCCGCAAATAATGAAACTATTCTCCACACCATACTCGGCAATCATTTGGTTTACCTGTTTATCCAACCGTTTGAAATCCAAGAAATCATTTTCCTTCCACTCAATACACACCTTACCACAAACGTAATCCCCGATTTCTATGAACTTTTTTTCTACTTCATGATTGCCAAGCATGGTGCTACACAAATTGAACCGTTCATCGGTCTCTCTCGCATCCACATACACTTTCACTTCTACCACCCCGTAAATTTACCAATCAATATCGGGTTGGTTTTGAAAAAATCATAAATGAGTTTCTTAACTTTTTCAACTTCTTCTTCATAACTTGGTGGTTTGTTCTCAGATATTTCAATATATATTCTGGATGATCGTTTAAACGTATCCAACCCATACAAATTATTCAAAATTTTATCCGCACCTATATTTCCATATCCCCATTTTTGTTCATCATCATTACGTCTAATAAAATATTCTTCTGTATTTTCCCTATCACTTCTATGACAAAACCTCTTTTCTCGCAAAAATAAATTACTTTTTATTTTAATAACTACAACATCACTAAAATGTGTTTTGAAATAATTCACTTCATGTTGTGATCGCACCCCATCTATAAAAATGATTGGGGAATCCCCAAAATTAGAATTTATATATGTCCTTATCAATCTTGCACAATAATCCACACCAACCGATTCCCTCATTTTGTTTGCAAATTCATTCAATGTTTTCGTGGGGTTATATAACAAATCCCACAAACCTCTTGATAATTCACCCATGCTTACAACGGGGTATCCCATCTCTTTTGCTACATTACAAAACGTAGTTTTTCCACTTGCGGGTAATCCGCATACCAAATATAGTTTCATGAAAAATCTCTCCCTATTAATTTATAACTCGGTTTCAAATTTTTGATTTCATCCTCAAATTCTTCTAACGTAAACTTGTGAAAATATTCATCTTCTATCACATTGGTTTTATCATCAAACGTTCTACCACAACACCCACAAAATGGAACATTACCCATCAATTCATTTAACTGTTCTCTTGAAATATTCCAATAAAATTTATCATTTGATGCTTTACCAATGTGAATTTCATTTATGGTATTTTGTGTTCCTCTCACATAATAATTCGTTCCCATTTTAATCACCACTCAAATATCAAAAATAATATTACAACAAAAATTGCTATAACTAAAACAGTACATACTGGAATCCATAATGGCGAAAATACCCACCACCATGACCATGATATTACACCAATTAATTTTAATACTAAAAATATTAAAAATAAACATCCACATATTCCAATACCAGAACTACCATCACTCATTTTAATCACCTAAATCAAAGTCTTCGTAAAACATTGAACAATATATTGTAACTTTAAATAAATTTGTTTGCGATGGAATCCCACCTGGACCTTTACCCGAATCCTCAAACAACATACTCGCAGGATTTATTGGAATCATTTCAATCTCTATCATGTTTACACTTCCTTTCATTCCATCCGGTCATCTCACAAGCGATTTCAGTATTTGTAAAAACTGCTTTATCACGAGTATATATCCACGGTCCATGTGAACCACAATCAGAGCAATACACATAGGTTGGGTATCCTTCACGATCTTCGGTAGAACGACCAATCCCAACATCATCACTTCCACAAAACGGACAAGATTTTATCATTTACATCTCTCCCAATATTTACATTCTTTTCCTAAACATAAACCATTACGCATCATGGATTCTTTTGTGGGTTTGTAATAATTTCGTTCTGATATTTGTTTTAATTGATACTCG
>Ga0180008_1000677_pt1 | contig 25754 bp, 27 predicted proteins | sample MM_PW_MetaG_FD_121121 | JGI IMG/M metagenome (GOLD analysis project Ga0180008, IMG submission 121121) | Groundwater microbial communities from the Aspo Hard Rock Laboratory (HRL) deep subsurface site, Sweden - MM_PW_MetaG | ecosystem: Environmental > Aquatic > Deep subsurface > Groundwater... | reverse complement strand
AATTAAAGTATCAAAGGCACTAATATATTGATTATAAGTATTCATTTTTTCTTTCTAAATTATTGACATAATTAACGGCATCCATAATAATCTTACTGCTTGAATTAACTTTTGGTAAATCTAAAAATACTTCGTCGATATCTAACTCTTGACATACTTGTGATTCTGCGGATCTCGCCGTGTGTTTAGTTCTATCTCCACTATTAAAAAAGGCAAAACTTACCAATGTGTATTCCGGAGAAGGGTTGTTTAATTGTTGTTTAATATCTTTTATGGTTTTAGCTACTGTAATATCATCATCTATTGCTAAAACTGAGAAATATATATATTGCAAATCTCCAATTAATTCTAATCTTGTTTTTTCATCTAATAATGGAATTGCACCTTTTAATTTTATTTGTTTGTCACTGTTGACTATAGCAATTAATCTTTTACATTGTTTAGCAGAATGATAAATATAGTCTAAGTGACCAATATGTGGTGGATTAAAGTATCCCGATATTATACCAACATCATACATTTATTTATCCTTTTACCATTTTCTTAAATGTGTCTTTAAGCGTATCGCAAACATACTCTAAATCTTCTTTTGTTAGGTGTTGATGACAACCTATATGTAAACCATAATTTCCAATATATTGAGAGACTGGCATTGAAAATTTTGTATAATTTAGATATTCAAAACACTTATGGTGCGGCATTGAACCAAAATTTCTTTTCCATTCAATATTAGCAATATCTAATTCTTGTTTCAATATTGTGATATTGTTCTTATAATTAGATTTCAACACAATAGAAAAGGCGTGGGGAGCATTAACACATCCTTCATCCTCTTCTACAAAATAAGCGACATCCTCAAAACCGTTTAAAGCATTTCTTATTTGTCTAAAATTATCTTTTCTCTTATTAAAAATTGCCCAAAAATCTTCTACTTCACCAAGACCTATTGAAGCGTGTAAATCTGTTGGACGCAAATTAAGACCAAATACAGGATGATCAAAATATTTAGTATCTGGCTTTCTGCCGTGAGAACGAATAGACTCTAAAATTATTTTTAATAGTTTGTTTTTACAAGATATTCCGCCCATTTCTCCTGCGGTTGTAATGTGTGCGATGTAGTGAGAGGTTACTTCCATATTTGAATAAGATAAACTATATTTATTATTAACCTTACATCCATATGCTTCACAGTTATCAACAATAAAGAAGATGCCTGCTTGTTCGCACAACTTTTGTAAACCAACTAAATCACAAGGCTTACCCATAAGATTTACACCCATTATAGCAACGGTTTTACTATTAATGACATTGATTGCTTGTCCAATATCTATATTCATACTGTTTAAATTAACATCAACAAACCTTGGCACAAAACCAGCCGAACGGATTGCGTTTGCGGTTGCTATAAAAGAAAGTGCGGGACAAATAATTTCATCACCAGGTTTCGCACCATCCTCATACAGAGCCATACATGCCGCCATATCGGCAGATGTTCCAGAATTAAACATAGTTGTATATGGATAATTAAATAGTTGTTCCCACTTTTTCTCAAACAATTTTGTTTTTGGACCCATGGTAACCCAATTATTATCTAAACATTCTTGTATATGTTGCTTAGAAATATCATTTATTTTTAATGTGCCAAACTCTATCTTTCTTTTTTCGCTCACTCTTCTATATCTCCCAGTCCTTTATTTCTTTCTAAATTATATGCTTTAGCGGTTATATCCATATTAGGCTTCTTATCATTAATAAGTATTCGATATCCATTAGTTAATCCCATAATTAGTTGGTCATAAAATAATCCCAAATTAAGTAGTTGGTCTTCGGTAAACTTCCTCATACTTTCTGGTCGTCCAGTTACTAATATAATCATATGTCCTCCAGACGACCATTCGTGAAACTTTTTATAAACCCCTGGTAATACTTCTGGTTGGTTTCTTAGAATATTGGTTAACCCATCTTGGTGTTTTAAGATACAACCATCTATATCAAGAAATAGTGTCATAGTTATTTTCATTTCTTTTAATTATATTTATCCATAAACTCTACTAAAATTGTTGAATTGTGAGATCTTATTGCTGTATTATATTCTCTTACTATATCTTCTGTTGTAAATAATTCAACCACATTTATGTTCTTTAGTAATGAGCGGAAAGTATCTGAAAAATTTCCTACATGTTGTGGTCCTGGATATAACGGTTCTTCACTACCTACACCCACTCTTATTATGACCTTCGGATTGAATTCATTGTTAGAAATTTCTGAAATTTTGTCTAAATGATTAATTAATTGGTCTGTTGCAGAAAGAAGAAAGTTCCAACGAGGAAAAATAGAAATAGGTAAGTAACCTTGTAATGATAGGCCAATCGACATTCCTAATTGCATATTTTCGGCGACTGGCATTTCTATAGTTTTATTATTTGGTAAATCCTTGAGGGTGTTGTACATTATAGTACCGGAATTTTTTACAGCTTGTCCGAGAAATATTGTGTTGGGGATATCCGCCAAGTCTTTCATTTTATGTGTGAGGGCTTCAAAGTATTTCATATAAGTTTTCTATTAGAAGTTGATGCGTTTACCGTGACCTGCGTGTGGAAACCTACTATTATATTTATATCTAATAATATTGCGTCCGTGTATCATTTGGTCGTTGTCATCCCAATTATCCATTCCCCATACATTTCTTGTATCAGTACAAACCGATTTATTATTATCAGCAACTATCCAATAAATAGGTAAGTCAAAATTAATACCATATTTATAGCACTCGCTAAATATTCCGGTTTCCGCACTCATATCTCCAATAAAACAAAATACTCTTCCTCTACTCTTATTTAATTTTAATCCAAGTGCCACCCCTAATGCTATAGGGCAAATACCACCAACAATGGCACTAGACACTATATTATATTCTTTGAAACACAAACTTATTGAGCGTTTGTCTAAAATTGCCCTTATTATTTCTTCTTCTGCAACACCTTTTAATAAACACTCATAATGAGATCTCCAAGTACACATTACCCAATCATCTTTACCAATTTGGTAAGTATTAAATATTTTAATTAGTTGTAGTTCATTCCCATTAGATAAATGAATTGGGGCACGAATTTTACCTTGTTCATACAAATCAATGATTTTCTTTTCAAAATCTATTAGTTGTTGTGCTGTTTTCATTTTAGAAGTTATACGGAGTTATGCCCTTTTTAAAGTTTTCCGCTAAAAATTTGAATACTTGATAATCGTGATTAGTGTTGTAGTTTGAATTAAGATATTTAGGGTTCTTTTCATCTCCGTGTGGTTCTACCCAACCCAAGAACTCATTAATATTTGGCAGGGCTCGCCCTTCTGAATCTAATGGTGGCCATCCTTCAATATGTGTTCTACCATGACGCATTTTATATCCAAGTCCTCCGTGTCCATCAAATATATTGTAGTCTAAAGGTTTATAGTCTTCGTTTTGAGAACAATATAACCCCAGCCAATGATCTGATGTAGAATATATAAATCTTTCATTAAAAATAACACCATCTAACTTTTCATCTATAGTTTTTTTCTCTATAAGTGAAAAGTGTATTACTGGATATGGAGGATGATAAATTGGAGTTGATGTTATATGTGCATAGTTTGTTATACCCCAAACATCAATTGGTCCCATATGTATCATTTTAAATGTTTTTTTAATCATTTCTTCTGATTTAGTAAATTCTAGCAATTCTTTTATGTTTAGATTAACGTAATGATAATCATCAGCTATTTGCATAATCCAATCACCAGAACTATGTCTTGTTAGTTTATTCCAAGCATATGTTAAACTAATATTATCGTCTGGAATAAATTTAACATTGTCAATTTTAATATTATATTCATATGGACTACAAATTAATATTTCGTAATCGTGTTCTCCCATAGCATAAATAGAATCTATTGTTCTTTGAATTTTATGCCAAGGTCTATTAGTAGCAATAATGTACGATATTGAAGGAAGTGTCATATTTTTACCTCTTTTGATACCAATCTATAGTTTTTATTAATCCGGTATTTAAATCTATTTGTGGATACCATCCAAGTTCTTTATGTGCTTTGTCGCAATGAAGAATTACTGTTGTTGGAATGTTTGGTTTACTCTGATTAAATGTAATAATTAAATCTTTCTTCATTAGTGTCATAATACGCTTAGCAATATCTACAACATTATATGCTTTACCAATTCCACAATTAAATAATTCGTATTGAGTTTCTTGTTTTTGTATACATAAAGTAATCATATGAATTAAATCGTCTATATATAAAAGATCTCGTGCTGCTTTGCCATCTCCCCAGATTTCTAATGTATTAGTTGCTTCATTAATTTTTTTAATAAAGGCAGCTAATACATGACATTTATTTAAATCAAATTGATCGTATGCACCATAGGTGTTTGAGTGTCTTATTGCTGTATATTTACACTTACCTAAACCGGCATAGAATTCGCACATTAATTCTGAATATATTTTAGTCCAACCTACTCCAAAATAAGTAGGAAGAATTTTATCTTCAATGTGCCAATCCTTTTCTGATTGTGGGGTATTTTTAGATTGATACATTACTGTACAACTTAAAAATATACAATGTCGTACTTTAAGATCGTGACATGCTCGTAATACTAGAGAGTTCATTATGGCATTATCTGTAACATGAATTTCTGGTGTTAGTACAGAACCTGTTGATCCGTGTGTAATAATAGCGACATGAATAACTATATCCATTCCTTTAATTACTTTATATACATCGTCTTTATTTCTCAAATCTACATAATGTTTATGTATTAATGGACTATCTATTTGTAGTGGAGTAGTATGTATTGTTGTATGAATTTCGTAATTAGTTTGAAGATAAAAATTTAATAAATTGGTTCCAATAAATCCAGAACCTCCTAAAATTAATATTTTTGTCATTTCCTTATTTAATCCTTTATAAAGTAAGATATACCAGTAGTTGTAGAGTATATAATATCTTTAATATCATATTGTTCTCTTAATTCATCTACAAATGTTTTAACACCATATCTTTCAACTTCAAATATCGTGTCGTGAAAAGCACAAATTCCACCCCAATTTAACATTGGATAATAATTATCAAAATCTTGCTTAACATATTTGTATGTATGATTACCATCAATTAATAATGTGTCAAACGGTTTGTGTAATGATGTTTGTTTGATGGTTTGTTTATTAATAGAACTGCCATAAATAAAAATATCTTTATTTCTATCGTATTTTTCTCTTGTAATATATCTTTCAATAAATTCCCAATTAAACTCTACGGTAACAGTTTTAGTACATATCTGAGATAATAACCAGTGAGTAGATCCAAAGTGTCCCAATCCAATCTGTAATCCACAATACGCTAAATTTTTTTGTAAAATTGTTCGTCTGTGTTGTAAAATAATCTTAATAAACTCAAATAATTCTTCTCTTACTTGTTGAACTATTTGGGCCCGATGATTGATGGTAGACTGATTAGGATCTATATACTCTTCTATATACAAACCATCCTCATTATATTTTTTTAAATATTCACATGCTCGTTTGTCCAACTTGTCAAATAATTGATTAAGTGTTTCGATTTTCATTAATCCACCTTGTAATATTTTCCATTGAGGTTTTATTTAGTTCTGGTAATATATTATATACTTTTGAACCATTAATATTTCCAGGAGTATTATAATAATTTCCATATATTTGTAGTGGTTTATCATACATCCGTGCTATTTGAGACATCGACACATTATTACTAGCAACCAAATTAAATATCTCATTTTTTATATTATTATCTATTATATATTTTATTAAAGTATATATGTCATCATTTAAAATACAATTTAAAGAGGATGATGCAGTAATAAAGATAGGTTGGTTGTCTATAATTTTTGTAATGGAATTTGGTTTTGTCCCGAAGGGTGATGATATTCTTATTATAACATAATTTTTACTTTGGTTTTGAACAATGGATTCTTCAATTAGTTTAGTCTGACCATAAAAGGTAGAGACATCTTTTAGATTTATTTTTTCATTTTCCGCGTGCCACCAGGCATCTTTACAATAAACATCTTCAACAGAAATCTCTTTAGGATAAACATCTATAGATGATATTAAAATGAATAGGTCATGTGATAATGAACATAGTTGTTCTGTGAGTTTAATATTATCACAATAATATTGGTATAGGTTATATGTATTAATATTATGAGTTAGGTTGGCAGCACAATGAATAATGGTTGTGTTACGATGTAGTCCGTGGTCATAACATTTAAGTTTATCTTGTAAAAACTTTCCTAAGTATCCTTTTGTTCCAGTTATTAACATTTTAATTCCTTTAGTCTCCCAAAATTTTACGCTTGAGTTTAATAGAGGTCATTTGCTTTATATCGTCTAGGGCTGATTGTCCAAATTTTCTTTTAACCAAAGCTAGATATGGGGGATGTGTAAAATAAGTATACCACGCATTATCTCTAAATTTAAGAACCTCTTCTTTTGTACAGTATTCTGTTCTCATTGGGATACAATCATATGCTAAAAATCCATATCCAGAAAATGTGTTTGGCATCTCCATTTTCTGTTCTATCGCATCATAATATAATTTAGTTCCAGGCAAAGCCATGCAAGCATAACAATTTAGAGTTTCAGTATTTAATTCTAGCATAAAGTCTAATGTGTCTTGCATTGTATCAATTGTGTCATTTGGTAATCCGAACATATAATCACCGATAATATTAATATCATATTGTTGTGTTAGTTTAATCTTTTGTATAACTTCCTCATCACTAGCACCACCTTTTTGGTTGTCTTTTCTAAGTTTAACCCCTGCTGTTTCTATACCGGGAGCAAGCCAATTAATACCACTATCTTTACAAAGTCCTAAAAAAGATTCTTTAAGTGTGTCAATTCTAGTATATGCCCACATATTAAAGTTATATTCTTTATTAATTATATCTTTTAATATTGGAGTATAGTGTTTTTTATTAAAGAAAAATAACTCATCTTTTATACTAATGTTAGAAATTGTTAAATTTGTCAATTCTTTAAACCATTGGGAAACTTTGTTTGTGGACCAGTATCTAACTTTGTTAAATTGCCCACTATATGATCCTTTTGAATTATTAGTTCTATTAATTAGATTTATAACACAAAATGGACATTTGAATTGACACCCTAATGATGTATATATAGACATAAACGGTGTTCGGTGATTAGGATTAAAATGAGAATGCCAATTTGGTGTTCTATATAAATCAAGTGGTTTGTTATTATATGGTAGTAGATCCCATGCATAACCTGGTAAATCAACATCCATTCGTTCTTGGGGAACTAGTGAGTTATTTCCACTATTTATAATTATTTGATCATCTTTTTTATAACCTAATGCTCTAACTTTATCTAAATCGTCTTGTAGGTTTGTTTGTAATAAATCTAGTAAACAATACAATCCCTCATTTATAGATACAAAATCTATACACTTATACTCTAATATTTGATGTGGCAATGCACTTGCATATGTACCAATAAATATAATTGGCGTATCGGTATTTTCTTTAATAGACTTAGCTAGTGGAACTGCACCAGACATATTTGCAATTCCAGCACTTGGGTTTTGTCCATATACTACAAAACATATCAATTTTGGATTGAAATACTGAATTCTTTCTATAGTTTGTACGTGTTGTAAACGTTCTGCGTCACAATCTATTACTTCAACACTATAACCTTTTGTTCTACAACCTTCACTTAATAATAATAACCATGTTGGAGGTTCTTTGGCTGAAAAATCATTAGATAAATCCTGGTAAACTTCTTTGGAAGAATTAGGATTAATAAACAGTATGTCTAATTTATTCATTTTATTACTTACTTATTAATTGTATTTAATACGAACGTTTGGGTAATTATTCTCAAACCATGCATAAGAAATTTTAAGAGCTTGTTTAACATCGGTAAATTTCATATCTGGAAATAGAGAATGTAATTTGGATAAGTCAGAGACTCTTTTCATTTGACCATTGGGTTTTGACGTATCCCACTTAACTTTGTTATAATCAAAATCAGCAACATCACATAATATTTTCACGATATCTTTAATAGAGCAAGTTGTTTCTCCAGATACAATAAGTCTATCTGGTAGTTGTTCCAAATCTAATAATTTAAATAAAACCCGTGCTAAATCACTAACATAAATAAATTCTCGTTCTGGGTTACCATCCCCCCAAACTACAAAATTTGTGTTATTATGTTTGGCCAAATATAGTTTATAAATTAAAGATGGAAGAACATGTCCATATTCTAAATTATACCAATCGTTGCAGCCAAAAATATTGCCAGGTATGACAGAACAATAATTTGTAATTCCGTATTGTTTTTTGTATGCTTGAATTTGTATATCTACCATTCGTTTAGCATAACCATATGAAAAATTACTAAAGAAAACTGGTCCGTTGTGCATTTTATCTTCTTGAAGAGGAATAGAATCTTCCGAAAAAACACAAACAGAACTAAATGCTAAAAATTTCTCAACATTAAATTCTTTAGCAAAATGAATCATATAAGTATTCATTAAAATGTTTTGATAGAAAAATTCTCCATGTTGGGCTTCATTCCCACCAATACCACCAACTTTTGCAGCAGCATGTATTACATAATGAGGTTTAATATCACGATACATTCTTACCACATTGTTTTTATCTGTTAAATCACCATAATTGTTTCTGTTGACAAATATATAATCATATTGAGAATATTGATTTGATAACTCTTTAAGAGCATAACCACATAAACCATTTGATCCTGTTATTAAAACTGTCTTCATTATTTGATTACTCCGTAGAAAAACATTTTAGAAATCTTCGTTCCCACACAGGAGAAGATCTTTTCCAGTTGTCTAGTTTAATTTGTATTCTATGTATACAATTTGGATCAGAATATATTTTTTGAAATACAAAGGTATCATATAGTTGTGATATTTGTATTGGTCCATAATCATCAGCATCAGTAATGAAACGATCTACATGTCCTAACGATTCATTTAACATAATGACTTCTGAATCATCTCTTTGAACTCTAATGCCTAAATCATTATGTGCTATACATGCTGTTTCAAATAACTTACAATCAAACCCCCCCAAATAATTAAAATAAATTCTGTGCATAATCGCTATATTAAAAATCCACCAATCATTAATAATGTATGGGGTATTAGGTAGTGCATTTCCCATATAATAATAATTATCTTGTAACATTGTAGGATTGTTGCGTTTACCTTCTGTATATTTAGTGACAACAACTCTTTTGTGATTGTCACTTTCTTTTAATATATTAATAGCGTTTTGAAGTACTGTTGGTTCTAAAATTATATCATCTGCTAACCATATAATATATTTTCCAGATGCTAATGTTGCTCCAATTTGTTGACATCTATTTGGACTACCAAAATCTATATAGTAGTGAATGTTTATTAAACCCTCTAATTCTGAAATAGGGCCGTAAGGACCAACAAAGATTAATTCAATAGATTCTTGTGTCGCACTAGCTAAAGATTGGACAATTCTAATCCAATTTTCTGGTCTAATACTGGTTATAATTATAGAGATTGTTATTTCAGTATGTTGTTTTTGTAATGATTGATAATGTTTATTGTATAAATCATTAATAAGATTATCGTGTATCTTCATTTTAATAAAGAGTTCAATTGTTGTACTGTTGTTATATTTGATCTAGATATACCTGATTCTTGTAGATTGTTAGATTCTACAATATTGGGCAAGTTTTTTCTATTTAATATTTCGTTTGTTGTCTACAATATTATAAACTTTTTGTCTTAATTGTTTAAGTTCTTCTATTTCTAATTTTTTAGGTTTGATAAAAGGGGTATCGCTATCATTAATATAATCAGAAAATGTAGACATAGTATTATGATTTATATGTATTAATTGCTGTGATTTAGAACTGTTAAATAATTTAGTACCAGGAAATGGAATAGCATAAAACAAAGAAATAGAATCAATTCTATCTGCCAATTTTTGTACCATATTATAAGTTTGTTCCATTGTTTCTTTGGTTTCTTCAGGAAATCCTACTATAAAAAAGGCCCGAACAAACAATTGTGGATATTTTCTTAATAAATCAAAACATTTATAAATTTGTTCAGAACTTGTATTTTTTCCTATTATTTTATTTCTAATATAATCAGAACCACTTTCTGGAGCAACACAAATTCCTTCAAGTCCAGCTTGTATTAATTTATCTAATACTTCTTTGTCTAATGTTTTAATTGCAACTCCGGCAGGTGTATCAAATTTAATTTTTAGTTTTCTTTTAAGAATTTCGTTTGCTATTTCTATAGTTCTAGTTTTAGATAATGTTAAATTATCATCCATAAATGAAAAATATTCTCGTCCATATTCTTTGTTAATTAGCTCAATTTCGTCAACAATATTTTTAGCACTTCTTGGTCTCCATTTTGGACCGTGTACTAAAAACATAGAACAAAAATTGCATCTGAACGGACAACTCCTACTTGATATTATTGGGATAGCTGTTTTATTTGAATTTCTTTTATTTTTTAATTTGGAAATATCACATTTATATTTATCTAATTTTATCATTGAGTAGTCTGGAAATGGTAATCTGTCTAAATCTTTAATGTAATATGTTTTTGGATTAACTATAACTTCACCAGTATTAGTTTTGTATGCTAAACCATCAATTTCTTCTAATGGTATATATGGATATTCAATCAAGTGTCGTATTGTATCTTCTCCTTCACCAATACAAACAAAATCTATCGAATCATATTCTTCTAATATTTCCTTGGCAAACATTGTTGGGTGAATACCACCTATGATTACTAAACACCCAAGCTTATCTTTAATCTTCTTACTTAATTCTATTACTTGTTGCATCTTCCCAGAAAACAAACATGTTATACCAACTAAATCTGGTTTAAAATCATAACTAATTTCATTTTTAATACACAAATCGTTAATTTTAACATCAAAACCTGCTTGTTTTAATACACTTCCTAAATATAGTAAGCTGGTAGGAATCGAATTATTAGTTGAAACCATTAAGCCATCGTTACTAGGATTAATAAGTAGAATTTTATTTATAGATAGTGTTTTATTTATGTTTATCATTTGTATATTTATTTAAAATAGAAAATTATATTTTTCAAAAAGCGTGTGTTCTTTTTCAAATACAAGTTCTTTAAGTTTCTCGTCATAATATTCTTGATATGGTTTATGTGATACAGATGCTGGATATGGTGGACCGATAGTAAAAGAAGGATTTATATTACTACCCGATATTGGTTTTCCAATATTATATTCTATTCCTATATCATTTAACATCTCTTTAAAATTATCTAAAATAGACGTTGTATCTCTTCCATTGTTAAGTAAAATTTTATCAACTTTTCCATTTATATTTAATGAATCACCCCATAATTTATCATCTTCAAAAAATAATATGTAAGTATAACATCCCAGTATCCCAAAATTATATTTTTTCATAAGTTTATAATAAGTATCATATATATTTGTTTTACCATCTTGTCCTTGCAATATACCTGGCCAACTCCAACATCCACCAAAAAAACCATCCATATTTGTACTATCCGGATCTAAAATAGTTGGTAGCCATTTTTGAAATCCTTCAATATCATCTTTATTTGTATATGTTGTTCGAAGTGTTGAAAATAAAACATGCCCCACCATAGCAAATTCACAACTTCTTGCCCATTGACATACATAAAAATCATAAGGATTTCTTACTAATCCAATAAGATATATATCATTACGTGGAATGGTTGTTTTAATATTTATATTTTTTGCAGTCTTATCTGTAGGATACGAAATTTCTAATTCTCCATATGTAGTTTTAAAATGATTTATTAAATGTAATGTCATATCATGTAATGGAATACGAATCAACAATTGCTGTATATATGAACCACCAGAGCCAGCCGCATAATTAAAACCTAAATGTTTATATTTCATCAGAAAATATTACTCCCGATGTTTTTAATAATCGAACATTATTTGTTTTACAAAAATTTATTAAAGGATTAATATAATGAGTATATAGTGTATCTGGATTCTGATTGTGCTTTAATATATCATAAAAAAGATCGTCATGATCCAACATAATAGTTCTGGGTTCGGGTAGTCCTATAACTATTTCGCTAATATTTTCACATCCCTTTATTGATTCGATTTTTGGAATAACTAAAGTATTTGGTGAATTTATAACATACATTATTAAATCTTCTGGGTCTTCCACATTGGAAATTCCCAAATATTTAATGTGTTTATATTTTCTAATAATATTAAGAATATGGTAAAAAGAATACTTGTTGTGTGGTGGTTTTGTTCTACCTACTGGAATATCAAGAAAAATATTACTACTTATTGATTTTATATGACGTTCTAGTGTGTTAATGGAATCTTCCCACGCTAGATTAATTCTAATGACAATTTCATCATTGGGATTATCTTGCCAAATGGTAATTTTATTATAATCTAAAATATGTCGTGATACTATAAACATAAAAGACTTTCTCAAATATTATACCTTATTAAATCTTCTTGTCCATATAATGTTTTGACTTGTTGTATAATCTGTGCTGGTGTAGGTGTTATATTATCACAATGTGTAGCAAATCCTGCTGACCTATCTGCAAGCCCCATTGTGTAAACTGGTTTACCTGTTCGTAACATTAGGTTATGAGCAATATGAGTAGCTACACCATAATCTTTATAATCAGAATCTATAACTATTCCTTTTCCACATTGACTTAATGCTAATAAGTGTTTGTATGTTGGTTCAAACGGTTTCAAATCAACTATATGAAAAATATTAACTTTAATTCCTTGTTGTTTAAGTATTTCTTGTGCTTTTAAGGCATTCAATCGAGCAGCACTTATAGCAAAAATAATACAATCGCACTTAGTATAATCACTAGAAACATCATCATATATTTCATAATCAATTAAAAAACCAGATCTATGTTCGCTACAATACACCGGATCGTCATGTTTAATAAAGTATTGCCAAGTATTTTCCCATTCGTTTGGTGTCATAGGTGCCTTTACTATAATTCCAGGCATTCTACAACACATACTATGATGACTATGACTTGCTACAGGTCCAATATGGCCTTCCACACCAACTGCTCTCACGAATACAGGACAAGATACCTCCCACATTTCTTTACTTTTCGCTGCATAATTTAAAATAGTCGCTAAGTTATACCATCCCAATCCTTGAAAACGAATGACATATATAGGTCTTCTACCTGCCAAAGCTGCTCCTACTGTAATTCCACTGTTAGACACATCAGATATTGGTAACTCTACAATGCCGTCTTTTAGAGTTAATTCTGGGACTGTTCCGTTAATCCAACCTATTGCCGTTACACATTGCCCAAACAATAAACCATTATGATGCAGCAAATGGTCTCGTGTTATTCTTTTTATTGTGTCGGCAGTTGTTTCCACAATTTTTCCATATATTCTTGAGTTTGTGATTTAATATTACTGGTGTGTTTTTCATCAATATAGAAATATTTAGTAAATTGGTCATAATTTGGCTCATAATCTTTTCCAGAACCAGCGTGCCACATATGTCTTTTAGTGTTGATATTAATAAAAGCGGGTAAATTTGCAGTTGCTATTAAGGTTGTATTAAAAACTTGCTCTATATCATCATCTATATTATATGAAGGTATCTCCATAGATCTAGCGATATTTTGTAAATTCCAAGACCTCCTCACCCTTTTTTCTGTTAAAATAGACAAGTTGTTATCTTCACATATAAATAAGATTGGAACTTTGTGTGTCGCCGCACATCCTAAACTAGCTAAAACATAATCTTCTTCTGCTGCTGCATCTCCTAAAATTACTATAGTTTTTGTTTGACTGGCTTGTGCATATCCAACTGCTATCGGCACTTGATCTCCTAATAAACCAGAATGTCCAAAAATTTTATGTTTTTTAGATGCTAATGATGCTGAACCACCCATTCCTTTATTGCAGCCGTCTTTTCTACCTAATAATTCTTTTACGATACTTTTTGGGTCCATTCCCCAAGACAAACACCAAGAATGACATCTGTGTTGTGGAAATAGTGGCCAACCTATACATATTTCTGATATTACTGCTGGAATATGATCTTGTCCGATAGATAAATATATAGGAATATTAATGTATCCTTGTTGGTGTGCTTTAACAACTTCTAACTCAAAGTATCGGTTAATACAAAATTTAGTAAAAATACTTATGTAATTCATTTAGTAATTTACGCCTACAATTTGTGTATTATCTAAAACATTAAATTTATTTGCTAAACGAATACATGTTTCATTATCTACAATATCTCCATAAGAAACAACTGGATAATTGTTATGAGATATAATACCACCATTTAAAATAATTGAAGTGTGGAAATCGTTATGACATAGACCATCGGTTATTGTCAATTCACAATCTCCTAGTTGTAGTATTTCTTTATATAGCAATCTTATATCTGTTCCATCTATATAACTTGAACTATCTTCGTATGGAGTACCTTCTCTTCCATAATAATCTTCCAATCTAATTAAGTCTTCTTTATCTACCGGTGTTTCTATTTCTAAAACTTCTAATCCGCATTTAGATTTTGCTTTTGTAGAATGAAAAACACCATGTCGAATCATTGTTTTATCTGGTGGGGTTAAAGTAAAGGAATGATTTAAAAAAGATACTTTTGCTACTCCAGACAATATAATTAAACCCGTTTTCTTATTTGGGTGTGCGTGTAATGAAGTTCTCTCATTATAGTTTATGTTTAAATACCATATTCCAACATTATCATTAGAATATAATAAATATTCATAACCCCATGGTTTGGGAACAATTTTATTATCAAATTTACATTGATTCATGAAATAATTTCTTTATTCTTTGTCCTTCATAAACTTGTAAAAGAGTTTTCATAAATATTGGATTATCATTATAGTGTGGTGCTGTAACAATATTATCATCTACAACTACGTGTTCGTCAAGATAATAAGCACCAGCATTAATTAAATCATCCTTTATTCCTTTATAACAAGTCATTTTTCTTTTGTTAACAATTTTAGCAGAAATTAGGACTTGTGGACCATGACAAATAGAAGCAATAATTTTTCCTTCTTCATTTGCTCTAAAAATAAAGTTTGTAATGAAGTTGTGCTGTCTCATTAATTCTGGAGCCTGCCATCCTCCTGGAATATAAATAATATCACATTGTTTTAATAATTGTTTTTCAATATCATAACAATCCATACATGTTAAAGTAATAGGAATTGGAATGCCATATTTGCCTTTGATATCTCCTTCTCCGCATGTAATAACTTTAACTTGATATCCATCTTCTAAAAATCTATAGTATGGATAAAAGAATTCTTGATCTTGTACCCCCTGATCTACAAAAATAATTGCGATTGTCATAATTCAAATCTCCTATTCCATACCTTAGGACTATTTTGCCAATTATTAATATCTATTTTTTTTCTATTAAGGCACTCTGAACTACCATATAAGTAATTAAAAAGAGGAACATCATTATATAGCATAGCATAATGAACTGGTGCATGATCCCCCTCCCTACACGGAAAATGTGTAAGGTGATATAATGGATCTTTATGTATCATAACATTAGAATTATAATTTTGTAGTCTAACCGACAAATCTACACAACCTAGTGCTGTTGTCTCAAATCTACAATCTAAACCCCCAATTTCTTTTACGAGTTTGTTAGAAATTGGTCCAGATGCAGTTATATAATAACTTTTAGGCAACCATTGGGTAACACGCTTAAATATATCATGATACCCTAATGTAAAATATTCATTATTACGCATTTCTACACCATTAATGTCACCTTCTAAATATTTACCCAAAACAAATGTTGTGTAATCCACGTTTTTAATATTTAAAAATACTTTATCCATTTCATTTGGAAAAAATGTGGCATCATCAGGGATAATACTTATCCATTTACCACAAGATACTAAAAATCCTATTTGGGCACATCTAGTTATAGATCCCCAATCAGAAATACACCTAACATTATTGGCAAATTGTAATGATTTTAGATTATCATAAGGACCAACAAAAATAATTTCCCATGATCCACTAAATGAATTAACTATTGATTCATATAGTTGCTTCCACAAATTTACACGAATACTTGGTGCTATAAAAGATATATCATACATGCAAAAAGATCCTAACTACTTTTTCGCCCATATAAAATTGTTTGTGTGGCAAATTCTTCTAAACTAGAAAAATTTTCTATATTTGGTAATTTATCCATTTGTTTATTACATAATATTCTAATATATGAATCTTTTTTAAGTCCTTTTGTTTGTAAGAAATCTTGAATAATATTGTGTAGTCTTTGATAAAAATCTGTTTTAGTACGAATTATATCTAAAAATGTTATTTCTTCTGGATCATAATAAATATTTCCATAAATTGGAATACTACAACAACGCGAATTACCATTTGTGATATCATAAGCTTTATTAATAAAATTATAAATTATTTGCAAATTAGTATCATAAATCAAAAATTTATAAAAATCTATATGTTTAATGTCATAAGTTTTTGCTAAATAATCAACAATATCATATCCTATTTTGAAACTGTGAAATACTTGTACAACCCAAGAAATTACGGCACATTGAACCCAGTCTTCCGTTGGCATTGTATTAGTACCAATAATTATTTCTTCAAATTCTTGTTCTAATCTCTTATCTCTAATTGTACCATGAACCTCGGCTAGTGGAACATTAACCGTTTTTATACCATATTCTTGCCTATACCTTTTTTCATTTAACGTGGTATTAGGCAACACAATACAATGATAAATAAATATATGATTGTGTTTAACACTCTCAATTATTTGTTGTAAACTATTCAGATATGAATGATAAGTTTCTCCTGGAAGTCCAAGAATTACTTCTGTATAAGTTGGAATATTAGCGTCTATATATTGTTGTAGTAGTTTTTTAAATACACTAGACTTAATATTTTTTCTACCCACATTTTGTAATACTTCATTAGTTGTTGTTTGCACTGACAATGAAACATTTTTAGCTAAATTAGCATTAGATAAAATAGATGCTGTTTGAAATATATTATCTGTTGTGTTTTTACCATAACACACACGAAACTTTTTAGGATATTTACATTTTTGTTTAATTTTTTTATAGGTTTGAGCGGTTTGAATATCTTGTCTAAACATTCCAAAATTAGCATCAGCACAAAATACATATTCTATTTTTTGTTTAGATATCCACTCAGCATCTTTTCTTATATATTCTGAACTGTGAAAACCAATTTTCTTTTGACCAACACTGACCCCCCAAAAACAATACGAACACTTAAATGGACACCCACGATTAGTTTCTACAATTGCTTTAAATTGAATATCAGAATTGTCTTGAATTAACTCTTTATAAATATTATTAACATACGGAGAAGGAAATATATCTAAATCTTTAATTGGATCTACTTTAAATATTGTAGTGTGTTGTGGTAGTATTTTAGAATTTAATTGTTGTATTAAAACTTCTCTAAATAATCTTTCTCCTTCTTTATAAATAATCAAATCAATATATGGATGGTTCTTAAAAAACTCTATCGAATTCAATGGAGCACTAGGACCACCGCACATAATATAAGAGTGTGGAAATCTTTTTTTTATTTGCTTGGCTACTGCTAAACTTAAATTATAATTCCATACAGATAACGAGAAACCCACAATATCTGGATTATGATATTTTTTAACAAGATTGTTAACAATGTCTCTTCTAAATAATATAGGTTTGAATATATAGTTATCGTTAATTATATCAAGTTGTTGTGCATATGCTTGTAATAATCCTGACGAATATGGTAAATAAAAAGTATTACCAGTTGGCATATTATATTCATTTAAATAAATTTGCCTTTTTGTCATTTACTTTTTCCACCATAAATAATTGTTTTGATAGCAAAAGATGTCCAATCTTCAGTTTCTTCTTTTAATAGAATTTGTTTCTTATCTAAATTAAGCATTTTTACTAAATCAGTAGAAAAGATATATCCTTTATAAGGTAATTTATGAGTATTTATAAATACTTGAAGTCGTCCTAATAGTTTTGTATAAAAATCTGTAGGTGAATGACAAATATTCAAATACAATATTTCTTCTGGTTCATAATAAATCGTTCCAAACATAGGACGTACTTGATTTTCTGGTAGTCCTTGTGTGATTTGTTCCGCAATATTCCACAACACTTTGATAAGTAGTAGTTCTGAATGGGTAAGATATAAATAAATATCCATATATGATATATTGTAAGTTGATACTAACCATTTAATAGTATTATACCCAGCTTTAAAACTATGTAATAGTTGAACCAGCCAAGAAACAACAGCACATTCTTTCCACTCTTCCACAGTTAATGTATTTGTTCCAATAATAATTTCTTCAAATTCCCCAATCATATCTTTCGTTCGGACTGCTGAGTGTGGTTCGCTCATCGGTCTTGTTTTGGTAATCAATCCATATTTTAGTCTAAATTCCTCACTGTCTAATCTTGTATTCTTATATACTTGACATTGATAGATAAATATACGATTTGATCCAACACTCCTTAATGTTTCTTCAAGCCCGTCTAAAAAAGATTGTCGTGTTTCATTAGGTAGTCCTAAAATAATTTCAGTATAGGTGGAAATTCCAGCGTCACTATATTTTTTTTGTAACTTTGTGAAACTCTCTTTACTTATATTTTTACGACCGACACTATCTAATACTTTTTTATTTTGTGACTGGACGGATAATGTAACAATTTTAGCCAAATCAGCATTGTCTAAAATGGATGCTGTTTCAAAGATGTTTGTATTATCCTCTTTACCATAACATACTCTAAAAATTTTAGGATAACCGTATTTATTCTTTACTTCTACATATCGTTTAGCAGTATCCAAGTCTCTTTTAAACATGCCAAAATTAGCATCTGTTCCAAATACATATTCTATTTTGTTCTCACCAAGCCACTCAATCTCTTCCTTTATATATTGCTGACTGTGATATTTTACTTTAGTACCCAGTTCGGGCTGTCCCCAAAAACAATAAGCACAATGGAACGGACAATTTCTATTATATTCAACAAGTCCTTTGAATTTAACATTAGAATGTAACTTAATTAATTCATTAAAAATACCAGTGGTATAAGGGGAGGGGAATTCATCTAAATCAGTATTATCGTCTTTCTCAAATAAAATTTTATGGTATGGTATACCATTATAAACATTGTCAATTAAAAGTTTATGAAATACTTTTTCTCCTTCTCCGTACACACACACATCTATATAAGGATGTTCTATAAAAAATATTTTAGAGTTTAATTCTACTTGTGGTCCCCCAAAGATAATTTTACATTTAGGAAAATTTTCCTTTAGTCTTTTTGCTACTGCTAAACTTAAATTGTAATTCCATAACACCGTAGAAAATCCTATGATATTAGGATTATCATATTGTTTGACTATTTGTTCTACAGTGTCTCTTACAAATATAATAGGTTTAAATTCATAGTTATAATTAATAACACCAAACTGTTGAGTATATGCTTGTAATAATCCAGATGCGTATGGAAAAAATATAGCATTATTGTCAGCGGGTAAGTTGTATTCATTAAGATATACTTGACGTTTCATCGCCATACATTTCTTTATATGTTTTTGGTTTATTTGTTCCAAATCTTCTAGTCCAAATTTCAGAAGTATTCTTCCAATTATCAATATCTATAATATTTCTATTATTTGGATATAACCACATATTACGAAATATTGGATCATCTCGTCCTTGTCCATAATGAATTGGTGCGTGATCCATCGTAATTCCTTCATACCAGTTAGCAACAAATACATCGTATTGTGTTAATAAAAACATACTATCATTTTTTTGTAATCTACATAATAAATCATGTGTTGAATGATTAATATATTCAAATTGACAATCCCACCCCCCAAACCTTATAATCAAATCTCTATTAGCAATAAATAAACATGCCAAACACCAATTAGGATTGATTCCTTTTAAGTAATAATATGATGGTCCAGCAAACCAGTAAATATCAGGATGACATTCATTACGAAATTGTGTGTGTTGCTCTGTTGTTTGTCTGTTTTTGATTGCTTTATAATGTTCAGGATTTTCAAAGAACCTCATACCTATAATATCGTTTTGTCTACAGTGACAATCAAATATATCAATTGTATTAGATAAAGTATATGGATAATAAAAACAATCGTCAACCAAGGGATGAACTAACTTACCAGTAGAATTAATTAGTGCAAGTTGTATACAACGAGTTGGTTGTCCATAATCTTTAATATATTTTACATTATCTTTTTCAAGTAAAGATTGTGGGATGTCAAATGGTCCAACACATACAAACTCAAAAGTATGTTGATGACATGAGCTACATAAAGACTCATATAAATCTTCTAATAAATGTGTTCTAATTGTTGGTAATAAAATACTTATATCATACATATTGTTTCTATTTCTTTTTATTTAACTGCTTCCACGTTTAAACTCATTAAGATACCGTTGACTTTATCCATATGAGGTAAATATGCTTGTGAATAATCATCTATATAAGAATGCTCTGTTTCTTTCCAATTATATCTATGAATATTTCTAAAACCTATGGTTTCTAATAATAGTTTTAATGATTGAAAATCCCATCCATTCTTATGATAATCATAAGCGTTGTGTTGTCCACCCCATAAAAAAGTTCTTATTTCTTTTAAATTATGATGCAGCAAGAAATGGGCACACACTTTTTCTAAATCAGGAAGTGCTAATCTTAAAATTCCACCATCTTTCAGTATTTCATACCATCTATATAATGCTTGTTTAGTTTCATTATAATTAAAATGTTCGATAACATGACTTGCAAATATTAAATCAGAAGATTGAGTTTTAAACTTATTCAAATAAATAATATTATCCAAGATATCTGGATTAACATGAGGAGATATGTCTATATTGATAAATCCATATATTTTCTTATTTCCACATCCTAAATTTAATTTAAGCAATTCCCCTCTCCATGTTGTCTTGAGCAACAGTAATTTGCCTACCATTAAGTATACTAACACAATGTATTCCACCGGGACGATGCCACACATCTCCAGGATATAATCTATGGTCGTGCATATTAACATAACGGTCTGAAGATGGAGAATACCATGGTTGTCTTATTTCTGGAGCAACATAATATTTACACCCAAATTGAAAGTTTTTTAATAAACAATATACAATATCACCATCAACATTTGACCAATCGGTGTTTCTAGGTGCTGGTGCTGGTAATGGAATATGTTTAAGTCTAGCATTTAAACATTCCATTCCTGGTTCTCCCATTAATGACATATAGCATCCCAACCAAGTATCTCCAGCATGGTATCGTAGTTCTGGATGAAACAAGTAGCCATCTAAATAATTAAGAATAGTATCACGATGCAACACGGGAAATCTCATCATAATACCTTCTGGCCAAGCATCCTCATTAACTGCAATAATATTTCCCCACCTCCATGTTTTTTGAGGAAGTTCTTGAGAAATACCACCCGGACAAGAAAAGGTTGTTATTTTGAATTGTTTATTTTTGAATTCGTCAGATTTTAATAAATCTATAGCTGGATCAAAACCTCCAAAAGCAGGATCAAATATAAGCTCATCAACAACACAAGCCATATATTCACCTTTAGCTATATTTTTAAATAAATAATTACACCCATATAGAGGTCCGCGAAGCTTATCTTCTTTGAGCCAGACTACATTTTGTCCCTGTACTTCAAACGGAGAATAAACACATATTTCATATGAATATCTTGTAGGTGTGCTATTAATATTATCAATTACATATCTGACATGGGGGGTGTCATTTTTAGTTGCGAATAAAAAACTAATATCCATTTTATTTCCTATCTTATAAAAGTATGATTGATTGTATTATAATCTAATATATCTGGTGGTAAGAATAAATTGTCCTTAATGTATTTTTTAAGTTCATTATTAATGCAAAATCCATTTTCATCAAATTGAGATTCGTCATGCATAACTATTTGTTGGGCTTCCTCATAACCTAATCCTAATTTTTTAGCTGTGTCATTCTCAAATATTGGAAGTAAAGATTCTAATCTAAATGGATGGTCCCACCCCTTATTTCCTTGTGCCTGCCACAATTGAGGAGAAAATCCCGAACTTTGTCCATCTATTCCTTGTTGGTGGTGAACAATAACATCTTTAATAACCACCCATTGTAATTTTAAAGCAGCACATAAAAAAGAATATACAGATTCACCACACCAACCAGCAAAAATATCTGGCAGGAGTTTATTATAATAACTTAATAATTGGTTAGAAAGTAATATAGTATGACCGTTTACGGCTTTGCCTACTGGCAGAATATAGTCTCCATTCTTAAAAATTTCTTTCTCGGCTGATTTATCACCATTGTATGCTCCTATATTCAGGTTCAAAAAATAACCATCATCAATATCGTTAGTTCTAGTAGAAATACAACCATAAGAACCACTATTCAATTTTTGTTCTATAAGTCGTAAACTATCTATTGTTAAAAACCCACAACCAGAATCTATAAACACATAACCATCAAATTTTCCAAAAGAATTAATACATTTTTGCACAGAATGATTAAATGTAACTGCTCCTGGTAATTTTTCATCAATCCAGTTATAAGAGATAGTTGGTCCAAATTCTGCTTGTAATCTATTTTTTGTAACTTGAGAACTTAAACATCCACATACTACACAATGATGATTTCCCTCTTGTGCTAATATGGATTTGATACAAGGAATATAATAGGTAGAATTTTCCCGTCCAGAAATTCCACATACTTGATAAATTGATAATAAAGACATTATGGAGTAAACTCATATGTTATTTTATTATAATCAAATTCATTAGATTGTAAAAATAGTTTTTGTTTAACAACTTCTTTTAGTCTATCGTTTTTACAAAACCCTTCTTCATCAAACTCATCTTGTTTATGTATCATAATATTGCGTGCTTCTTCATAACCTAATCCCGCTTCCCAATTTTCTTGTGTACAAAGTCTATTAATTATCGACGGAATAATAAATGGATGGTCCCAAGTTGGTCTGCCTGTATTGGCAACCCATTTATGAGTACAAAAACCAGCACTTTGCTTATCAATATTTAATTCGTGATGTAATATAGCATCATTGTGAATAATCCATTTTAATTTTAATGCAGCACAAACAAAAGACAAGACAGATTCATTGCAATGTCCTCCAAAAATATCTGGCCACACATGTCCATAATACTCACGCAATTTTTTAGAAAAGATTTTAAAGTGTCCATTTATTGCTTGCCCAATTGGTATTATATAGTGCTTACTTTTTAAATCTGGTAAGGTTGCGTCATAATTAAAACCAATATCGTTATCTGGTTGTCCAGACACTATACCATACGGACCTGAAATAAGCAGGTTATATAATTTAGATACCACACCGGATTGTCCCGTGGTGTCTATACCAGATTCACAATATAAATATCCATCAAAATCACCAAAATATTTTACACATTTTGAAATGGTGTGGTTGAATGAGACTATAATAGGAACCACATCATCAATAAAATTATATGATATTGTTTTATCATAGGTTTGTCGTAATCGTTCTTGTATCTTCTTACTACTTTTACAACCAGATACTATAACCCTACAATCCGATAGGTCTTGATTTAGTAAGGAATTAATACATTTAATATACCAATCTATTTTTTCTACACAATCAATGCCGCATATATTATATATAAGTAATAATTTATTTCTAGTCACCCAAAAGTCTCCGCTTTAGTGATATTTGTAAAGAGTCCTTTATATTATTATAGGCGGATTCTCCAAACTTTATGCGAATTTTATCTAAATATTCACTTCTTTCGTTATATTTTCTCCAAGCGTCATCTCTAAATTTTAAAATTTCTTTCGCACCACAATATTTTGACGACAGGTTTTGGGTATAATAGGAATGCTGACTATATCCACAATATCTATCCGGCAGTTGCCAGCCATTTTCTTTTGCTTGTAAATATAAATAACTACCTGGATATGCCATTGTCGCATACATATTAACCATTGTTGTATTTAATTCTACCGCTAAATCATATGTTTCCTGCATAGTATCTAAATTATCGTCCGGCAATCCAAATATATAATTTGTCCCTACTTCTATACCTGCATCATTAATATTCCTTACTATATCGTGTATTTTACCTTCAAATTGGTTTTTAGAGACATTTTTACGAACATTAACGTTTCCACTATTATGTACTAGTAACCCATTAGCAAAGTATGTGTTGGTAGAATTAATTACTAAATCATATAATTTGCTTTTTTCTTTATTTTTAGTAATATGAAGAATTTTTTCTGGAATTATACCAGATTTCAACATTGCATTAAATCTGTCAAATATATCTCCTAGTTGAATATTAGAAATTTGAATATAATTTGTAAATTTATTCCAATTATTTAGTGATACACCATCCCTAGTTGTTCGTGTTGCTAAAATATTATGAATTGGAACTCCTTGTTTTTGTAGTTTTCGCTGTTTTTTAACATTTTGAGATACAATTTTCAAAATAGATAAAGGTATTTTTATAGATTTATTTTGTTTAAAGTTATGTTTTGTGTGTCGAAAATATTCTTTTAAATGGTTTAGTTTGTGTTTAGCCTCAATTGGAATATGGTCTAAAAATAATTTATGAGAATATTTTCTTTTTATATAAAGATAATGTTGATATTTATCCTCATATCTTTTATCTTTATATGTTTTAATATTTAATGTATCAATATTAAAATTATATTTTAATAAATATTTTATTTGTTCTATTAAAAACTTATTATTTAATGATAGATAATTAGAAAAATAACTATGTGGTTTTTTAATATTGTAATAGATACACCCATCTGCATCCCATAATCCAGCAATAAATTGTGCTATAACTTTATTAGATGATTGTATTATTTCTATAGGAACAAATTTTGTATGTGATTTAGTTCCAATTAAACCTGTTTTATCTAACATCTTCATTAATGTATTTTTGCCAGTTAAAGAAAGAACATCTACGGTTGGTGTTGTTTCTCTAATATTGGCATTATATTTTAGTTTAAGTGCTATTTTTTGATAAAATTTTAATAAATATCTTTCTTTTTTAGCAGCACTTATTTTTACTTCTCCCTTACCAATATACCCATCTCCGATAATATAACCCAATAACCGTGCTTCATTTGCTGAAATTTTATCGGTTTTTGTAGATTGTATTTTATTATATGATAATATATAATCGTTAACTTTTAATTGATCGGCATTTTTTGTTTTAAGACTACATTCTTCATCTAATATAAAAAACTTGTGCTCATAACTACAAGTAATAGAACTACATCCACTATTAATAGTTAACGTATTCTTATTTTTTGTTTTTATATCTAGAACTAAACCTTCTTGTGTAAGTAACTTATTAGTGTTATAGGATAAAACTTTATCTCCCTTTTTTACATTTTTGATTTGTTTTATACTATCGTTACATAATATCCATGTGTCTGGTGTTAGGCACTCGATACCTAAGCCTAACCAATTTACACCAGCCTTCTTT
>Ga0180008_1000676_pt1 | contig 25790 bp, 31 predicted proteins | sample MM_PW_MetaG_FD_121121 | JGI IMG/M metagenome (GOLD analysis project Ga0180008, IMG submission 121121) | Groundwater microbial communities from the Aspo Hard Rock Laboratory (HRL) deep subsurface site, Sweden - MM_PW_MetaG | ecosystem: Environmental > Aquatic > Deep subsurface > Groundwater... | reverse complement strand
ATCTTTTTTATTTTTTTAGCATTCTTATATTTTTTTATTACTATTTTCCAGTAAACTAATTATTGTTTTTTTATTTACTAGTCTAAACTTTTTATCTCTCTATATTTGGATTGTAGGAGCTTTTTTATTCTTTTTATTTCTGTATATAAAATAATCTTTTTAGTAACCTTTTTGTAATTTATTTATTATATAATTTTAACAGTTATATAAAAAATAAAAAGGATATAAAATGGAACCTTTATACAAAGTTACTAAATACAATTCATTTGGAGTTTCTATTGTTCCAGATGAGAAAGACAAAAGCAAGTCTTATATTATGGTAGATGGTTATGTGATTGGTGTTCAGGTTACTACTGGTACTATTTCTAAGTAGTAATTCCTGTTCTTATTTATAGTTAGACCTTTTTAGTCTAACTACTTTTCTCTCTTATAAAATCTTTATTGTTATTAAATAATATAGTATTCAAGATATTAAGGTATATTTTATTGAATTTATATTTTAGTAAACGTATTTTATCACCTCTTATGCTCTTTTTTGATACAATTCTCATCTTTTTTAGATTACTATTCTCACGCTTGCATAGCTCCAATGGTAGAGCAATTCCATGGTAAGGAAGAGGTTATCGGTTCAACTCCGATTGTGAGCACCATTTATGTTATACTTTTATTATAAAAAAACATTACTAGGAAAATGAATTGAATGAAAACCCAAATAACCCATTGCATGGAATTAAGTTAGAAATGATAATAAATTCATTAGTAGAATACTATGGATGGAACGAATTAGGAAGATTAATAAATATTAATAGTTTTAACTATGAACCTTCTGTAAAATCCAGCTTAAAGTTTCTTAGAAAAACTCCATGGGCTAGAGAAAAAGTTGAAAAATTATATTTAAATACTTTTATTAATAAAGATATTTAATTAACAATATAAAATAAGAAAATATTAGGATGAATAATGATTAGAAAAATAGATACAAATAGTGAAGAATTTCAAATTGAATTTGACTTAACTAAACAATTTACAGATAAGGTTGTTGCTGATCATGGATTTGCTTATAATCCTGATGATGAAGTTAATGAATCTATTCAAATGGGGCTTGCTAGAAATAAAATGATTTATGGAAAGAGATTTTGCCCATGTTTTATGGTTATTGGTCAAACATCTGCTGAACAAGAAACAAGTGAAAATAGACTTTGTCCTTGTACACCTGCTTTAACAAATGAGATACCATCAAAAGGTTCATGTCACTGTGGAATTTTCTGTACTGTTGAAAAAGCACAAGACATTGCAAAACAAACAGATACTCATGATGCAATTGCTACACATTCAAGAGGTTTATCAAAAGAGGAGTGTGAAGCACTACTTACCAAAGTAGAAGTAAATTCACAGGAATTAGAATCATTATTAGAAGCTAGAGAATTAGGTTTTGTTAAATTTAATTTAATTGATACAAGAGAGTGGATGGAATGGGTAGGAACTAGAATTAAAGGAACAGACTATTTAATCCCTACAACATCATTTTATCAAGCATTAGAGGCTATTACTGATCAAAAAAGTACTCCTGTTGTTGTTTATTGTTTAAGTGGAAGTAGAAGTGCTTATTGTCAAAGAATTATGAAAGATCTAGGATTTAAATCTGTTGCAAATTTAGATTATGGAATTTCTTCTTTTGCTGGACAAAGAGAGAGTGGAGATAAATAAAACTATTTAAAAATGTATCCTAATCGTAGGATACATTTTCTTTAAAATCATCTGAATATTTTTTTAATAGGTGCATTATTGATATAAAAAATGTCACCATCGCTGGACCTATTATCATTCCCCAAAAGCCAAAACTTGAAAGTCCTGCTACTATTGAAAAGAATATTAAAAGTTCATTTACACTTGTTGGAGTTTTTACTACTTTTTGATTTATATATTTAATTATCATGGGTTTTACAAAAGTATCTGCAACTACAGAAATTACCAATATTGAATATACTGCAATTATAATGGCATTTCCTAATGAGTTTGTTGTTGCTTCATAAATTACAATTGGAAGCCACATTATAACCCCACCAACAACTGGAATTAAAGATGCAAAACCATATAAAACTCCAAATAATAACCCATCGTATCCAAAAAATGTTAAGAAAAATCCAAATAAAAATCCTTCAAATACTGCTGTTATTAATATTGAATAAAGAACTACCGTCATTACATTTGATGATTCATAAAATAAGATTGTTGAATCTTCTTTTTTTATTGGTAATAACTCTTTCATAAATGTTGCAATTGAGCTTGAATACAGTGTAAAGAAAAAGAAAAAGATTAGAATCATAACCATATCAATCATAAATTTTGCAGAGTTTTTACCTAAATAAGCTCCAACAGAAAGTATATTTTGAACAGTTTTACCAACATCAATTTTTGATGTAAGGTCATTTAAAAAGTCATTTATAAAAACAATATCTTTTGATGATTCTTGTACAAAATCCTTCATATCACTTAAATTTCTTATTAATTCTTGTTGATCAACTTGATTGAAAAAATTTGCAAAAGAAAAAATACAGTATAAAACAGGAATAAAAAATAGTGATGTTAATCCTATTGTCATAAATGATGTAGCTAATATTCTACTTTTAAATCTATTTTCTAGATATACTGTTACTGAACTTGTTGCAACTGCCAATAAAATTGAAACAAAAATTGATTTTAAAAATGGATTAAAAAGCTCCACCATAAAAAAAATCATTACAATAGCAATTGCAACTAAAAAATAGACTGCTTTCAAAATAGTTTTCCTTGGGTTAAATCATCATCAAGTTTTTCACTTCCAGGATATGAAAGTCTAAACATCTCATATGTTTTTATTGAGGCGATTCTTCCTCGTGCTGTTCTTTCAATAAATCCATTTGCAAGTAAATAAGGCTCAATTGCATCTTCTATTGTTCCTTCATCTTCACTAAGCGCTGCTGCCATTGTAGAAAGCCCCATTGGTTTTCCTCTATTTGAGACTAATAACTCAAGTAAGTTTATATCCATTTCATCAAAACCACTTTCATTTACTCCTAATTCATCTAATGCATATTTACATCTACTTAAATGAATAAAATCTTCATTTTCAACTTCAGCAAAATCTCTTACTCTTTTTAGAAGTCTAAGTGCTACCCTTGGTGTTCCTCTACTTCTTCTTGAGATTTCAAAAGATGCATCATTTTCACATGATTTTGATAGTTTAACAGCTGCTTTTTGAATGATTTTTGATAATTCATCTTGATTATAAAATTGCATTCTAAAGTGCATTCCAAATCTTTCTCTTAAAGGATTTGACAGCATTCCAGCTCGTGTAGTAGCGCCTATTAACGTAAATCTTGGTAAATCAATTTTAACAGTTTGAGCAGCAGGTCCAGAGCCTATTATAATATCTAACCTATAATCTTCCATTGCAGGATAAAGTATTTCTTCAACAGTAGGTGAAAGTCTATGAATTTCGTCAATAAATAGAATATCTCCCTCTTCAAGATTTGTTAAAATTGCAGCTAAATCACCACTTTTTTCAATCATAGGTCCAGCTGTTACTTTGATATTTGTATTCATTTCATTTGAAATAAGATAAGAAAGTGTAGTTTTCCCAAGTCCAGGAGGTCCATAAAAAAGTATATGATCTAAGGCTTCTTTTCTTTTTTTACTAGCTTCGATAAATACTTTTAAATTTTTTTTGATTTTTTCTTGACCAATATAATCATCCCAATTTGAAGGTCGCAGACTTACTTCTGTATTATCATCTTCAAAAGATATTTGCTCGACCTCTACTAATCGCTCCATTTTAATACTCTTCTTCTTTAGATGGAAATGAGCTATCTTGAACATCATTTCTATATTGATTAACTGCATCTTTTACTAATGATGCCCCATTCATATAATGTCTTACAAATTTTGGTTTAAAATCTTCAAAAAATCCTAACATATCAGACCAAACTAAAACTTGACCATCTGTAACATTTCCAGCTCCTATTCCAATAATTGGAATATTTACAGCTTTTGTGATTTTTAAAGCAGCTTCACTCATAACACCTTCAAGAACAATAGCAAAAGCACCTGCTTTTTCAACTGCAATTGCATCTTTGATTAATTGTTCTGTATCTTGAGCTGTTTTTCCCCTTACTTTATATCCACCTTCACTTCTTACATATTGAGGCATTAATCCAATATGTCCCATAACTGCAATTGAATTAGATGTAAGATGTTTTATAATTTCAGCTCTATCTTCACCACCTTCGATTTTAATAGCTGCTGCATTTGTTTGTCTATAAACTTCAACTGCATTTTTTAATGCTTCGTTTTTATTAATATATGTTCCAAAAGGCATATCAAGAATAACAAATGCTTTTTTCGCTCCTGTACATACAGCATTTGTGTGATAAATCATTTGTTCAAGTGTTGCAGAAAGTGTGTCTGGCTTTCCTGCAAAACTCATATTTAAACTATCACCTACTAAAATCATATCTGCAATTTCTTCGAAAAGTTTTGCAAATAGTGCATCGTAAGCTGTAATCATTGTTAATTTTTTATTATTTTTAGAATTTTTAATTTTTGTAACATTCATTTTTTCAAAATCATTTTTAATAATGCTCATTTTAATTTTCCCTATACTTTATAATATTTGTCTTGATTATATCAAATTATTACTTTTTTAAATTGAAATTTATAGATTTGCGATTAAAAGACGAGTTTTAAAGAACATGCAAATGAGTGTTTTGTTAGAATTAAATATATTAAACTCAAATATAAACTAACAAAAAGTTTTCCTATGAAAAATGACTCAAATATTCAAAATCACTTGGCAGAGCAAACTATTATGTTTGCTAGTATTACAAAATGGATTATCATATCTTCTTTAATTGGCGGTTTAGTTGGTGCTGTTGTATCACTATTTTTAAAACTTTTAGAATATTGCGAAAATTCTAGGGATTTATTACCATTTAATTATTATTATACTTTACCCTTTGCTTTAGCATTAACTGTATTTATTGTAAAGAAATTTGCACCAACTGCGCAAGGGCATGGAACTGAAAAAGTAATTGAAGCAATTCATAAAAATTCTGGAAAGATAAATATTAGTGTAGTTCCCACAAAACTTTTTGCTACTATTATTACAATTTTTTCAGGTGGATCAGTTGGAAAAGAGGGACCTGGGGCTCAAATTGGTGCTTCATTAGCTTCATTTATTGCAATGAAATTAAGATTTTCAAGTAGAGATAGAAAAAAAATAGTTATATGTGGAATTAGTGCAGGTTTTGCATCTGTATTTGGAACACCATTAGCTGGAGCTATTTTTGGTGTGGAAATATTAATTGTCGGGGCTTTAATGTATGATATTTTATTGCCTTCAATTGTTGCTGGATTTTCTGCTTTTTTAGTGGCTAAAATGTTTGGAATTAATTACACATATTTCTACATAGCTTTTTATTCAAGTTTTGATTTTAATTATGTACTTCTTTCAAAAGTTATATTAGGAGGAATATTTTTTGGTTTAGTTGCTGATTTTATTATCACAACTTTGGGTGGATTACATAAGTTTGTTGATATGGTAAAAATCAATTATATTTTAAAAGCATTTTTAGGTGGAGTTTTTATTGTAATTTTAACTTTTATAGTTGGAGAGGAATATTTGGGTTTAGGTTTTGAAACCATAAAAGATTCTTTATCCTCTACTAATGCTGTTCATGAAACTATTCCTTGGTATGCATTTATTATGAAAACCATATTTACTTCTTTAACCTTAGCTTTTGGTGGAAGTGGAGGAGTTATCACTCCTATATTTTATGTGGGAGCTACAAGTGGTAATTTCTTTGGTTATATGGTTGATGGGTATATTCCATTATTTGCCGCTCTTGGATTTGTAAGTGTTCTTGCAGGAACTACTAGTGCTCCAATAGCTGCTATGATAATGGCTGTTGAATTATTTGGTATGGATGTTGGACACTATGCTGCTATTTCTATTATCATTGCTTTTTTAATGACAGGGCATAGAAGTGTATTTCCATCTCAAGTTTTATCAATGAAAAAGTCTGAAGCTATTAATATCAAATTAGGTGAAGAGATAGTTAATAGTGAAACAACTTATACAACAAGGTTTTTTATTAATATTCAAAATATTTTCATATCTATTTTTAAAAAAACAACTAAAAGTGCTGAAAATAATGAAAAAGATAAAAAAGAATAATTAATAGTTTAAAAGAAGATTTTAGATAAAATAATTCAAATTAAAAGATAGGATAACGATTTTGAAAAAATTAGTAGGTTATATTACGTCATCGCTTCCAAATAACAATTTTACAATTGATTTAGCATATAGTATGAAAGATGCAGGGGTTGATACATTAGAGTTAGGAATTCCTTTTTCTGATCCAGTGGCAGATGGTCCTGTTATTGAAAAAGCAAACTTAATAGCTTTAAATAATGGATTTAAATTAAAAGATTTATTTGAAGTTTCTTCAAAAATTGCAAAAGATATTGATACTTTATGGATGGGTTATTTAAATCCGTTTTACCATTATGGAATGGAAAAGTTTTTACAAAATGCTCAAGAATTTAATATTCAAGGAACAATTATTCCTGATCTTCCTTATGAAATGGCACAAAATTTCCAAGAATTATTTGATAAATATAATAAAGCGAATATCTCATTTGTAGCACCAACGGATAGTGAAGAACGAATTAAACTAATAACAGCAAATGCTAAAAAGTTTATTTACATGGTTGCCTATGCCGGAATTACAGGTAGTGGACAAAAAGAAGATTTATCTTTAATTATTAAAAATGTTAGAAAATATTCTGATACACCACTTTATATTGGTTTTGGTGTTGATGAAAATACTTGTAAAGAAAAAATCATTGGTGTTGATGGAGTAATTGTAGGGAGTGCATTTGTAAAACATATTATTGATGATAGTTTATCAAATGATGAAAAAATCAAAAAAATTTCTGCAATTGCAAAAGAGATAAAAGAAAAAATAAACGAATAATTATGCATATACTTAACCAAGATATTGAATTTGTAGAAGAAAATAGAGCATGCTCTTATTTTGATGAAAATATATCTGATATTAGATATAAATATATGTATTCATGTTCAACAACGCAATATCAAGGAATGTTAGAGCGAGGTTGGAGAAGATTTGGTAGAATGCATTTTGTACCTGAATGTAAGAACTGTACAAAATGTGTTTCTATGCGAATTGATGTTGCAAATTATAAATTTTCAAAATCAGAAAAAAGAGTAATTGCAAAAAATAAAGATACAAAATTATATATAAGACCACCTTCTATGACTATGGAGCATCTTGAGTTATATGATAAATATCATAAATTTATGAATGATAAAAAAGATTGGCCATATTCAGCTATTTCACCAGATGATTATTTGAAATCTTATGTTGAAGCAAAAGAAGAGTTTGCAAAAGAATTTTTATATGTAAGAGATAATAAATTAATTGGAGTTGCATTAGTTGATATTTTACCAAAATCAATATCTGCAATTTATTGTTATTATGACCATGATTACGCAGATTTATCTATAGGAAAATTTTCTGTTTTAGCTCAAATAAAAATAGCTAAAGAGCTGAAAATTCCTTATATTTATTTAGGATATTGGATTAAAGATCATTTTTCAATGGGTTATAAAGAGGCTTATACTCCTTTTGAAGTATTAAAAAATAGAGCATATTTCGATGAAATGCCAGTTTGGAAAAAGTGAAATGAATTATAATATGGTTGTGGTAATAAGTGTTGTTATTTGTGCTATAATCTCGCTGTTTATTAGCTATTATTTAGTATTGTTTGTTTTGGGTGAAAATAGTTCTTTTTTTAAGATAGCTCAGCTAATAATAGCAATAGTATCAATGACAACATTTTATGCTCCAATTAAATATTTATTAATAAAATATATGAATATAAAAGAGGAAGAAAGAGAAAAAAATGATTAAATGTTTAGTTTCTTTTCTACTGTTAGCAAATGTTTTATTTGCAGAGAATGCGCCAGTAAAAGAAGAAGAAAATTTAACACCTCCAATTGACCAATCAGCTGAACAGCCATACAATCCAAATGTAGATTGTCTAATATTAGAAGATGAAAATTCAATTATTTGTAAATTTGAAGTAATAAGAGATATAAAAGATCAAGATATTATAATTCATTGGATTAGTCCAACAGGAGAAATTTCAAGAACAAGAGAGATGGTTATTCCAGCAGGGGATGTTTCTGCTTATGATTATAGATATCTTGATGGTAGAGAAGGTGGAAAGTGGAACTTTAGAGTTATTTATAATAACAATGAATACACTTCTTCTTTTGAATTAAAATAAATAAATTATTACAATAAGTAAAGGAGTTAATCCTTTAACTTATTAATAATCTTGTTACATTATATGCTACAAAAGATAAAATCCAAGCGGTTATAGTTGTAAAAACAAATAGATAAACTAAATATTTCCAACCTCCGGCTTCTTTTGCAAAAACCATAGATGCTGCTAAACAAGGTATATAAATCATTACAAATACAATAAATGATATTGCTGATGCAAAGGGGATATTATTTTTGATTTTTTCTATTAAACTATTCGATGTTTCGTCATTATCTTCACCTAATCCATAAAGAATAGATAAAGTAGAAACAACTATTTCTTTTGCTGCAAGGCCTGTTTCAAGTGCAACTGACATTCTCCAATCAAATCCAAGTGGTGCAAACATTGGTTCTGTAAACTTTCCAATATATCCTAAATATGAGTTTTCTAAGTTGTATAAACTAAGTTCATTAGCTAACACCGCTTTTGCTTCTTCTGTAGAGGCTAATTCAATTTTTTGATTAAATGATTCTTCAATATCTAGATGTTTTGGGTAGTTACTTGCAAACCAAATAAGTAAAGATGCTGCTAAAATGTATGTTCCTGCTTTTTTTAAGTACATCATTGCTTGATTTGAAACTGTATGCCAAACAAGTTTAAATGATGGTAATCTATATTTTGGCATTTCCATTACAAATGGTTCATCTTCACTTTTAAATACTACAATTTTTAATACTTTTGCAGCAAATAATCCTAAAATTGCTCCACTTATATATATAAGAAATAAGATATTTCCAGCATTACTTTCCCCAAAAAATGCACCAACAAAAAGTACATAAATAGGAAGTCTAGCTCCACAAGACATAAAACCTATAATAAACAAAGTTAATAATCTATCTTTTTCATTTTTAAGTGTTCTTGCTGCCATATAAGCAGGAACAGAGCATCCAAAACCTGTTACTAAAGGAATAAATGATTTTCCATGAAGTCCAAATTTATGGAAAAAACCATCAAGTAAAAAAGCAACTCTACTCATATATCCAGTTGTTTCAAGTAGTGCTATACCAAAAAATAAAATCACAATATTGGGTAAAAATAAAACTACAGAACCTACTCCTGCTATTGCTCCATCTGCAATTATTGAAGAGATTTGATTATCCCCTAGAATTTGTTTTGTTCCATCAATTAAGCTAGCAAAAAAAGCATCTATTATATCCATTGGAATAGTTCCTATTTCAAAAGTTAATTGAAATAATCCCCACATTAAAAATAGAAAAATTGGAAGACCAAAAAATTTATGAATTAAAATAGAGTCAAATTTTTCTGTTAAAGTTTTTTGTTCAATAAATTTTTGTTTAACAGTTTCAGTAACAGCACCTTTTGCGAAGGCAAATTTCTCATCATTAAATATATCATCAATATTTTTTGTATTATAATGGATATATAAATGCTCAAATGCTTCATTTAAAATTACTTGAAGTTTAACCCAAATTGGTTCATCATGAAAATGTTTATATGTTGTTTTGTCTTCTTTTAAAAGTTTGATTGCTATTTGTCTATATGTTTGATTTGTTTTATATGCACAATCTTTTAATAAAGTAGATATTGTTTCAATTTCTTCTTCAATTACATCAGAGAAAAATAGCTTTGTTGGTAATTTTTGACTTTCAAATTTTGTAACAATTTCGTCAAGAAGTTTTATTATACCCATTTTTTTTGCAGCACTTGTTTTTATACAAGGTTTTCCAAGAATTCTACTTAGTTGTATTTCATCAATAATTATTGATTCTTTATCAGCTTCATCACTCATATTTAAAGCAATAATCATTTTTTTATCAAGAGCTAATAATTCAGATGTTAAGAGAAGATTTCTTTGTAGATTTGTTGAATCAAGTACATTTAAGATAATATCATAATCAGCATGATCTAAAAATTCTTTAGTTACTTTTTCTTCTAATGTATAATCATTTAAAGAGTAAGCTCCTGGTAAATCTGTTATTTGAATTTTATAGTTTTTATACTCTAAAAAAACTTCCTCTTTTGCAACTGTTACACCTGAGAAGTTTCCTACTCTTAATCTTGCATTTGATATTGAGTTAATAAGCATTGATTTCCCAACATTTGGTTGGCCTACTAGTGCTATTTTTATTGTATTAGTTTGCATATGCAACCTCTATTTTTGAAGCTTCACTAAGTCTTAAAGCGATTTTTGAATGATTTATTTTTATTTCAATAGTACTTTTTGTTAGAGTTAATTCCTCAATAGTTACAAAAGCACCTTTTATAATTCCAAAAGAATAAAGTCTATTTTTTAAGATTTTATCACAATTTACATCAATAATCTCAGCTCTTTCTTTTATTTTTAAATCACTTAATTTCATCTTTTTCCTTTTATGGTATTAATAATGATTATTATAATATAATTTAACTTTTGTAGAGTTGATTTATATCAATATTTTGTGTTTGTACTTTTTGTTAACTTTAGATATACTAGTTTTTATAAAATTTTAAGGGTGTATTTTAATGTTAATTGAAAACAATAATGAAGAAATAATAGATGAATTAAAAAAAATAGTAAAACAAAAAGGGCTTAAATACACAGAGCAAAGAGAAATTGTTTTAAGTATATTACTTCATGCACAAGGCCATTTAACTGCTGAAGAAGTATATAATGAAATCAAAAAAGAGCATAAAGATTCAAATATTGGAATCGCTACTGTATATAGAGCACTTAGTTTTCTTGAAGAAGTTGACTTAATCGCATCAATTACATTTGGAACTGATGGTAAAAAATATGAGAGTAATGCAAAATCTCATCATGACCATTTAATTTGTACAGATTGTGGAAAAATAATTGAGTTTATTGATGATGAAATTGAAAAAAGACAAGATAAAATAGCTAAAAAAAATAAGTTTAAAATCACTAGCCATTCAATGCAATTGTATGGAGTTTGTGAAACTTGTCAAGAAGCGTAGTATATTAAGAATTTCTTAATATACTAATTTTTTTATTTTTATAAAATATTCTCTTTTATCTCATTTACCCAATTTTCAATTCTTTCATCTGTTAAATCACTTTGATTATCTTCATCTAAAATTAACCCAACAAACTTATCTTCTAGTTGAGCTTTAGAAGCATCATGATAATAACCTTGCGTTGAGGTAAAACCTACAATTTCTGCTCCACTTAAATTAACTTGTTCATAAATAATTCCTAAGGCACTGCAAAACTCATCACTATAACTTTCTTGATCACCTAATCCAAATAAAGCAATAGTTTTACTTGATAAGTCTAATTTACAAAAATCAGCCCAAGCATCTTCCCAATCATCATTTAACTCTCCATCTCCCCAAGTTGATCCACCTAAGATAATTTTGTCATAGTTATTGATTTTTTCAATTTTAGTTCCTGCTAAATCAAATACTTCAATACCATCTAATTTTGAAGATATTTTAGAAGCTATTTCTTCACTGTTTCCAGTACTACTTGCAAAAAATATTGCTGTTGCCATTTTTCATCCTTTTATTTAGTTTTTTATAATTGATCTTAAAGAGTATGGAATAGCTTTTATTTGATACTCTTCATTTTTTAATTCATCAACATAAATAGGTATTTGTTTTTTAAATTCGTCATTTTTTGGATAGGCTAAATATATTTGATAATATTCACCTTTTTTAATTGATTTTATTGCATCTTCTAATTCATCATTTATATTTGGCTTTTTAACTTCAATATCTTTCCAAGAAGTATAAACTTTTAATCCAATAAAATCTTTTGACTTAATACAAATAGAATCTCCTAAATCAATTACTGTTTTATCACTATGTAATTTTTTTATTTTCTTTAATACAAATTCATGAAATAATAAATGTTTATCAATAAGTACTTGCATTTTATTATTACTATAACAAATAGATATAAGTTTTGCAAGTGGAAGTAAATTTTTATTTGATATAAAAATTGAATCTTTTGTTTTTGGATTTAAATAGTTATTAATTATTTTTGTAGAATTAAGGCAAAAATTGAAACTTTGTTTACTACTATATTTATTTGTTTTTATAAAACTAATAGGAAGCATTTTTTTTATTTTATAAGAAAAAGCACTTTGCAATGGGAAAAATGATAATTTCTTTTGTTCATATTTAGAAAAATTGCAATATGATTGTAAAATATTATTGCTAAGATTTAAAAACATATGTCTTAATCTTATTAATGAATTAAATTCATCGAAATCTTTTGGTAGAAATTCTTTTTCTTGAGTAAAACCAATTAAATTTTTATCTAACATTATTTATCCTTTTTACAGTTTGCATAACACTCACTACAATCTTTTATACCCATTATTTTTACATATTCATCATAAACACAAGAGATAGATCTTTTTGCACAAATAAATGGAATATTTTTCTTTTTTGCTTCATTTTTATATTTAAGCATAGTATTATGGTTTAGAAATGAAGTTAACATTACTATGCAATCTGTATTTAGCGGAACTTTTTTCTTTGGTGCAGAAGATTTCTTTCTTGCATCCCAATGATTTATAGTTTTGGCACCTAAAGTTTCTAGCATTGAAGTTATTTGTGAGATTTGATCTCCTCCAATAATTAATACGCTCATTTAAAATCCTTTTATTAACAAGTACAACCAGTTAGTTTTACTAAGTCAGTTTTTTTTTCAATGTCAAAACAAATAATCATTTCACATCCTTTATATTGATAATCATTATTGAAATAATAGTGGAAGTAATCTTAAAGTATTATTAATATTAAGAATGATTATCAATTGAATAATTAAGTTTTGGAAATTTCTTTTTTGTATTGTTAGATTTAAAATAAATTGTGAAAAGTAAGGGGATAAAAAAGTGGGGGGATAACTAGGAAATGACCTAGTTAAAAAGTTTTATACATCTATTTTTTTTAGTTCTCGTATAATTGAAGCTATATCTTGAGAATATTCTCTTGCAGCTTTACTGTTGTATTTCCAACCACCGTTGTAACTACTCCAAACTTTTGACCAATCATTCTTATGAATCTTTTGCCAATAAGCTAGTTCTTCAATTGCATTTGTTGTTGCAAATTTAAAATCTGAAATTAATTTCATTGCAAATTTATTTCTATTCCATGAAGTATCTTTTGCATTTTGTCTATCAATAACTGTTTTTATATGAGCTTGATATAAACCATAATCTTTAGTATCAACATTAACTAAATATTTTCCTAGGCTAGATTCTTTAATTGCAATAGCCATTAGCGAATAGCTAAGTCCATGTGCTTGACCTTGTCTTTTGATCTCTTTTAAAGTTTCAATTTCATCTTTTGTTAAATTATTAATATCAAAATCTGATGCATAAATATTAGATATAAACATTAGAATTAGTAAAATAACTTTCAATTTCATTGATTTCTCCTTTGTTTTTTCTTAATTAAATTGCTGCATTGTACTTTAAAATAGTTAATTTGTCAAATTTAACTATATTTTGCTTGGATTTATACTATGATTAATTAGTTATTTAGGTAGGTATAAATATAATTCCGCAAAAATTAATAAGAAATTAGAGCCATTGGAAAAGAAAGAATTTAAAAGAATAATTAAGGAAATTGGATTTCCTTCACAGGGTAGATTTGCAGAACAAATAGGCGTAAAAGCAACGACTTTTACAACATATAAGATAATTCCATCTCATATAAAAAGAATAACAAGATTAGCATTACTTGCTAAAAAAAATGGTGTTCCTTTGGAAGAAATCAAAGAATCTTTGAGAATTGAATAAATTTTAATTTATTCTCTTCTTAATTTAGACCAATATCGATATATTTTCTAGTTTTTTCTATCTCAATTGGATCAAAAACTGTTTTTATAATTTCTTTTGAATCATCTTTAATAATATTTCCAAAAGAACTAATTATTGCACTTCCCTTTGCCATATTTTCATCAGCACAATTACAGGCAATTACAAAACATTGATTTACTAAAGCCAAAGATTTTGAGATAGTTTCATAATGATCTTTTCTTTTTAATCCCCACATTGCAGGATTTAAAATTATATCAGCACCTTTTACTTTTTCCCAAAGTCTTGGAAATCTAAGCTCAAAACATATTAAAGTTGCTATTTTTATTCCATTTATTTCAATGATTTTTATATCTTTTTCATCTCCTGCACTAAAATACTCAAGCTCATTTCCAAGTGGAAATAGTTGAACTTTTGATTGGGTATGAACAATATTTTGTTTATGAAAAATATATAAAGTATTAAAAAACTTCTTATCTTTTTTTGTAATAAATGTTAAGGCAATGATTTTATTTGAACTTAAGAGCTTTAATTGTTCTATTGCTTTAATTGAAAAATCACTTGCTTCTTGCATTCTTTCATAGCAAAATCCACTAAGAGCTAATTCAGGTGCTAAAATTAAAGAGTCTTCTTCACATGAATTTATTAAGTTTTTTAGATAAATTAAATTATCTTCAAAACTAGGATTTGTTTTAATTTGTAATGCAATTAAGTTCATTTCTTACCTCTTGTATTATATTTTCCACAGCTTTCTTATAAGTCATAGCTGTTGCATGACTTGTGGCTTCATATTTAGTCATTATTAAAGCATTTGTATTTGATGCTCTAATTAATGCCCAACCGTACTCAAAATTGATTCTAAGACCATCTATTTTTAGAATATCTTTTATTATTGGAAATCCTCTTTGAATTTGAGTTAATTTATTTTCTATTTTTTCAATAATCAAAAACTTTTTATTTTCAGATACTTCTATTTCTATATTTTCACTTGTATAAACTTTTGGAAGTTTATCTAACTCATCATCAAGATTTATTCCCAGATATAAAAGCTCTAATACTCTAAATGTGGCATAAATAGCATCATCAAAGCCATAATATCTATCATTAAAAAATATATGTCCTGAAACTTCAGCTGCTAGATCTGCATTTAACTCTTTTAGTTTTAGTCGTAGATTTGAGTATCCTGTTTTATCCATTATTGTTTGAGAATTTTGATTCATCTCATCAAAGATATTTTGTGAATAGCTAACTTCTCCAATAATTATTGGGTTTTTCATAGTTTTTGAAAAAAGAAGAGCTAACATATCTCCTTTTATATTATATTTTTGAGTTAACACAGCAATTCTATCAGCATCTCCATCGTAGGCAAAACCTAAATTACAATCATTTATCAATAAAGTTTTTAAATCTTCAAGATTTTTTTCATTTGTTGGATCTGGATGATGATTTGGAAACTCTCCATCAGGCTCTAAGTGTAAGCCTTGATAATTTAAATTTAATTTATCTAGGATATCACATAAAACTGTATTTGCAACACCATTTCCACAATCAAGAGCAAAAGGAACTTTAAAATCTTTTAGATGAGCAAATTGATTTATCATATAATCTATATATAAAGTTTTTGCATCAATTTTAATAAAATCTTGATTATCAGGGATTTCTATCTCTTGTGCTTTTATAATTCTTTCATATAACTCTATTAATTCATCACCAAAATATGGTTCATTATTTATTGTTATTTTAAAGCCATTATAGTTTTTTGCATTATGACTTCCTGTAATCATTATCGATGCATCTGGTTTAATAGTTTTATTTTCTATTTCAAACTCTTGATAAGATGCAAAATAATTAACCCCCGTTGCTACAAGTTCTATATTTAGTACCTTACATCCTGATAGGTTAAGTCCTGAAATCAAGGCATTAAATAACATAGTTGAGTGTGTTCTTACATCATAACCAACTACTATATATGGAGTTTTTTTCAGTTTCTCTTTTATTGTAAGGCCTAAATAATAGGCTATTAATTTTGTATTTTCAGCTGTAAGCTCTTTATTTACGATACCTCTGATGTCATATTGTCTAAAAATTGTCTTTTCTATTTTATTAATCATTGGAATTTTCCAATTTTAATAAAAATTCTTTTTTTTCAATGCCACCTGTGTAACCGCCTAGTTCTCCATTATTTGCTATTACTCTATGACAAGGTACAAGTATAGATATCATATTTTGTCCATTTGCATTTGCTACAGCTCTATATGCCTTTTCATTTTCTATTTTTATTGCTTGTTCTTTATAAGAAATTGTTTTTCCATATGGAATATTTAGCAACTCTTTCCAAACTTTTATTTGAAAAGCTGTTCCAACTAATTGTAAAGGAATCTCAAAAGTTGTTCTTTTTTTATTAAAATATTCATCAAGTTGAATTCTTAAGGAGTCAAATATTTCATTGTTTCCTGGAATAACATCAGCATTTAATGTTTTTTTTAATTTATCAATATTTGCTTCAATATCGTAAGGTGTAAAAAAATAAAGTAAGACTAAAGCTTTTTTTGAAGCAGCAGCGAACATTTCACCCAATGGTGTTGAAAATGTTGTAGTAGTAATTATCTCTTTTGTTTGTGATTTATATTCTCTCATGGTGCAATTCTAACATAATCATATATAAGATATAATTTTAAATGATAAAAAAATTATATAAAAATATAAAAATCTTATATGTTGAAGATGATGATATTGCACGAGAGAATGGACTTGAATATCTTGAAAACTTTTTTGATACTATTTATGAAGCAAGTGATGCTATAAATGCTTTAAAATTATATGAAAAACACAAACCTGATATTATAATCACAGATATTCAAATGCCAAAATTAAATGGTTTAGAGTTTGTAAAAAGAATTAGACAAAATGATAAAAAAACTCAAATCATAATTATCACTGCATTTAGTGATAAAGACTACTTATTAAAAGCAATTGAGTTGGGATTAGTTAAGTATTTAGTAAAACCTGTACGTGAAAAAGAGTTTGAAGAGGCCTTGTTTTTATGTATAAATGCCCTAGAAAAAGATGAAACAAATATTATTCAATTAGATGAAATTACTTTTTTTGATACTTTTAATAAAAATCTTATTTCAAATAATGAAATAGTAAAATTAAGAGCAAAAGAATTAGATTTTTTAGAGTTATTAATTAAAAATAAAAATAGGTATGTAAGTTACGAAGAGATTGAAAACTATGTTTGGAATGATAGTGTTATGACAAAAGATGCTTTGAAAACACTAGTAAAAAACATAAAAACAAAAATACCAAAAGATTTAATTCTTAATCTTACAAATAGTGGATATAAAATTGCAATATGATATTAGTTTAATTCTATTTTATGGGATTACTTTTGGAATATTAATTATGACAATTGTATATACTTTTATTAGATATATATACTCAAAAGAGATATTTTATATAAGTTACTGTTTTATGCAGATTTTTTCATTGGTTTATATTGCAGCATTTAGTAAACTTTTTGAAATTAGCAATTTTATTCAAGAGTTATCTTTACTAATTGCTAGTATTAGTGCTGTACTTTTTGCAATTACTTTTTATGAAGGTAAGTTTTTGCCAAAGATTTCAAACTATAAAGAGCTAATAATTAATACCTTACTTTTAAATGTGGTTATATTAACAGCTTTTTATCACTATATGCTTTTTGAGTATATACCTTATACTATTATATATGCAATTTTATTTATATCAATTGTTTTTAATTTAAAGCAAGGTTTTAAACCAACACTTATATATGTTCTTGGTTGGTCGATTTTTTGTATTTTATTATTTGCTTTTGATTTTAAAAATTACTATATACAAAAAGGGTATTTTGATATTGTATTAAGTGTCTTTGCAATTGAAGCTATTTTATTTACTATTTCTGTTGGCTATAAATATAATGATTTAAAAAATAGAAATAAAAGTTTTGAAGAAATGGTTTTACAGCAATCTAAATTTGTAAAATCAGGAGAAATGATAGCAAATATTACACACCAATTTAGACAACCTTTAAATAATATCTCTTATATTTTAATGAATTTAAAGAAAAAGTTTGAAAATAATAGTTTAGATGAAATATATTTTGATAAAAAATTTATTCAAGCAAATAATCAAGTTGAATTTTTATCAAAAACAATTGAAGATTTTAAAGAGTTTTATACAAATTCAAAAGATAAAAACAACTTTTCTGTAAAAGAAGCAATATCAAATGCTCTTACAATTTTATCAGCTGATTTAAAAAGTAACAATATAGAGCTTGATTTAAAATTTGATACCTTTGAAGAGGTGGAAATTTTTGGAGTTAAAAGTGAATTTACTCAAGTTATACTCTCTATTATCTCAAATGCAATTGATGTTTTAAAAAATATTGAAAATCCAAAAATAAAAATACTTGTTTCTTCAAATAGTGCTGAGGTTACTATTAGTTTAGCAGATAATGGTGGTGGAATAAAAAGTAAAAATATAAAAAAGATATTTGAGCCATATTTTTCTACAAAAGAGCAAGGATTTGGAATTGGTTTATATTTAAGTAAAATGATAATTGAAGAGAGTTTTGCTGGAAAAATAAGTGTAGAAAACCAAAAAGAGGGGGCTTTGTTTTCCCTCTTTATTGAAAAAGCTTTTTGATTTTATGGATGAATAAATGATATATTTTTAATTACTTTTAAACTTTCATTTAAAGTTTTTATTTCTATTTTAATATTTGCATTATCTTTTGATTTTATATAATCTTTTGTTGTTTCAATAATTAGAACTTTTTTGATTTTTTTACCAGCATCTAATGCAAAACTTTCAAATCTTTTGATTTTATAATTTTTTTCATCTTCTAATTTTATATGAAAAATTAGAGTTTTATCTTGAGTATTATGAAATGTTAAAACATAGTTATTTGCAATTACACCATTCTCTTTTGTTTTATAAAGTTGTGTTGTTTTATTTACATTTACTAAAAAATCCTCTTTATCTAGAGAAAAATAAAATGCTAAAAATATACATAAAAATAAAGAGGTAAAATATGTGATATTTCTTTTTGTAAAAACTGATATATTCTTTTTATTTATTACTTTATTTGTACTTCCCCAATTTATTAATGATGGTTTATCAAACTTTTTCATAACAGTAGCACAAGCATCACTACACTCTAGACAGTTTATACACTCAACTTGTAAACCTTTTCTAATATCTATATGAGTAGGGCAGATTTTAACACAGGCTTCACAGGTCGTACATTCATCATTGGCATTTAAATCTTTTAATTTAAATATTGATTTAACACTATTTTCATAGATTTTTCCACCTCTTGTATAATCATAACTTACTTGTTTTGTATTATCATCATATAAAACAGATTGGATTCTTGAATAAGGACATATGTAAGTACAGAAATTTTCTTTCATAAAAACAATATCATATATTAAAAAAACAGCAATTGATATAATAAACATAATCATAAAACTATGTTCACTTGGATTTTGAATATATGTAAAAAAATCTTCACTTGCTATAAAATAAAGCATAAAATTTGAAGCTATAATCAAACAAATAATACTCCATAAAACTATAGCGGTATATTTTTTTATTTGATTACTTCTTTTATTATAATCAATATCTTTTTGTTTGTTTTTTATTCTTCTTAAATCAAGAATTGTACTTTCTATTAAATCTCTGTATATAACTCTAAAAATAGTTTGAGGACAGCCCCACCCACACCAAACTCTACCAAAAATAGAGGTAATGGCAAAAATACCAATAAATAAAAACATAAGTAAAAAAGGCATCACATAAAGTTCACTTACATTATAAACTATTCCTAAAAAGTGAAACTGTAATTTATCAAAAGATAACAATAATAAGTGATTATTATTTACTGTGATAAAAGGTATTATCATAATAAATAAAGTAATAAAAAAATAGACCAAATATCTTTTTTTTGAATATGACATATAAAACTCCTTTGTTTTTTTTATGTTAATAAAAAATGGTGTTCCTTTGGTGGTATTTATTTTAAATTTATCAAAAAAAACTCTTTAACTTCTATTGCAATATTGCTTTATTAGCTGTATAATTTCGCAATTTATTCAAGGATGAGATGGTGAGAAAATCAAGATACGTAGGTATATTTTTATTGTTAGGTTTTGTTAGTTTATTTGCACAAACAAATAGATATGAAGTGAAATCAGGTATGGTTGAGTATGAAATTATAGGTAGTGGTGATGTGATGGGAAGTGCTACAACAGTTTCAGGAACTAGCAAACTATATTTTAAAGATTTTGGTAATGTTGAATTATCAGATGAAAAAATCCAACAAACAATTGATGGAGATAAAGAAGAAGAAAGAATTGTTTCTAAAATCATGGGAGATAAAATTTATACAGTTGATTTTACTGATGAAATTATTTATACTCAAAAAATGGTTTTAGATGAAGAAGAGTCTACATTAAACATAAAAAGTAAAGAAGCATTTATTTCAATGGGTGCAAAAAACTTAGGAACAGAAGAAATTCTAGGTTATAAATGTGATGTTTGGCAATTAGGTGAAGATAGAATTTGGGTTTATAACTCTGTACCACTAAAGTTAATTTCTAAATCTTTAGGTCTTGTTCAAATTCAAGAAGCTAAATTAGCAGTTTTTGATATTATAATAAAAGATGACAAGTTTAAATTACCAGCTTATCCTCAAAAACCAATGGATGAAATTATTGGAGAACCAGATCCTGATGAAATGCCACCTGTTAATAATAATTAATAAAAATAAATAGTAAATTTAGTAGAAAATAAAAAACCATAGTTTGTGCATTATATGCACAAACTATTAACTCTTATTAGTTTTTCTCTTTTGTAAGAAGATAAGTAACTATAATAAATCCAATAGAACCTAAGAATGTATTTGAAAGTATTACTGAGCCAACACTAAAAAATAAAGCAATCATTGTGTAAGATCTTTTATCAACAATAAATGCAATTATAGCTGTAATAATTGCTATAAATCCCACATATCCAAAGTATACAGCAGCTCCTATAAAGTCTTTTATTCCACATGATAATGAGTTAGAATCTAAGTTACATTGTATTGATAACTCTTTGTTTGAAACAAATCCAAATTTAAAAGCTGTAAAGATAGCCACAAAAGCCAATGTATAAATTGAAATCTCTTTTAAATCACATATAGTGATATTTTTACTTGTTCCTTTATTTAAAATATAAGCAAAAATTAAAGCTAAAATAACCCAAACATTAGAGAAAACATTTAAATATGTTTCATTATACACAACAATAATTGAAGCAATTACTAAAACTAAACTTAGTGCTTTTTCAAAATTACCAAAGTTAAGTTTGCTATATTGGTTTTTGAATAACCATAAAAATGAAATTGCTAAAATTATAAATCCATAAATTTCAAAGTTTTCATATCTTCCATTAAAAGCTAAGTTTATTGTTAGAATAAAAGCAAAAAAACTAGCTAAATAGAAGAATAAGTTTGGAATAACATCACTTCTTTTTGGTTTAACAATATAAGATAATAAGAAATAATAAACAAAAATAGTTGTTAATAAAACTAAAATTGCCCAAGTTCCTTCCCAAAAGTTTCTAACTACAATATTATATTGTTCAACTTGAAGTATATATAAAACTGCAAAAGATGTATTTACAGCTGAAAACAGTAAAATTTTAGCTGCGCTGATTTCTTTATTTCTTAATAATAAAGAGAATAATAAAATCAATAAAATAGAAGCAAATGCTAAATATTTATAATTAGGGAAATTAGAAACATCACCTGCGAATACATTTTTATCTAATCTATCTTTATCAAATAATCCCCAGAATCCACCAACTGCACCTTCACTTACTCTTTTCCAAGGTTGATCAAAAGCTTCGATGATATTATAATCCCAGTTTTTTTCCTCAGCTAGTTTTACAAATTCTCTTACAAATAGTGCTTGGTTTATTTTACTTGGATGTGCATCTTCTCTTGATCTTCCTTCTGAAGGCCAACCTGTTTCACCAATTAGGATATTTTTTTCTTTTAAAATATCTTCAACTTCAACTCTCACTTGTGCTAAATGTGAAATTGCTTTTTTGATTCCCATCGGTTCATCTTCCCAATATGGCAGAATATGAATAGTTACAAAATCAGTGCTATCTTTTATCATTGGATGCTTAATCCAAAATTCCCAAACATCAGCATAAGTTACTTTTGTATTTGGAAGCGCATCTTTTACTTTATTAATATACTCTAAAAGTAAAAGATCAGATGTGTCACCTCTTAATAAAACTTCATTCCCAACAATTACAGCTTTTACTATATCTTGGTTTTCACTTGCTAGTTTGATTAAAGTATCTAGTTCTTGTTTAGTTTGATTTACATCTTTACTAACCCAAGCTCCCATTAACATTTTTAGATTATTTTCCCTAGCAATTGCAGGAATCATTTCTAATCCTACTGTTGAATAAGTTCTAATACAGTCCGTATATTTTGATAAAAGTTTTAAATCTTCTTTTATTTTTTCAGAAGATAGTACTAATCCCTTGTCAAATAAGAATGGAGATTCATCTTTTCCAAAAGGAGCATAAGATACACATTGAAGTTTTGAAAAAGAGCTTGAATTATCTTTTAAAACCCAAACAGCACCAATGTAGTACCAAAATAGTACAGCAACAGCCATACTTGAAAGTGTTAATAATATTTTTTTTGTCATATATCTCTACTAATTAATTTCATCTGTGTAAACACAAACGTTAAAGTCTTTTACTAAGCCATCTTTATGCACACAATGTTTTTGAAAAAATTTCGTAATATAAGATTTATTACAATGGAATTCAAAAGCTTCTTTAGATTCCCAAATTTCATTAAATACTATTGGAAATGATTTTCCGCAAGCATTTGGGTGAGAAAACTGTTTTGTAACAATGTATTGAATACATCCATCTTCTCTTAATGTTTTTGGTTCTAAGGCTTGAAGAACTTCAAGTAACTCTTTTTCTTTTCCTTCTTTTGCTTCAAAAGAGGCAATACAATATACTTTTTGTGACATTTTTATCCTAAATTATCTAATTTGACCAGAACCATAAATCTTATATTTAAATGTTGTTAAATCATTTATTCCCATAGGACCTCTTGAATGAAGTTTATTTGTAGAAATTCCAACTTCAGCACCAAGTCCAAAAGCTCCACCATCTGTGAATCTTGTACTTGCATTTGCATAAACACAAGCAGCATCTACTTCATTTAAAAACTTATTTACTGTTGTGTAGTTTTCACTTAAAATTGATTCTGAGTGACCAGAGCCATGTCTTTGAATATGAGTAACTGCTTCATCTAAATTTTTTACAATTTTAATATTTAAAATATTAGCTAAATATTCAGTATCATAATCTTCTAAAGTTACAGGAATGGCTTTTATATATTTTAAAGTTTCACTACAAGCTTTTAAAACAGTCCCTTGTTCACTAAATGCATCTTCAAGGCCTGTTAGAATATATGGAGCAATTTCTTCATGAACTAATAATGTTTCCATAGAGTTACAAGCACTTGGTCTTTGACATTTCGCATTTATAGCAATATCAATGATTTTTGCAGGAGCTGCATCTTTATCAACATAAATATGACAAATTCCTTTATCATGTTTTATAACTGGAATTGATGAGTTTTCACTCACATATCTAATCAAAGACTCTCCACCTCTTGGAACTATTAAATCAACATATTTATCTTGTTTAATTAGTTTTGTAACACCTTCTCTTGATGAATCAGGTAGTAATGAAATTGCTTGTTCAGGTAGTTTATTTTTAGCTAAAACTTCTTTTAAAACAACAGCAATTGCTTTGTTTGAATGTTCAGCTTCTTTTCCACCTTTTAAAACACATACATTTCCACTTTTAAAACATAAAGCTGCTGTATCACTTGTAACATTTGGACGACTTTCATAGATAATACCAATTACACCAATTGGAATTGATACTTTTTGAATATTTAATCCATCTTTTGTAACCCATCCGTCAAGTATTCTTCCAACGGGTTCTAGTTGTGATGCAATTTGTCTTATTGCATCGGCCATATCTTGTACTCTGTCTCCTGTTAACAGAAGTCTGTCTTGTAGTGCTTCACTTAAGTTATTTACTCTTGCATTAACCATATCTTTTTCATTATGAGTGATAATAAAATCACAATGTTTAATTAAAGCATCAGCCATTTCATTTAAGACTTTATTTTTAACAGCAGTACTTAGGTTCGCAATAGTTCGGCTAGATCTTTTAGCTTCTTCTAAAAATGCTTGCATATTTATTCCTATTATAATTAATTTTTAAATTTATTTTTTACTATTAGGTACATACTTGAAGAATAGATATAAAACACCAAGCATTACAACAACTGTTAGAATACTCATAAATGTTATCTCAACTTCAGGTCCAGCACCTCTTTGATAGTTTTTTGGCATAAATAAAAACATTGATGACAATAGCATAAAAGATGAAGTAACTACTGCAATCAAATGTGCGAAAAGCTTATGTATCTTTGTTATGTAAAAATCTTTTACCATTTTCCATGTTAAAAATGCAGCTGTCAGTACTATTAGTAGTACTATTATTTTTTCATATTGTGGTTCCAAAATATATCCCTTTTTTGATTTCGTATTTTATGTATAATCTGCTTAAATAAGGCTTTGCTAAGCCTTTTAATTCATTTTAATGAATGATTTATAGGTCCATTTCCTTTTCCCAAATTTGGTGCGTTTTTTATTGCCTTATAAATATAAGTTTTTGCTTCTTTAATTGCTTCTTCTAAATATTTATCTTTTGCAAGTAATGATGCTATTGATGAGCTATAACTACAACCTGTTCCATGGGTATTTTTTTCATCTGCTTTTGGTGACTCAAACTTTATTATTGATGAATCTTTTTTTAATAAAATATCAATTGTTTTGTTTTTATCTTCAAACATATTTTTAAATAAAATATTCGTTTGTGGATTTTTTAACTTTTTTATATCTTCAATTGAATTAACATCAAAAAATAGTTTCGCTTCATATTTATTTGGAGTAATGAGGAAAGAATATTTAAATAATTCTTTTAAACTTTCTATTGCTTCATCATCAATTAGTTTTGAGCCAGCCCTTGAAATAGCAACTGGATCTAAAATAATTGGGATATTTAAATCTTTGATGCACTCTTTTATTTCTGTAATTAAACTTTTTGAGCCTAACATTCCTATTTTTACAGCACTAATATCAAAATCACTTAGAATACTAATTATCTGCTCTTTTACAAAAGAGGGGTCTAAAACGACAACTTGACTAACACCTAGAGTATTTTGAGCAGTAAGAGCTGTAATTGCAGTTGTCATAAAAACACCATGATATTGAGCAGTTTTTATATCAGCTTGAATTCCAGCTCCTCCACCGCTATCGCTTCCTGCGATTGATAATACAACTTTCATATAAAATCCATTATTGACACACCCCTGTGTCTTTTAGCATCTCTTTTATTTTTTTACATTTATTATTATCAATATATAAATTTAACCATGATTCTACCCAATAAGGTACGTTTCTACCATTGTTTCCCCATGAATTTACACTTTGATATTTTAATCCTAAATGCTCAGAAAATGTGCGTTTATTAAAATTT
>Ga0180008_1000675_pt1 | contig 25804 bp, 16 predicted proteins | sample MM_PW_MetaG_FD_121121 | JGI IMG/M metagenome (GOLD analysis project Ga0180008, IMG submission 121121) | Groundwater microbial communities from the Aspo Hard Rock Laboratory (HRL) deep subsurface site, Sweden - MM_PW_MetaG | ecosystem: Environmental > Aquatic > Deep subsurface > Groundwater... | reverse complement strand
GTGCCAGATTCTTGGCAGGTCGCTCGGGTTTCTTTGGACACCCTTGCCTTTGTCTGTATCTTCCCTCCTTTAAGGGTGATAACGGGGTTCTCACCCGTTAGGTATTAACCATGCTTGGCGCACGCCCCTTCACCCTGAACAGGGGGCGGACGCGGAAACTGCGCCAGAGGAGGAGTCAGTTATTTACCAGAATAATCAATTTGAAAAATTGATAGAAAGTAAGCGGAGGTGAAATGCAAAAACCATGACAGTCCGCTCGCGGCTGGCGTGGTTTTTGCTCACCGGAGCGGATGCGGAAAGGATACAATAATGTTAAAATATAATATGGCTTTACGATATTTCACATATATAAAAACATTTGGATATTATCCGTATTAGATTAGCGTATAAAATTTGTTGTCGAAAATTGGAGGTCTTGAAGAATTTTCCACCTTTTTTTAAGACAATACAAATTTAAATAATAATAAATTTTAGGAGAGAAAACTTATGATATGTAGAACAATTCTTTTGAGTATTGCATTGTTATGTTTCGTATATACTCAAAATATAAAGAAAAATGTGAGTGAGTTACTCTTTACACTGACAAAAAGAAATATATTGTTAGAATCACAATTTATTATATTAGGAGACTGAGATGAAAAAATATTTTATTTTTTTGATATTATTACTGAACAACACAAAACTTGTCGCACTTGATAAAATTGAGGTATACACTGGGCATTGGCAAGAAATCTATTATGGGAAAATCACGCACATTGATAGTAATTATCTTTCTTACAAAAGGGCAGGAAAACAGTTTACTTATAAAATTTTTTTAAAAGAACCCTATGAATTAAGAATTACCCGAGATGTTAAGGTCGATAATAATTTTTTGAAGTATTTAATAACTACTAATTTCGATAGTAAAATAAATTATTTAATCGAGTCTCAAAAAGAGTACCCTCATGTCGAATACAACAAAGAATTAATTCTTGATTTAAAATGGTTGCCTTCTTATCAATTTAAAAAATTGATCCCGCAATTAGAAAATTTGAAATTTATATTCATTTTCGAATGTAAGAGTTTAAAAGAAGATGATTTTATTGAAGGAATGAAATATTTTTCGACAATAGAGTCTTTAAATATACGTGGAGCGGATTCCTTGGGTATAAGAACTATTAAGGAAGTTGTTATTAATCAAAAAAATCTCAAATATTTTTGTTTTACTGGAATGAAAATTACAGATAATGAAGTAATAAATCAAATTACAAAACTTGAAAAGTTAAAATATTTGTCATTAGTCGATACAAAAATATCAGATACCGCAATAATAAGTGGCATTAGTAAGATGGTTAATTTAAAAGGATTGAATATAATGCATTGCGTGAATATTACAGATACTGCCATAATTGATTTCTCAAAAAATCTTATAAATTTGGAACTTTTGTATTTGGAAAAAACAAAATTGACTGATAAAGGTTTAATTGAGGGGGTTTTCAGGCTAAAAAAAATGAAATATCTTCGACTGGATAACACACGTATTACGGATGAAGGTTTTATTAAGAGCATTCCAAATTTAATTGATCTTCAAACATTGCATGTTGGCCAATGCATTCAACTTTCCGACAAATCTGTAAATCAGGGGATAATGAAGCTGAATAAACTTAAAGTATTATTTATGTGGAATACTAGTTTAAAGGAAGGAGGCGTAGTTGCGTTACTACAGCACCCTAGTCTTAACGTGGTGCTGGTTCAAGGAGTTAACCTATCTAAAGAAACAAAATCAAAATTAAAAACATTATACCTTGATTATTTTATCGTTAACTAAATAAAATTACAGTGTGTTGCTCATGTTGCGTATTCAATTATCTTTGAATATGGGCTATATTGCTACCGCAATAATTGGATTGTTACTGAATGGAAAATCAGTTTGATTTGATATTAAAGAAAATGTTTGGCATTTGAGTATGATTAAAAAAAAAGGGGGAAGACCTCCAACTTCCGACAGACGTTATACGCTCGTTTTCGGTAAGACTGGGCCCCATAGTGATTTAAGGTGTAGTTATGGATAATGAAAAATTTATTTTTTATCAAAAGTATTATGATGTTAATCTTTGTCAAAAAATTATTTCATTATTAAGTAAAAATAAAATTCGTTTTAAAATTGAGGACAAATCTGGACCAACAAATTTCCGAGTCCCATCAAGTACTTTTTCAGAAATTGATTTGTTCATTGAAGAAAATAATTTTGCTCCAGCTGATAAAATCATAAAGAATTTTAATTAAAAACACACCCAGCACATCCGCCAACAATTTTTTCTGCTATCATTTCATCCAGTAAGTTTTTCCTTTGAAAAATTCAGTTTGCAATATACCACGCGGGCAAAATTATATTTTGACAAAAACCGCTATCCTCTATTGAAGGTATACATTTATTTATTACGATGACTACTACGACACGCCGTCGGCGTGACGCCAGCACCAGCAAAATTAAGACAGTTCCGAACTCCCGAAAGCATCGCCGAAGATGGTCTCTTAGGAAAATCCGCAGACTCCAGTCTCTCCAAACCCTCACCCATGAACCACCCACAGCGCGTCGGGCATCAACACGCAAAAATCAGCAGCCTTGCGCCGATGCCGCAATCTTCGTCCCGCGCCGATCAAAGAAAACCGACATAAAAAAAGCAACGCACCAAATGCTTCCATTCCACAGCGCACAACTTCTCCGACATCATCTTTCAACGATAGAACTCAGCAAAAAAAAGCGATAACAAAACTTCCCTAAAAACGTCACTTTTTCGCAGGGTAAAAGTACCAGCTAAGCCACCACCACCACCACCACCAGCACCACAACACCGCGTTCACGGCATAAACGGTAACACAACCGCGAAACCGAACACCCCAGCGGTGAGGCACCATTTACAACCATGTGAGTGCATGCCGTAACAAGCTGCCGAGTGCGTGTAGCAAGTGCAACCGCAGGACTGTAAATGTCAAACGAGTTAAGACCATGCAACCAGCAAACCAAGCGACGACCGATCAGGAAATGCTCGGAAAACGACGCACTGCCGGAAAAGTGAAACACCAGCGAGAAATGATACACACGGTCAACACCGGAAGCGCAGCGGACTACAAACCGACACCGCGAACTGCCAAGTTGACACAGCAGCGACAAACAGAATGACGGGCACAGTAAAAAACTGCGTAAACCGATAATCCCGACAACCGACTGCGCCGGAGGAGGTGACAGATATTTTCAGAACAATCAATTTGAAAAATTGATTGTTAGTAAATTGATGTGAAATGCAAAAAACATGACAGACCGCTTGCGACTGACGTGATTTTTACAAACACTGGAGCGGATGCGGAAAGAATGGTATGATGATAGAATATAATATGACTTTACGATATTTCACATATATAAAAACATTTGGCTATTATTCGTTTTAGAATAGAAAATATAATATGGTGCGTAATTATAAAGTACTATATAATGATTATGCCAAAAAGGAGAAAAAATATGAAAAACCTTGTAATTTTATTATTCTTTTCTGGAGCGTTATTATTTACTCAAAAAAAACAAATTGCTCTTATCGATTTTTATGGAAATGATGTTGATAAGTCAATAATTAAAAATATTCAAAATAACATTGAAAATAATCTTATTAAAGATGGAACATACAAAATTATTGATAGAAATAATATTTCAAAAATTTTAACCGAACAACAAATCCAGTTAACAGGTATAACAGAAAATTTCAAAGCTGTTGAAATAGGAAGATTATTAAATGCCGAATACCTATTGCTTGGAGAAATTACAACTATTAAAAATCAAATCAATCTGTTCTTAAAATTAATACACATTGAAAGTGCCACTGTAAAAAAAGCAGAAAGTATTGCGATCAATAATAATTATCAGGATATTGTCGAAAGTTTTTCATTTGACGATAAAGTAAGATTGATGAATTTTGAAAATACTTGTTTTTTGGGATTTACATTTGGAGACACAATAGAAAAAGTAACTAAACTCCATGGTAATCAATATAGTAAAATAGAACCAAATAAGTACTCACCTAGAGAATTAAAAATATCCTATAAATTTCCATTTTTCATTATAGGATTAAATAAAAACAACAAAATTATTCAGATACAAGTTTTTAGTGTAAGCTCTTCAGCCATGTGTTTTGATAAAAATATTTCATTTGGACAAAATTATTCTCAAATAATTTTATGTCTTGGAGAACCAAGTGAAGTTAAACCTAATAAAATCAATCCTATTTCTATGCGCTATTTCATGGATAATTGTCAACTCCAAATTTATTTTAAAAACAATTTATCACATTGTTTTATTTTAGTTAGTAAAAATAAAGAAATTTAATTTTTTTTGGCATAATTTTGCATGAAGAATACTATGCAACTGCACTCAACAGCGACACTACACTCAGCTCCTCGGCAGCAAGCTGCCTGCGGCACTCGGACTTGCACGACGTTGCTTGAGATTAGAGACCAAAAATAAGTATGTTATACTATTTGTCGAAAAAATTATATTGAAGTCAAATGATACTAAAAGATTAATCTGGAGAAAATAATGAGAAAAATATTAGCATTTATAATGGTCAGCATATATGCAATTTCTTTTGCGAATAAAAACATCACTACATTGGGTTTCAGTTCAATAAATATAGATGCAATCTTTACTGAAAAATTTGAAAATAATCTTATTCAACAAATTATCGATTCTAAGTACTTTTCTTACATTGATAGAAAAAATCTCATTAAAACTTTAAAAGAACAAGAATTGCAAGCAACCGGCATCACTGATTCAGTAACAGCTGTTAAATTTGGCAAAATTATGAATGTTGATTATATTATTTATGGGTCAGCAGAAAAAAAAAAAATTTTTTCATTAAAATTAGTAATGGTAGATGTTGAAACATCTAAAGTAGTTAACACGTATAATGACGAAAGCACTGAATTAGATATACTAATTAATTTTTTCCCAATTAAAGCCTTAAAAATATTAAGTTTTAATATAATTGAAAAAAATAAAAATTCACCCATTTTTTCGAAAAATGATTTTTTTGATAATTTAGATAAGGAATTTCATTTAATTGATACTAAAAAAAATATTTTCTTTGGTGTTCAATTGGGTAACAGCCTTGAACAAGTGCAAAAAAAATATAATTATTTTTTAGAAGAAATGCCTATACAACAATGGGAGAAAATACATTATGATAAAATTTTTGGATTCGGTCAAATCAAGTTTTGTTTTTCTCAAGGTATTCTTAATAGCATTACCTCTGGTAACTTTAAAAGTAATATCAACAATAAAATTAACATAGGTGATAATAAATCTGTAACATCTTCAATATTGGGGGAACCAAGCAAAGTATTTTCAAATACAAAATCTAAAGAGCAGTGGCAATATAAATATAATGATTATTTCATCTATATCAATATTTATGAGAATATTGTTAAAGAATTTCGCGTATATAGATTGAAGAATTAATTTTTTTTGACAAATAAGTGTAAACAAAAACGATCTCTAATTATCCGACAACATATAATTTTCCCCGCCGTTTTCTCTTCCGTCCTCTCTCCTCACGGAAGTTTTTATCTCGTAAAAACTTGGGCTTGGGGAAAGACCCGCATCTTCCGAAAGTTAAACCGCGCCAAGAGTAATTATTCCACCTGCACACAGCCGGAATAATTACTCTCTGCTCGGCAGCATGCGATTATCACGATGTAACCAGCACCTTCAGCAGAAGGACTTGCTGAATGGCGCACGACCGCCCGGAGTGCGTGCTGTCCCTGACTTCCCCTTGTTCGGTGCCCTCCTGAGGCATATCGCGTTTCTGACCCGCACACGATGTGCCAGAAGGAGCAGCGAGGGCAGGATGCCCGGGAGCGCGACCCAGCACTTTTTCAAAAGTGCGATCCGGGAAGAACGCAATCCCCGGGAATCGCGGAGTGAAACGAAGCGTGAGGGGTTAAAAGGTGGGAGGTAGTGAGTAAGCCTCGCAAGGGCGACGGAACGTAGGAGCGGCACCGATTAAGGGGACAGGGATTTTTCGGAAGATAAGGGTCGGGGGAGTCATAATTCGTTATACATTTTTGTCTCAATTACAAACTTTATAAAAATCTTCAAACCACATATTTAATTCTTTCGTAACAAGAAATATTGAAAATAAATCGTAGACTACTAACGAAAAAAATTAGTTATTACCAAAACCGATACGGCGTTTCGGAGGTTTATTCTCATTATCAAAAAGCAATTGCTTAATTGCGGAAAATATCATCTTTATCTGATTAGATTGCTCCTCAACAGTTTTTCCTTGTTTCAGGAGTTTACGCTCGATGTCCTCAATCTTTTTTTCCATAACCTGACTGGTGGCAAGAAGCTGACGCATACTAACAAAAGCCCTCATTATCTGAATATTTACTCGTACTGCTTGTTCACTACGCAGTACACTGGAAAGCATTGCTACACCCTGTTCAGTAAATGCCATTGGCAAAGCACCACCAAAATAACTTAGAGATGGTATCACAGTTTGTGATACCATCTCTAACATTTCCTGACGGGAAAGAATGAACATAAAATCTGTTGGAAATCTATCTTCATTCCGTTTAGTCGCCTGTTTCAAGGCTCTGGTCTCAACACCATACAACTCAGCAAGGTCACGATCAAGCATTATTCGATGGCCTCTGATAGTAAAAATGTGTTTGGTAATCTGTTTAATATTTAATAACTCACTCATAATAACTCCACATATATTTTACCATTCAAGGCAATTAAGCTCTATCTTCATTATGTGAACACTTAACTGGATTTACCGAAGAAGTCATTCCTAATAAGTCACCTGGAGTCACAGGACAGAGATTTTTCGAAAGACTAGGGTCGGGGGATTCATTTTCCCTGTTGTCTATTCCGAATATATTTATATGTCACGAAAAAAATATGCTACTCAATGTAAATCACTTATTGCCGCTGGTGTTAATCCCAATGTCTTTGGTTTGGATAAAATTCCGCCGTCGAATCTACATCGCTGGCGTCATACCAATTTCAACAAATACTTTGGATATACCTGGAATAATATCCCAGAAGAACAGTTGGCACTTGCCGGGAAGGCGGCCTCACTTGTGCTCGATGATAGGTATTCAACAGTTTTCAACATCATCATCCGGGCATCCGCAGTTATTAAAACCATTTTCAATGCGAAACATCACCTGCAAAACGCATCTCTCGAAATAAAACGACATTTTGTTTCCGTTATTGATCGCGCACAGAACATTATTCCTCATTCAATCATTCTTAAACTATGGGGCTTCTCCGCTACCGCATTTCATGCAATAAAGAAACAAGTAACCACACTTTGTCTTACGACAGTTATTCAGCGCTGTCCCCGTTATTGGCCGCAGCAAATATCTTCCGGTGAATTACACAAAATGGAAACACCACTCAGAAAACCGGAACACCTCGGTTGGTCAACACACGCGGTCGCAATGCGTGCGCTTCGTGATAAAGAAGTAAACGTGAGTGTCGGTTCGTGGTACCGGTATATAAAAATTCTCGGTATCGAGCGGAAAAAAGCCATGAACCGCAGAAAAAAACACTGTATCGGTATCAGAGCCGATCTTCCAAATCAACTCTGGCATTGCGATGTACTGGTGTTCAAACCACTTGATAACACTAAAGTATACATTTATCTGACCTTAGATAATTTTTCAAGATTTATTTTATCCTGGAAAACATCTTTACAACTCAGTATGGAAATAAGGCTACAGTCCGTTTTAGAAGCAATTGAAAACTATGGTCCGCCAAATGGAAACCTCGCACTAATGACTGACGGCGGTTCTGAAAATAACTCGCTTGTATCAGGAATTTATGAATGCGCGGATAAGAAAATACTGCTTCAGAAAATAATCGCTCAAAAAGATGTATTGTTTTCAAATTCAATGATTGAGGCGGCAAACAAAACAGTCAAATACCGTTGTTTATATCTTCATGATATTCATAATCACCAAGGTACCAATAAACACATGACCAAATGGGTTCCTGTATACAATTATGAAATTATTCATACGAAACATAAATTTTATACACCCGCTGAAGTATTTACCGGATTTACTATCGACGAGAACGCCTTGAAACAACAAATCAAGTCCGCATACCGGCAAAGATTGGAGATTAACAGAAAATCTGTATGTGATAATTGCCGATAAGGAGTTAAGACCAGAAAATTTGACTGATCAAATCAGGACTTTTTCAAAAAATTGTGACTTGCTGAAGCCAAAAAAATGCTTTCCTTTTAAGGAATTATTTAGTGTAATAAAGTGATGTAAACGGGCTGCGGAAACACAGCCATGAACCCGAACCCCAGCAGTGAGGCACCAGCACCAAGTGCGTGCATGCCGCGACAAGCTGTCGAGTGCGCGTAGCCAGTGCAACCGCAGGACGTAAACCCGCAGGTGAAGACCACGCAACCGGCAAACCAAGCGACGACCGCTCAGGAAATGCGCGGTAAAACGAAGCTCTGCCGGAAAAGTGAAACACCAGCGGGAAATGAAACGCACGGTCAACGCCAGACGCACAGCCCGGATGCACGGCGAGCAGTGCGCGAAGCGCACGACCAGCCGACTGCAAATTGACATCGCGACGGCGCAAGCTGACACAGCAGCGCCAAACAGAATGACGGACACGGAGAAAAACTGCGTGAACCGGCAAACCCGACAACCGACTGCGCTGACAAGCTGTGAAGAAACGCGCGCGGAACAACCGGCGACAGCAACCCGTGCGCGCCGCAAATTGTATAATGAAGTGACATGAGACCTCCACGGCAGCAGCGGAGTGGAGGCGGAAAAAATGGGGTGATGATAAAATGTGACATGGTTTTACGTTATTTCACATGTATCAAGACATCCGGGTATTATCCGTAAAAAATTTGTTGTCGGTAATTGTTTACCCTAAAATTTTGTTCAGAAGTGAATGATTGAATTCTGTAAAAAGGAATATAAATGAAATTTAATATGGGCTTTTCTTTTAATAAATGTATTTCATTTACAAAAGAAATTGAGGAAAATGGATATACATTTTTTAGCAAAGAAAAAAATAATATTGATAATTATTACCCAAACAAATTTCCAAACATGGAAAATATCAATATTTCCCAACTAAAAGAATCCGACTTAATTGAAATTAGAGCATTTATTAAAACAGGAAAGAAAAAAAAACACAAGATAGAAAGTGGATTAATCACTGCTGAAATTGAATCAATTGTGAATGATGAAATTTATGCTAACATACTAACTGAACTTCCACCAAGTTTTATCCTTCAAAGCGGAATGACTATTGAACTAAAAATCGAAGAAATAATCAGGAAAATCAACTAATCCAAATGTTTATATTGGTTATCACCTCTGAACACGGGTGGATAATATGCCGATAACATACAATTTTATCCGCTTTAGAATATCGTATAATAACGTTTTGCGAAAGGCAGAGTGCCAAGACAGTTAATAGAATATTGAATTGTGATAAAAGAATTTCTTAACCCCGTCCCAAGAACGCCTACCGACCCTGGGGATCTGAAGAGAAGATAAGAATAGGATTAATAAAGTATGGAATTGACTGACTATCATTGCAAATACATTGCTCACGATTTAACACGCAAAGCTGTTAATGGTCAAGATCGTTTATCAATGTCCTTGTTTAATGCTTCCGTAGATCTAAACCCGCACCAAATTGAGGCAGCATTGTTTGCACTACAATCCCCTTTATCTATGGGAAGCATTTTAGCAGATGAAGTTGGTCTTGGTAAAACTATTGAGGCCGGGATTGTCCTTTGTCAGTATTGGGCTGAAGGACGCAGAAGAATCCTCATTATTACCCCGGCGTCAATCAGAAAACAATGGGCACTTGAACTTGAAGAAAAATTCAATCTGCCCATTATTATTCTTGATTCAAAATTGTTATCTGATACCAAAAGACAGGGCAAGCATCCACTTCAACAAAAAGCAGTACTTGTTGCTTCCTATAATTTTGTCAACAAGCTTAAAGATGAGATAAAAACGATTACATGGGATTTGGTTGTAATCGATGAAGCCCATAAACTCCGCAATGCTTATAGGACTAGTAATAAAGTTGGGCAAGGTATCCGTTGGGCTACTGAAGGGTGCCGGAAACTACTTCTCACTGCAACCCCGTTACAAAATTCATTACTTGAACTATACGGCTTAACGACGCTCATCGAGGAGAATATTTTTGGGGATGTAAATGGATTCAGGGCGCAATTCATGAATGCAGGTGCGAATATCAACGAATTGCGTATGCGCTTGAATACTTTTTGTAAGCGAACTCTGCGCAACCAGGTTATTGAATACATTTCATACACAAAACGGAAAGCCATTACCCGCCCTTTCCGGCCAACTGATGACGAACACAAATTGTATGAAGCCATTTCTGTATTTCTACAACGAGAAAGCAGTTATGCGATTCCGAATCGCCAGAAGCACTTAACACAGATCATATTACGCAAACTTCTGGCATCCTCATCCAAAGCCATAGCGGCAACTCTTGAGACTATGCAATTGCGTCTTGAAAAACTACGCGACGAAAAATTGCCTCCTGAAGAAGACTCATTGGAAAGTATTTTTTCTGATGAAGAACTAGAGGATGATCTTTTAGATGAAATTCCTGAGGAAGAAGAATCTGAAACAACACCGGAAGCCATTGATAGGATTAAAATAAAAGAAGAAATACTGGAACTCTCACGATTATCACAATGGGCAAATGCTATCGGAACCGATACAAAGACACGTAGTCTGCTATCTGCTCTTGAAATCGGTTTTAAGGAAATGTCTGCCTGCGGTGGTGCTGAAAAAGCTTTAATCTTTACCGAATCCCGTCGAACACAGGATTATTTGATCGCTTTCTTGCAACAAAATGGATTTGCTGATCAAATTGTGGTATTCAACGGTTCCAATAACAGCCCTGCAACTACGGCAATATATCAGAAATGGTTGGAAACAAATAAAGGCTCCGGTCGTGTTTCCGGCTCCCGTGATGTCGATATCCGAACAGCACTGATTGAGCACTTCCGGGATCATGCACAGATCATGATTGCCACAGAGGCTGCGTCAGAAGGCATCAATCTGCAATTTTGTTCACTGGTGATCAATTATGACCTCCCTTGGAATCCACAACGGGTGGAACAGCGCATTGGTCGCTGTCATCGCTATGGCCAAACTCATGATGTAGTAGTGATTAATTTCTTAAACGAACGAAATGATGCCGACCGACGTGTACTGGAATTATTATCAGAAAAATTCCGTCTTTTTAGTGGGGTGTTCGGCGCCTCCGATGATGTTCTTGGTACTATCGAATCAGGTGTCGATTTTGAGAAACGAATTCTTGCCATCTATCAGGAATGTCGTACTACCACAGAAATTGAAGAGGCCTTTAAGAGGCTTCAAGATGAAATGGATGAAGTAATTAAGGAACGGATTGATGATACCCGCAAAATGCTCTTTGAAAACTTTGACGAAGATGTTCATAAACGGTTAAAAATACGGCTTGATAGCACTCGAGAACAATTAGACAAATTCTCAAGTCGCTTCTGGAAATTAACCAAAGCAATTTTAAAAAATTCAGCTCAGTTCAGCGATGAATCTCTGTCCTTCAAGCTTACCACATCACCGAGACAGGACATAAATCCCGGCAAATATCATTTGATCACCAAAGAACATCGTTCACAGGATAAACCAATAGAAACTCATAATTCTTATCTGTATCGCCTGAGTCATCCCCTGGGTGAGCATGTCATTGAAGCTGCAAAAAAGCTGGGAACACCAAGCGCGTCTGTTACCTTTGATATCAGCCATCATCCCAGTCATATACATGCAGTAGAACAGCTACGGGGTAAATCCGGTTATCTTACCCTGAATAAACTTGCCATAGAAAGCTTTGAGCAGGAAGAATATCTCTTGTTTTCAGGTTTTGACCATGAGGGACATACGATTGATCATGAAACGTGTGAAAAGCTTTTTTCCTGCGGGGGCGAATCTGGGAAAAGTGTCGCTTTTCCCGGGCCTATCGAGCAGCGCCTGCATGCTGAATCCAAACGGCACGCTGAAGCTACTATCAGCTTGTCTCTCGAACAGAACAGCAAGTATTTTAATGAAGCACGTGAGAGACTGGAAAAATGGGCAGATGATATGGTGCTCTCTGCCGAGAAGGCCCTCAAAGATACCAAAGAACAAATAAAAGCAATGCAACGAGAGGCAAGGCAGGCCGTAACGCTGGAGGATCAACACGCCATCCAGAAAACAATGCAGGCCTTGGAAAAGCAACAACGTCGGCAACGGCAGGAAATATTTAAAGTTGAAGACGATATTATCGTCAAGCGCGACGAACTGATAGGCAAGTTGGAAAAACGTCTTTCGCAGAAAACAGAAACAGAGACTTTATTTACAATACAGTGGAGTGTACAATGAGCCAGAAATACGAGAAACTGAAAAACCTGTTACAAGAACTCTTTCAGCTGGATCAGCCGGACTTGGACTTTGGTTTATACCGCATTATGCGCGCCCGCAGCGCCGAGATTACTCAGTTCCTCGATAAGGATCTTTTGCCTCAGGTAAAAGCCTCTTTTGCTGCCTACCAACCGGCAGATAAAGCAGTTATTCAAGGTGAACTTGCCAAGGCGGTAGAACAGGCGAAGTCCCTTGGTGCTGATCCGGAGTCCTTACCCAAGGTCAAGGAACTCCGCAGCAAACTGCAAAACGAAGCGGTGGATATCGGATCGCTGGAAAGTGAAGTCTACGACCACTTGTACAGTTTTTTCCGCCGCTATTATTCCGAAGGTGACTTCATCAGCAAACGGGTATACAAAGAAGGAGTCTACGCCATTCCCTACGAAGGCGAGGAAGTCAAACTCCATTGGGCTAACGCCGACCAGTACTACATTAAAACCAGCGAGTATTTGCGGGATTACACATTCCGTCTGAATCCCAGTAGCGAAGCCAACCCCAGGCGGGTGCATTTCCGTCTGGCCGATGTGGCCGAAGGCGAACACGGCAATGTGAAGGAAGCCGAGGGCAAGAACCGAGTGTTCGTGCTGGCAAGCGAAGATTTCATAAGCGAAGAAAACAAGGAACTGATTATCCGTTTTGAATACCGCCCGGCGACTCTTAACGATTGGCCGGAGGAGCAGCGCGCAGGTAAAACAAAGCCCCCGGCGCAAAAAGAACAGATTGCCCTTGCCGAAAAGCGCTTGTTGGCAGTAAGTGATACCGCTCTTGTTTTATGGATTGCCGAGCTGGGGAAAAAGCATACCATGGCCAATGGGGAAGCGGCAGACTATTCCAAACTGGTAGCGCACATGAACCGCTATACTGCACGCAATACCTTTGATTACTTCATCCATAAGCATTTAGGTACTTTCTTAAACCGAGAACTTGATTTCTATATCAAGAACGAGGTGATGCACCTGGACGATGTGGAAAGCGAAACGGTGCCACGGGTGGAGCAGTACCTTTCCAAGGTAAAGGTGATCCGCAAGGTTGCCAGGAAGATCATCGACTTTTTGGCGCAGTTGGAAGACTTTCAGAAGAAACTCTGGCTTAAGAAGAAGTTTGTGGTGGAGACCAATTACTGCATTACGCTGGACCGTATACCAGAAGAGTTCTATGCGGAGATTGCCGCCAACAGGACGCAGGTGGAGGAATGGGTAAGGCTTTTTATTATTGACGAAATTCAACCAACTGCTGGCGATTTATTGAATGCAGGCAAGCCGGGTTACAGTGTTCCGTTGACTGTCGAATTTTTGAAAGCCAACGATAAGCTGGTGCTGGATACCAAGTTTTTTAGCGATGAATTCAAAGTAAAACTGATTGGTGGCATAGAAAATTTTGACGAGCAGATGGATGGGTTGTTGATTCATAGTGAAAACTTCCAGGCTTTGAATTTGTTGCAGGCACGGTATCGGGAGTCTTTCAATGGCTCATATTTTGACCCGCCATACAACTCTGATGCATCTGCCATTATATATAAGAATGATTACAAGGATAGTTCTTGGCTTTCCTTGATGGACAATAGAATCTCATTAATGAAAAAATTAATTTTACCAAATGGGATTGTTTGTGGTGCAATAGATGATGAGGAAGTTGTCGGTCTTCGAACAGTCTTAAATTCTCACTTTGTTAAACAGCTTGGTATCGTTGCTGTACGTTCTAATCCAGCTGGTAGGAAAACAAAAGGTAAGTTCGCACCAGCGCATGAATACGCTCTTTTTTATGGAGTATCAGAGAATTCAATTCCGTCTTCTCTAGAAAAAACGGAAAAATCACTCTCGCGATATCCCAAAACCGATGAGAAAGGTCGTTTCGCTTGGGCTAATTTTATTCGATCAGGCAATAATGATAAGAGATCTGACCGTCCCAGACTATATTACCCGGTTGCAGTCAATTCAAAGGATGAGATTAGAATTCCCAAGCTTGAATGGAGTGCTTTAGATAATGAGTGGAAAATTGTAGACGAAATTCGCAGAGATGAATTTTTAGTATATCCTGTGCAAGATAAAGATGGAGTTATTGTTGAAAAAAACTGGCAACGAGGTAGTGAAAGAGTTCCTAATGAACTAGATGAATATCGTATTCGAAGGCAAGACGATGGTAGCATTTCCATTGATTTTAAAACCCGAATGGATGAAGGAGCACTACCCAATACTTGGTGGGATAAAACCGAATACGCGTCAGCGAATTATGGTGCAGCGGAACAAAAAGAATTATTTGGTGAAATGATTTTTGATTATCCCAAAGCTCAAATGTTGGTTGAGGATTGTATTAAAGTGATTGGATTAAAGGATGGAATAACATCAGTCCTTGATTTTTTTGGTGGTTCTGGCACTACTGCACATTCTGTAATTAATCTTACTCGAAAGGATGGAGGAAAGCGAAAATATTGTTTGATTGAACTTGGTGTGCATTTTGATACAACTCTTCTATTGAGAACAAAAAAAATCATCTATTCCTCCGACTGGAAAGACGGCAAACCGACTACCCGCGATACTGGCATCTCACACTGCTTCAAATACCTCCGCCTTGAATCCTACGAAGACACCCTGAACAATCTCGACCTGCGCCGTACCGAAGCTCAAACCAACTTGCTCGATTTCAAAGGTGAAGAAGCAGACAAATTCAAAGAGGACTACATTTTGCGCTATATGCTCGATGTGGAAAGCCGGGGCAGTGCTTCTCTGTTGAATATAGAGGCTTTTATCGACCCTACGGCCTACAGCCTCAAAGTTAAAATACCCGGCAGCGATGAAAGCCGTGAAGTGAAAGTTGACTTACTGGAAACCTTTAATTACTTGCTTGGCTTGCAGATAAAAAATATTTCCGCACCTCATACAATTAACGCCGAGTTTGAACGGGACAGTGAAAAGCGCTTACGCATTAAAGGCCGAATTTCTGAGAAAGCCGACGGTGCTTGGTGGTTCCGTACCGTTAGCGGCACCACCCTTGACGGACGAAAAATCCTCGTCATTTGGCGTAAACGGCCTGGACTCGAGAATCCCGAAGGTGTTGAGCAGGACAACCTGGTGCTCGATACCTGGTTTACTAAAATGGGCTATTCCAGCAAGGACAGTGAGTTTGACCTAATCTATGTCAACGGCACCAACAATCTGGAGAATCTGAAAACCCCTGATGACCTGTGGAAAGTCCGTCTTATCGAAGAAGATTTTAAACGCCTGATGTTTGAAGACGCAGGGGTGTAATATGACAGACGAACAAACACCTGTTGCCTTTGAAAACCAGGCGGTACGCCGCTATTTTGATGAAACCGAAGAAAAATGGTACTTCTCGGTTATTGATGTTGTTTCTGTTCTGACGGGCAGTGCCAATCCGCGCGATTACTGGTTCAAAATGAAGACCCGGGTAAAAAGTGAGGATGGGATTGAACTGTCGACAATTTGTCGACAGTTGAAAATGAAGGCTGTCGATGGAAAAATGCGTGAAACCGATTGTGCCGATGTTGAGGCCCTGCTTCGTATCATTCAGTCTATACCATCTCCCAAAGCCGAACCATTCAAACAATGGCTTGCCAAAGTGGGGTATGAGCGTATTCAGGACATGAGCGACCCAGCCCGTTCTCTTGACCGTGCCCGTGAATACTGGCAAAAACACGGCAGAAGCGAAAAGTGGATACAGCAGCGGATGATGGGACAGGAAACACGCAACAAGCTGACCGACTACTGGAAAGAACACGAAATCACTAAAGAAGATGAATACGCCATTTTGACCAACATCATTCATCAGGAATGGACGGGTGTAACTGTTAGAAAGCACAAAGAGATAAAAGGGCTTAAAACCCAGAACCTGCGTGACCACATGAGCGAAGCTGAACTTATTTTTACTGCCCTTGCGGAGCTTTCAACCCGGCAAATCGCCGAAAGTGTCGATGCCACCGGCATGGCCGAAAACGCAGAATCCGGGAAAAAAGGCGGCAAGATTGCCAAAAGAGCCCGTCTGGAACTTGAAGAGAAGACCGGCAAAAATGTCGTAACGGGAGAAAATTTTCTGCCTCCCAAGCCTGAGAAGAAGCGTATATCGAAATCGAGCAAGGAGGGCAAACGATGAAATCAAAAAAAGGACTTTCCATCGTCCGTTCCTCCGCGGCCGAATACCTGACCTTTGTAGCCGGTCGCGGCCAGAGTGATATCAACGCGGTATATGCCGATGAAAATATCTGGCTTTCTCAAAAAATGATTGCCTTGTTGTATGATGTCAATGTCCGCACAGTGAATGAGCATTTAAAGAATGTTTTCGCCGACAGTGAACTTGAAGAAAATTCAGTTATCCGGAATTTCCGGATAACTGCCTCCGACGGTAAAACCTACGATACCATGCACTACAACCTGAGCGCCATTATTGCCGTTGGCTACAAGGTCAATTCCGAACGGGCCGTACAGTTCCGCAAGTGGGCTACGACCATCATTGAGTCATTTACCATCAAAGGCTTTGCCATGGATGACGAACGGCTGAAAAGTGACGGTTCCATCCTTACAAAACAGTACTTTGAAGAACAGTTACAGCGCATCCGGGAAATACGGCTTTCCGAACGCAAATTCTATCAAAAAATTACTGACATCTATGCTACTTCAATCGACTATGATGTAACAGCCGAATCCACCAAACGGTTTTTTGCAACCGTACAAAACAAACTTCACTGGGCTATCCATGGGCATACCGCTGCGGAAATCATTGTAACCCGAGCCGATGCTGAGAAAAATAATATGGGTCTTGCGAACTGGAAAGATGCGCCTAAGGGAAAAATCCAGAAATTCGATGTAAGTGTAGCTAAAAATTATTTGACCGAAGATGAAATGGCTCAACTGCAGCGGCTTGTCTTCGCTTATCTCGATGTTGCTGAAGACATGGCTTTACGAAAAATCCCCATGACTATGCAGGACTGGGAACACCGCCTGAACCGATTTATAGAAGCTACTGACCGGGAAATTCTGCAGGATGCCGGCAAGGTCACAGCAGAAATAGCCAAAGCCCACGCCGAAGCTGAGTTTGAAAAGTACCGTATTGTCCAGGATCGTTTGTACGAGAGCGATTTTGATAAAGTGATAAAGCAAATAGAAAAACACAATACGCCGGAGGGGGAATAATGGCTAAGGCAAAGAAATCGGTCAAAAAAGCCGCAATTCCCTTTTCTTATAAACTGGCTTTAAATCAATGGCTGCTGTCACTCTTTGGCGTCAACAAGTTTGAAGACCTGGCTCTTCACTTACGCGATGAACGCCTGGAAGGATTGGATGAGAATAATATCTACCGTTTTCACAATGCGCTGGTGACCCATTTCCCGGATTTGCCGGAATTGACCCAATCAGTATTGTTAGAATATGACCAGAATATTGTAAAGCACACCGCAAATTTGAATGAACGACGGATTGCTCACGGTGAAAAACCCATTACTTGGAAGTATTTCCAGTATCTGTCCTTACTCTTTACAGAGCTCTATTTGGATCGGTATTTTTCTGATCCGGTATGCCTGCGTTCTGCGATTGCCTCACAGATTAAATCCCTCAATGAAGGGAAAGAAGAAGCCGACCAGATTCAAGGGTTTGATAACTCCGCCGATGCGACCGAAGAATTGAACAAGCTGGCTTTCTGGATGGCTACCGGCGGCGGCAAGACATTGATCATGCACGCGAATATCCTGCAATACCGATGTTATGTCGAGAAAAACCGCAAGCATAGGGAATTGAACAGGATTATTCTACTTACTCCCAACGAAGGCTTGTCACACCAGCATTTACGCGAATTCCAGGCGTCAGGTATCGAAGCCGAAATCTTCAATAAAGCCGGCGGCAGTCTCTTTACCGGTCACAGTGTGGAAATCATCGAAATTACCAAACTTAAAGATGAGATGGGCGATAAGACCGTTGCTGTAGATGCCTTTGAAGGCAACAATTTGGTGCTGATTGATGAGGGGCATCGCGGTGCTGCTTCCGGAGAAGAAGGCGCTTGGATGCGATACAGAAACGCCTTGTGCGAAAAGGGCTTTTCTTTTGAATACTCTGCAACCTTTGCTCAGGCAGTCAGAGGAAATACGCGTCTTACCAGCCTATATTCCCGTTGTATCCTCTCTGATTATTCCTACCGCTATTTTTACAAGGACGGCTTTGGTAAGGATTATCAGATACTCAATCTTGATAACGATACGCAATCCCAACATTTGGAACTGTATCTTACCGCCTGCCTCTTGGCGTTCTTCCAGCAGCAGAAGCTTTTCACAAGCAATGAAGGCACCTTTAGGACATTTCACATCGAAAAGCCGCTGTGGATTTTTGTAGGAAGTAAAGTAACCGCTACGCTGGCAACAAAAGACGCCTCCGATATTGTAGAAATCCTGAAATTCCTGGCTCGTTTTGTAGCCGACCGGGCAGCAAGTATTGTCCGCATCGCTCAAGTACTCAATCAAGGCTTGGTTACAGCTACCGGAAAAAACCTCTTTGCCAACCGTTTTACATTTCTGAATACTTCTGAATTGCAGCCCAACGCACTGTTCGATGAAATCCTCTCAACCTTATTCAATGCGACAGGTGGTGGTCTGCTTTATGTCGAAAACCTGAAAGGGGCTCAAGGTGAAATTGCCCTGAAAATTGGAGCGGATAATGAACCTTTCGGTGTTATCAATGTCGGCGATGATGCAAAACTCGTAAAATTGTGTGCCGAGAAGGGCCTCGAAACTGGAGAGCGTGAGTTCTCAGTCTCTCTTTTCCATGGAATCAATAAAGGTGACTCCACCGTCAACATTCTCATTGGGTCGAAAAAGTTTACCGAAGGCTGGAATAGCTGGCGGGTAAGTACCCTTGGTCTTATGAATATCGGAGCAACCGAAGGTGCTCAAATTATTCAACTTTTCGGTCGCGGCGTACGATTAAAAGGTTATAATCAAACACTCAAACGCAGTGCTCGAACAGATTTACCCGATGGTGTGACCCGTCCCAAGCATATAGAGATTCTCGAAACCTTGTCCATATTCGGCATCCATGCCGATTACATGGCTCAATTCCGTGATTTTCTGGAAGAAGAAGGACTCCCCGGTGATGATGCACGGCTTGATTTCTTCTTGCCGGTTATCAGAAATCTTGGAACACAGCCCCTAAAAACCATCCGTTTAAAAAAGCAGATCAATGGAGTAAATACCGAATTTGGTGATGCGTTCCGGCAACTGGCGCCAATACCAACCCTCAGCATGCCAACAGAGTACCTCCAAAAGAATAAAGTAGTGCTTAACTGGTATCCCAAAATTCAGGCAATCAAGTCAAAGGGCATGTTTGGTGGCGATGAAGATGCGTCACCCAATATCACGTACTTTCAACCTAGGCACATCGCTTTTCTGGACATAACAAATCTGTATTATGACATTGAACGCTATAAAGCAGAGCGTGGCTGGTACAATATCAATATTACCCGCGAAGCTATCCAGCACCTGTTGTCGGATCAAAGCTGGTATCAGTTATGCATTCCTGAAAGTGAGCTTGAATTGGGTGATTATGAAAGAATCTATCAATGGCAGGAAATCGCAATTGCTCTTTTGAAAAAGTATGTTGAGAGGTACTACAGCTACGCAAAACGCGAATGGGAAATGCCTCATCTCGAATACTCTGATCTTCTTACCAGTGACACCAACCTGCTCTTGCATGAAACACCAGGTGACGGTGGTTATCGTATACGTATTGAAGATTCTCAGGAAGAAATTGTTGAAAAGCTCAATGAGCTTAAAACCATAATTGAAAGTGGCACATTAAAAAACTGGGAATTCGGTGGAATGAAAGCTCTTTGGTTTGGAAAACATCTTTACCAACCATTGCTGTACCTAAAACAAGGCATTGTTGAAATTAGTCCTGTTCCTTTGAACAAAGGTGAAAAAGAATTTGTGGAAGACCTTAAAGCATTCTGTGATAATAACACTGAGTATTTGTCTGGCAAAGAAATGTATCTCCTTAGAAACTTAAGTAAAGGGAAAGGTGTTGGCTTTTTTGAGGCAGGAAATTTTCATCCAGACTTTATTCTTTGGTTACTCATAGATGACAAACAGTTTGTAACCTTCCTTGATCCAAAAGGCATACGCAACATTGGTTTGAATGATCCGAAAGTACAGTTTTATCAGACCGTTAAGGATATTGAAAAGCGCCTTGGTAATACAACTGTTATTTTGAATTCGTTCATTATATCCAATACACCATCCCATGAAACCACCAAGTTATGGAGTGTAAGCAAATCCGATATTCAAGATAGGAATGTAGTTTTCCAAGAAGAGGATAAAAGCACATACATAAAGAGTATTCTGGAGAAAGTGAATGCTTAAGGAAAAAGATCTGCCTGTCTGAGTCCTGTGCTACGGCAGAAGAGGCACTCTGACCATGTTCACCCTTTCCCCATCTCCTCACGGAAGTTTTTATCCCGGAAAAACTTGGGCTTGGGGCAAGACCCGCATCTTCCGAAAGTTAAACCGACCGAGAGTAATTATTCCGTCTGTATTCAGCCGGAATAATTACTCTCCGCTCGGCAGCATGCGGTTATCACGGATGTAACCAGCACCTTCAGGAGTAGGACTTGCTGAAGGCGCACGACCGCCCGGAGTGCGTGCTGGGCCTGACTTCCCCTTGTATGGTGCCCTCATGAGGCATATCGCGTTTCTGACCCGCACACGATGTGCCAGAAGGAGCAGCGAGGGCAGGATGCCCGGGAGCGCGACCCAGCACTTTTTCAAAAGTGCGATCCGGGAAGAACGCAATCCCCGGACTCGCGGAGTAAAACGGAGCGTGAGGGGATAAAAGGTGGGAGGTAGTGAGTAAGCCTCGCAAGGGCGACGGAGTTTAGGAGGGAACAAGTCAAGGGGACAGGGATTTTTCGGAAGATAAGGGTCGGGGGATACTTTCTTCTTTTCAGCGGAATACGCATTTCTGCTATTGAGGAATTATTTATGGTAAAAAAGCGATGTAAACGGGTTGGGTTATGGCACAGTGAACCAAAAACAAGAAGCGAGAGATAAGAGGTTTGGAGAAAGGCGGGTGCAGTTTCCCGGAAGTGCAGATGGAAATTCTTTCCGGTTTCAAGTCTCTGGCTGATGTCAATACCTTGAAAAGAGAATATTATGTCAAAAAATTTGCAGAATTTTTACATGTAGGTCGGGAAACCACTTTATCCCTGAATAATAAATTTGGAAACATTTAAAAAGTAATAATTTTCAAACCTTCAGACAGAGTAATTTTACAAAATGGAAACTTAATTTTTAACTTATTAACTGTTTTAATCGAACAGTCAGTATTAATTAAATTTATAGCTTTCAATTCTTTCAATTCGAGCAATGAAGACACAATCTCATCAGTAACATCTGTATCAGTTAAATCTAAAAATGATAAATTTCTATTTGACAACACTACTTCTTTTAAACCAGTATCAGTAATCTTTGTATCAAGTAAATCAAGCGAAGTAAGGGTAGAAATTTTAGTTAACCCTTCAAGCAAGCCATGGTCTGAAATTAATGTCTGAGCCAAGTACAATTCTTTTAAATTTGTAAAACTTTTTAAAAAAATCAGCGTAGTGTCAGATGCTTTTGTTTTATTTAATGTAATTATTTCAGTATTTTGTTTATTTTTTAAAATTGAAATTATTTTTTTTTCAGAATATTTTTTACCTGATAAATCGATCTGGGTTTCAGATGTACATGCAATTAAATTAAAAAACAGTACTGGGATTAAGACATTTTTCATTTCGGTGGCAATGTATAATCTTTATATTCATATTTGTAGAAATCAAATCTCCCAACAGAATGCATATGCATAGTTTCAGCTCTCCTATATTTTCTGCCTACACTCCAGTAATCTGTTTGCCTTAGTTCTTGATTAGGTAGATTTCTACCAGCCTGCAAGCCGAACAATTTTTGAAACCAGTTCTGGTCTTTTTTTGTTGTAAACAATCCTCCAAACTTATTAAAATTAAAACCCAAATCTGAACCAAAACCATCTTTTTGATTTCCCATATATGCGGCTAACAGAGAATTTTCTACCATCGCTTTCTCACCTGATTTAAGCAATGAAGGATTATTAAAATAATTATCAAAAGCTGATTCTACACGTTGTTTATTTTTTTGAACAGATGGATCATCTTTCTTACTGTCCATATAAGCATGAAACTGTGTTTTAATTATTTCTTCCATTGTTGTTTTTTTGGCAATAGCTGACTGATTTGTATAATCCATTAATGCTGCTGCTTCTTCTGAAGTAAGATTTGAAAGTTCACTGGCCATTGCTTTGGCACATAATAACCGATCTTTATCAATATCCCTCTCTGAAAGCGTACCATCATTCATTTTACTTTGAACTTTTTCTTTCGTTATTGTTTCTTCTGAAATAAGAGCACCATTTTTATATGTTTTATAAACAATTTCTCCTTTTTTATTTTGAGTTTTAGCTGTGTACTCAACATCATCCCACGTACTTTCAAAAGGTGCATTAGCCAAGTCATCTTCATGAAGTTTGGCATTTCCCTCTTCGGCCACACCGCTTTTCGCTGAATCTATTATATTGTCCTGTAACGTTCTGGATATAGACTTTCCACTTTCCAAAACTGGACCATCAGCACCGACCGATGCAAGTAAATGGACTCTGTTCCCATCATCATCGACAAAATTTCCATCTTTATCTTGTGTTGGCGGCATACTTTTTTTACCATTTACCTTCTTTTGCTGTTCATCCGGCAGTACGGCTTTACCTGCATTCGCCAACCTCGCCGCATCCTCCTCCTGTTTCCTTTTTTCTTCGTTATGCGCCACCTGCATAGTTTTAAAATCTTGTCCGCTTACTGCGTACATTTTTTCCGCATCTTTTCTGCTGTAGCCCTGGTTTTCCCATGACCTGATTCCTTCCTCTTTTTGTACCACAGCTGCTTTTGCTTTCTCCGGGCTTTCTCCTTTGCTTTCAAGGCTCCGCTGTTCCTTTGCCAACCTCCGAGAGTCTGTACCGCTATACCCGTCTTCAGCCAATGAATTCCGAGCCTTGCCCTCAATTCCGTCCGATGCAGCCGCACTTCCCAGGCTCACCAAAAGATCAAGTACATTCACACCCGCTAAATCCGCGAGCTTCTGCTTTTTTAAATCCTTGTTCACATCTTTGACAGACGCGCTGTACGCACCTTTTTTTATACCTTTATTCTTCTCGGTTACATCCCACGCGGCATCTACATATTTATTCGCGGTGTTGAGACCGAGGTTCATGCCGTATCCGGCAACACTGCTGAACAACGCCGAGCCCAGATCACTGGCAAACATTCCATCTGCACCCGCGTATGACGAACTTATTCCCGCTGATGCCGCAGCCGTTCCGCTCTGTATGACAAAACTTTTTGTATCAAATTTAGTGCCGATGTATTTCTTTCCGCCGTTATTCGCGCGATTCTCCAGTTTCTCCTGCCGCGCGTCGCTCATCACATTGAGACCTGTTTTATTTTGAATATAATCAGCTGCCTCAAGCCGTCGTTCAGCGGAGCTGATCCGCATTCCGGTTTGCAGGCTTCCTCTGCCGTTTTCTTCTCTGAAATCAATCGCCTGACCAAGATTTTCGAGTTGATAATTTATGAGCATTCCGCCTTGCGCTTTTCCGACTGCCGCCAAAACGTTTCCTGCGCCGTTTACACCGGGTATCATTCCGATTGCGGGCGTGAGCTGACTTGCTAATAATCCGGTTACAAGTTGTCCGGTTGACATATTATCGCCGTAATACCCTTTACTGCCGAGTGTATCAAATATCATAAGGCTGGATTCTATTGCCGGACCAACCCAGAACGCCATCGGGCAGGCAGTTTTAAGCGCGGTACCGCCGACACTATTTGCGGCTTTTGCGATATCCATAACAGACATTGAGCTGACCTGCTTTCCGACATAAGAATTACCCAGTTTATTCTGTGCTTTCGTGGTTGCTCCATAGGTCAGGTTCATGGATGAGTTTACGCTCTTCACCAATACACCACCAAACGCCGTTTTTGTCTTCACATTAAGCGCGATATCCATTTTTTCCCGCTCGGTGAACCCTATTTGCTTCTGCCACGCCGGTTTATACATCTCACCCATACCCGCGAAAAACTTTTCCCAGTTTTTTCCGGCCTCTTCGGCGATGCGGGGCATCTCAATTTCGCTCACATGGTGGTTAAATTCGCCATTTTCGCCGAAGACGCGCTGCATTTCGGAACCAATACGATCGGTTACGGGAGCTCGAAAAATTTGACATGAAAATTTTTTTACGAATTTACACATAAATAACGGCTTGATGCAAAATAGAAAAATATTTTTATTACTCTTAAAATTCGTAATCTGATTTTTGTCTGATAACGGAAGAAGCGGAGCGAAAAAACTTTTATTACCGAGTAATTTGATTTTGCAGGTAAATACCGCTACCCCAAGAAAAAGATGAAAGAAAACAAAAGTCATTTAACATAATTATACATTTGAACATATATTTTTTCCATCGTTAATTTTCCAGCGATCTGCGGGATGATGCGCAAGGATTTTTTCCGTTAAATCCTTGTCATATATTCTGGTGTAGATTGTCGTCGTCGCGAGTTTTTCATGACCGAGAATTTCCTGAATGTACCGGATGTCACAGCCGCGACGGAGCATGTGGAGTGCGAACGCATGCCGGAGCATATGCGGAGTGATGTGCGGACCACCCGCGAGTGTTGCAAACCGGTTCACAATATTCCCGATCATGTCGTGAGATAACCGCATACCCTCAGTATTTAAAAAGAGCGCGTCATGAATTTTTCCTGATCCTTTCAGAAAAGACCGCCGAGTGGTGGTAAGGTAATTGTGCAGTATCGAGATTAAATTATTTCCAAGCGGTACAAGTCTTCCTTTCGCGTTTTTTCCGCATCTAACTGTAAGGGTGTGATCGCCGAGGTCAATGTCATGCACATCCAGCATCACAAGTTCCATGCGTCTAATTCCGGTGCCGTAGAGAAGGCTCATTACACAGTACGCACGCATCCCAATCGGACAATCCCTATTCGGCGCGGCAAGTAATGCCTTCACATGTGCTTCGGTGATTTCAAACCCAATCGACGACACACGACGATGACCGACTGAGTAATGCTGAAAAGGATTACTGTATATTTCTTCGTTCTCATTCAACCATTCAGTAAATATTTTCACCGAGGATAGCCGCTCCTGTAGTGCCCCGTTTCCGAGACGATGCTCGCGGTTGTCTCTCCGCCGGAACCGGTATTTGAGGATAGTTTGATAATATTCTTTCAG
>Ga0180008_1000674_pt1 | contig 25825 bp, 13 predicted proteins | sample MM_PW_MetaG_FD_121121 | JGI IMG/M metagenome (GOLD analysis project Ga0180008, IMG submission 121121) | Groundwater microbial communities from the Aspo Hard Rock Laboratory (HRL) deep subsurface site, Sweden - MM_PW_MetaG | ecosystem: Environmental > Aquatic > Deep subsurface > Groundwater... | reverse complement strand
TATCGAGCGCCTGCTCATTGCCCTGCTCGCCGACGGCCACATGCTGGTAGAAGGCGCTCCCGGCCTGGCCAAGACCAAGGCCATCAAGGAGCTTGCCGAAGGGATCGAAGCACAGTTCCATCGTATCCAGTTCACCCCCGACCTGTTGCCCGCCGACATCACCGGCACCGAGATCTATCGCCCGGAAACCGGCAGCTTTGTGTTCCAGCAAGGGCCGATCTTCCACAACCTGGTGCTGGCGGACGAAATCAACCGGGCCCCGGCCAAGGTGCAGTCGGCCTTGCTCGAAGCCATGGCCGAGCGCCAGGTCAGCGTCGGGCGCAGTACTTATGAGTTGTCGCCGCTGTTTTTGGTAATGGCCACGCAAAACCCCATCGAGCAGGAAGGCACCTACCCCCTGCCCGAAGCCCAGCTCGACCGCTTCTTGATGCACGTCAAGATTGGCTTCCCCGATGCCGCCGTGGAGCGGCGCATCCTGCAACAGGCCCGTGGCGAAGCCCTCAATGGCGAAACCAAGCCCGAGCGGCGGGTGAGCCAGCAGGCGATTTTCGCCGCGCGCAAGGAAATCCTCGGCCTGTACATGGCCGATGCCGTAGAGGAATACCTGGTGCAACTGGTGATGGCCACCCGCACCCCCGCCAAGTTCGACCCGGAAATGGCCGAGTGGATTGCCTATGGCGCCAGCCCCCGGGGCTCAATCGCCCTCGACCGCTGCGCCAGGGCCCATGCCTGGCTGGCCGGGCGCGACTTTGTCAGCCCGGAAGATATCCAGGCGGTGCTGTTCGACGTGTTGCGCCACCGCATCATCCTGTCGTTCGAGGCCGAAGCGGCCGGCATCGACCAGGACCGCGTGGTGCAACGCATTCTCGACGTCGTTGCCGTCGCTTGATCCCCATGACCGCCGGCGATGGAATCCGCATTTCCCTCAGCGAATTGATCGAGATGCGCCATCGCGTGCGGGAAGTGCAGCTGTTCTCCACACCAAGCCAACGCAGCCCGCTGATCGGCCTGCACCACTCCAAATTGCGCGGGCGTGGCGTGGACTTCGACCAGGTGCGGGTGTACCAGGCCGGCGACGATGTGCGCACCATCGACTGGCGCGTCACAGCGCGCACCCAGGAACCCCACACCAAACTGTTCCATGAAGAGCGGGAGCGGCCGATCTTCATCATGGTCGAGCAAAGCTGCCGGCTGTTCTTCGGCTCCGGGCAGATGTTCAAGTCGGTCCTCGCCGCCCAGGCCGCGAGCCTGATCGGCTGGGCCGCACTGGGCCATAACGACCGGGTCGGCGGCCTGGTGTTCGGGGATAACGAGCACTACGAGATCAAACCCCGACGCAGCAAACAAAGCCTGCTGCAACTGCTCAATCGCCTGGTGCGGGTCAACCAGAGCCTCAGTACTGAAAGCCGCCCCGAAGCCGATGCACTGGGCATGGCCCTGCGCCGTGGCCGCGAAGTGCTGCGCCCCGGCAGCCTGGTGATTGTGATCTGCGATGAACGCGCCCTGACCGAAGGCGCCGAGCAGCAACTGAGCCTGTTGTCACGCCATTGCGATCTGTTGCTGCTGCCGGTCTCAGATCCGCTGGACCACGCCCTGCCCGCCGCAGGGCTGCTGCGTTTCGCCGAGCGCGGTGCGCAACTGGAAATCGACACGTTGAACTTCGAGCTGCGCCAGGCCTACAAGGCCCAGGCCGAAGCCCGCATCGCCCGCTGGGAGTTGCTCGCGCAGAAACTACGGGTATTGCTGATGCCATTGAGCACGCAAAGCGAAATGGTCGAGCAACTGCGTGAATACCTCAACCCGCAACGCCCGGTGAAAAAGCCATGAGCCGCCTGGATCAACTGCAACCGCTGATCGCGCCGCCAGCCATCGGTTTCTGGCCACCGGCGCCAGGTTGGTGGCTGTTGCTGGTGCTGATCCCTCTGGCCGGCTGGGGCTTGTGGCGACTGCGGCGCTTCCTGCCGAGCAAACGCCCCCTGGCCCGGGCCGAGCAGCCCCTGGACCCACTGCGCATCGCCGCGCTCGCAGAACTGGCGCTGATGCCCAAACCCTACGATGGCGCACCGGCCGGCGCCTGGCTGCAGCAGCTCAATGGCCTGCTCAAGCGCCTGTGCCGCAACGACTACCCCTACAGCCAGAGCCACACCCTCAACGGGCGCAAATGGCTGGCGTTTCTCGACAACCGCTGCCCGGCCGCCGGCCTGACACGCTGGATGGTCCTGGTGGAAGGCGCCTACAAGCCCGAATGCAAGCTCGACGACAAGGCCATCGCCGGCCTGACGCAAGCGATCGACACCTGGATTCGCAAACATGTTTGAGTTCGCCTGGCCGTGGGTCTTTGCCCTGTTGCCCCTGCCATGGGTGATGCGCCTGATCCTGCCGGTAGCCGACAGCGGCGAGCCGGCGCTGAAGGTCAGCTTCCTCGGCGACCTCGAAGGCCTGGCCAGGCGCCGCGCGCGCATCAACCTGCCGGGTTGGCGCCAGCAAGCACCGTTCGTGGTGCTGTGGCTGTTGCTGCTGAGCGCCGCCGCCCGCCCGGAATGGCTCGGCGAGCCGCTGCCGATTGCCGCCAGCGGCCGCGACCTGCTGGTGGCAGTGGACGTGTCGGGCTCCATGGACTTTCCCGACATGCAATGGCAAGACGAAGACGTCAGCCGCCTGAGCCTGGTCAAACACCTGCTGGGGGACTTTCTCGAAAGCCGCGAGGGTGATCGCGTGGGCCTGATCCTGTTTGGCAGCCAGGCCTACCTGCAAGCGCCGCTGACCTTCGACCGGCGCACCGTGCGCACCTGGCTGGATGAGGCGCGCATCGGCATTGCCGGGAAAAACACCGCGATTGGCGACGCCATCGGCCTGGCGCTCAAGCGCCTGCGCCAACGCCCGGCACACAGCCGGGTGCTGATCCTGGTCACTGACGGCGCCAACAATGGCGGCGAAATCGATCCATTGACCGCCGCGCGCCTGGCCGCCGAAGAAGGCGTGAAGATTTACCCCATCGGCATCGGCGCCAACCCCGAGCAGACCGGGACCCTGGGCATGCTCGGCGTCAATCCCAGCCTGGATCTCGACGAACCGGCGCTCAAGGCCATCGCCCAAGCCACCGGCGGGCAGTATTTCCGCGCCCACGACGGCGCAGAGTTGCAAGCGATCAAGGAAACCCTCGACCAGTTGGAGCCCGTGGTGCAGCAACCGACCCAGGCCCGCCCGGCCCAGGCGCTGTATAGCGGGCCGCTGGCCCTGGCCCTGTTTCTCAGCCTGTTGCTGGTGATCCAGGAGCGCTGGCCGGACAACGCCCTGCAACGGCTGCTCAATAAGCTCTCGACCAGGGGCCATTTCCTGCAACAGCACCCACAATGGCGCCAACGTCTTCAACGCCTGCGCTTGCGGAGGCGTCGATGATCGCTTTATGGCCGCACTGGTTACGCCCCTGGTGGCTATTGCTGCTGCCCGTGCTCGGCTGGCTGCTGTGGCAACTGTGGCATCGGCAAAAGCGCGCCGGGCGCTGGCAGATGATCCTGCCACCGGCCTTCCATGCCGCCCTGCTCAGTGGCGGCAACGGTCGGGAAAGCAAGTCGCCGTGGCTGTTGTTGGGCCTGGCCTGGCTGCTCGCCCTCCTGGCCTTGCTGGGCCCCGGCTGGCAACGGGTCGAACAGATCAGCCAGAAACCCGCCGACCCGCTGGTGGTGCTGCTGGAACTGACCCCAGAGATGCTCGCCACCGACAGCCCGCCCAATCGCCTGGAGCAGGCACGGCGCAAGCTGGTGGACCTGCTGCAGGCACGCAGCGATGCGCAAACCGCCATCGTCGTGTATGCCGGCAGTGCCCATACACTGGTGCCGCTCTCGGACGACCTGGCCACCAGCCGCAACCTGCTGGATGCCCTGCGTCCCTCGATCATGCCCGAGGCCGGCCATCGCGCCGACCTGGCCGTGGAAAAAGCCCTGGAACTGCTCAAGCACGGCGGCCTCGGCCAGGGCCGCTTGCTGCTGATTGGCTCGTCCCTGTCCAAGCAGGAACGCCAGGGCATTCGCCTGCTGCTGCAAGGCCAGGCGCCGAGCCTGTCGATTCTCGGCATTGGCAGCCGTGAAGGTACCCCGGTCACCCAGGAAAGCGGCGAATTCCTCAAGGATGAACAAGGCGCGATCCTGATCCCACGCCTGGACAGCCCGACGCTCAAGGCCTTTGCCAGCGAGATGGGCGGCCGCTATCGCCAGGCACGCCTGGACGACAAGGACCTGCGCAGCCTGGGCCTGCTGGACGGCCCGCAAAACCTGCGCGACGATGGCCAGCGCCTGCAACTGGACACCTGGGCCGACCAGGGCTACTGGCTGCTGCTGCCGTTGCTGTTGCTCGCCGCCTGCGCTGGCCGCCGTGGCTGGCTGTTCTGCCTGCCCTTGCTGCTCCTGGCGGCGCCACAGCCCAGCTATGCGTTCGACTTCCAGGACCTGTGGCTGCGCCCCGACCAGCAGGGCCAATATCTGCTCAAGCACAAACGCCCGGCCGAAGCCGCCGAACACTTTGAAAACCCGCAATGGCAAGGCGTCGCCCTGTATGAGGCCGGCAACTACGCCGAGGCGGCCCGGCGCTTTGCCGAGGGCAGCGATGCCTACTCCCACTACAATCGTGGCAATGCCTTGGCCCGCGCCGGTGAGTTGGAAGCCGCGATAGACGCCTATGAACAGGCGCTGGAAGCCCAGCCGGACTTGCAGCCAGCCCTGAAAAACAAGGCCCTGGTCGAAAGCCTGTTGCAGGAAGAACCCGAGCCCGAGCCCCAGGCGCCGAAAAACGAGGATGACGAATCCACCCAACCCGGCCAAACTGCGCAACCAGGCGACAACAGCCCCGCCAACGCTGGCGAGCAATCGCCCCAGGGAGCAGGCCAGGCGGGTACGGGCGAGGAACAGACCGGCGCCCCGCCCACCGCGGGCAACAACGAAGTACCCGGCAGTGAGCTGGGCGACGAACAGACCACCACGCCGCCCTTGCGTCCCACGGATGCCAACCTCGACGACGAGCACCGCCAAGCCCTGGAGCAATGGCTGCGACAGATCCCGGACAACCCCGGCGAATTGTTGCGACGCAAATTCTGGTACGAACAGCAACAACATCAGGACAAGACTCGATGAGCCGCTGCACCCCATTCGTCTTATTGCTAGCGCTGTGGGCCGGTCACGCCCAGGCGGCCGAGCTGGCCGCCAGTCTCGACCGCAGCCGCGTCAATTCAGGGGAAACGGTGGAACTGACAATCGAGTCCAGCGATGTCACCCAGTTCGGCAAGCCCGACCTGTCGCCGCTGGACCCGCTGTTTGACGTACGCGGCACCCGCCAGATCAACCAGCTCACCACCCTGGACGGCAGCAACCACGCCACCACCCGCTGGATCATCACCTTGCAGCCCAAGACCAGCGGTACCGTGGTAATCCCGCCACTGCAACTGGGCGAACTCAAGACCCAGGCGATCAGCCTGCAAGTGGACCCAACCCTGGGCCAGGACAGCGACAACCAACTGGAGCCGGTATTCATCGAAGCCAGCCTCGACCAGGACCGTGTGTATGTGCAGGCCCAGGCCCTGTTGACCGTGCGGATCTACCACTCGGTGGCACTGTATGACGACAGCAGCCTGACGCCCTTGCAGTTGTCTGACGCCCGGGTCGAGCAAGTGGGCGACTCGCGCACCTACGAGAAAGTCATCAACGGCGTGCGTCATGGCGTGATCGAAATGCGCTACGGGATCTACCCACAGCGCAGCGGGCAACTGCTGATCCCGGCGCAAATGTTCAGCGCCACCCTGGTCGAACCGCGCCCGGCCCAGGGCGCCACACCCCAGGCGCCCAAGCCCGGCAAGCTGCTGCATGTGAGTTCTACCGAAATCCCCCTGACGGTCATGCCCAAGCCGGCGCTCTACCCGGCGGACGCCCCCTGGCTGCCGGCGCGCAGCCTGAGCCTGGGCGAAAGCTGGAACCCGGAACCTGTGAACGTGCAGGTCGGCGACTCCCTGACCCGCATCCTCACCCTCAAGGCCGAAGGCCTGGCCAGCGCCCAGTTACCCGCGCTGCCGAGCACCGAAATCAGCGGCCTGCGACGCTACCCCGATCAACCGATATTAAGTAACCAAAACAGCGAACGCGGGGTGATCGGCAGTCGCGAAGACCGCGAAGCCCTGGTGCCCAACCGCGCCGGTGCCCTGGAGTTGCCGGCGGTGGAAGTGGTGTGGTGGAACACCCACGAAGACCATCTGGAACGCACCAGCCTGCCGGCCCGCACCCTGCAGGTGGCGATCAACCCAAGCCTGGTGGTCGACACGCCCGCCACGCCCACCGTGATCACCGCACCGGACGATGGCCGCCTGTGGATCTGGCAGCTCACCAGCCTGTTCCTCGCCTGCACCACCCTGCTCGGCTTCGGCCTGTGGTGGCGAGCCCGCTCACGTCCGGCGATCCAGCGTGCCACACAGACCGGCCCCAGCCCCCGCACCTTGCTCGACGACCTCAAGCGTGCCAGCCAGGCCAACGACCCCCAGGCCACGCGCCAGGCCCTGGATGCCTGGGCGCGCCAGCAACCGGAAACCCTGGCAGAGATGGCGGCGCGGTTTGTGCCGTTGTCCGACGCGCTGGATGGGTTGAATGGCGCGCTCTACAGCGAAAGCGGCCAGTATTGGCAGGGCGAAGAGTTATGGCGCGCGGTCAAGGCCATTCCCATGGCCGAACGCGAACAGGCGCCGGTGGCAGACAGCACCAGCCTGCCGCCGCTGTATCCCAAGTAACCGCCCAGGGGCATATCCGCTGAGGCATGCGCTTGTAGGAGCCGGCGATGGCGGTGTAGGTATCGACACAATTTTGCAGCCCCCCTTAAACCCAAACAGATTGTGGCAAGCCCGATAACCCTTGTGGGAGCGGGCTTGCTCGCGAAGGCGGTGTGTCAGCTGGCAGCTATGTCAACAGACCCACCGCCATCGCAGGCAAGCCAGCTCCCACCTTTGATTTGTGCAGCCCTGAAAAGAAGGCGGTGTGTCAGCTGGCAGTTTTTTCAACTGACCCACCGCCTTCTCAGGCAAGCCAGCGCCTACACAGGTAAACTCCTCCCCTCTTTACCTCTTCCCCACGGAGTTCGCCTTGCGTCTGTTCCACACCTCCGACTGGCACCTGGGCCAAAACCTCCACGGCCAGGAGCGCGACTTCGAGCACGCCTGCTTCCTCGATTGGCTGCTGGGCCAGATCAAGCAACATTGCCCCGACGCACTGCTGATCGCCGGCGATATCTTCGACACGGTCAACCCGCCGCTCAAGGCCCAGGAGCGGCTGTACGATTTCATCATCAGCGCCCACGAACAAAACCCGAAGCTGACCATCGTGATGATCGCCGGCAACCACGACTCCGGTTCGCGCATCGAACTGCCCGGGCCGTTGATGCGGCGTTTGCGTACCCATGCGTTGGGCCGCGTGCTATGGCTGGATGATGGCCAACTGGATGCCGAACGCCTGCTGATCCCGCTGCCGGATGCCAAAGGCAAGATCGCCGCGTGGTGCCTGGCCTTGCCATTCCTGCGCCCGGCAGAAGTGACCGGTGCACACCTGGGTGACGACTACCTGCGCGGTATCGGCCAGGTACATGAATGGCTGATTGCCGCCGCCAACGCCAAACGTAAAAAAGGCCAGGCGCTGGTTGCCATCAGCCACGCGCATATGGCTGGTGGTTCGGTGTCGGAAGATTCCGAGCGCAGCCTGATCATCGGCAATGCCGAGGCGCTGCCGGCCAAGCTGTTCGACAAGAGCGTCGGTTATGTTGCCCTCGGCCATTTGCACAAGCCGCAAAAGGTGAATGGCGAAGAACGCATTCGCTACAGCGGCTCGCCGATTCCACTGTCGTTTTCCGAAATCGGCTACAAGCACCAGATTCTCGACGTGACGTTCCAGGGCGAAAGACTGGCCAGCGTCGACCCCATCCTGATTCCGCGCTCGGTCAACCTGCAACGCCTGGAAGCCGCGCCCCTGGCCGATATCCTCAAGGCACTGGCGGATCTGCCGGATATCGACCTGCTCGCCGAAACCCAGCGCCACCCCTGGCTCGAAGTGCGGGTGCGTCTGGACGAACCGCAACCGGACCTGCGCCAGCAAATCGAAACCGCCCTGCTTGGCAAGGCCGTGCGCCTGGTGCGCATCGCTGCTGAGTACGCCGGTCAACGTGGCAGCGAGGCCAGTGACGAAGAGCGCTTGATCGAACTCGACCAACTCACCCCCCAGGAACTGTTCAGCCGCGCCTGGCAGGAAAGTTACGGCAATGACGTGGATGAACAGACCCTGAAGGATTTCGTCGTGCTGCTCCAGGACGTGCAACAGGAGCATGAACAGCCATGAAGATCCTCGCCATTCGCCTGAAAAACCTCGCATCCCTGGCCGGGCCGTTCGAGATCGACTTTACCGCCGAGCCCCTGGCCAGTGCCGGATTGTTCGCGATTACCGGGCCCACCGGCGCCGGCAAAAGTACCTTGCTTGATGCCCTGTGCCTGGCGCTGTTCGGCGCCGTCCCGCGCCTGGGCGATACCGGCCAGGCGAAAATGCCCGATGCCGATACCGATGTTTCCATCGGCGACCCACGCACCCTGATCCGCCGGGGCACCGGTGGCGGTTTTGCCGAGGTGGATTTTATCGGTGTCAACGGTCGCCGCTACCGCGCGCGCTGGGAAGCCAATCGCGCCCGGGACAAGGCCAGCGGCAAACTGCAGAACAGCCGGCAAAGCCTGATCGACCTGGACAGCGAGCAACTGCTGGCCAGCCAGAAAACCGAATACAAGACCCAGCTGGAACTGGCCCTGGGCTTGAATTTCGAGCAGTTCACCCGGGCCGTGCTGCTGGCGCAAAGCGAGTTCAGTGCCTTCCTCAAGGCCAACGACAACGAACGCAGCGAGCTGCTGGAAAAACTCACCGACACCGCGCTCTACACCCAACTGGGGCAACGCGCGTTCGTCAAGGCCCGGGAAGCCAAGGAAGCCCACAGGCAGCTGCAGGACCAGGCCACCGGCGTCACACCCCTGCCGGCCGAGGCCCGCGCCGAGCTGGATCAACAACTGAGCACGGCCCAGCAGCAGCTCAAGACCCAACAGGCCCAGCTCAAGCAACTGGAACTGCAACATACCTGGCTCAAGGAACTGCACGAGTGGCAAGAGCGCCAGCTCAGCGCCGTGGAGCAGTTGCAACAGGCTGAACGGGCGTGGCACAACCAGGCGCCGCAACGCCTGGACTTGAACCGCTTGGAGCAACTGGCGCCGCAGCGTCACCATTTCGCGCGACATCATGAATTGACCGGCCAGTCGGCCCCCCTGGCCGTGCAGATCCGCCAGCACCTGGAGCAACAGACAGCCCTGCACACGCGCCAGGAGCAACTGCAACAGCAGCAAGCCCACGCGCGTACTGCCTTGGCCGCGGCCCAGCAACAGCAGACGGAGGCTGTGCCGTTGCTGCGACAGGCCTTCGAGGAACAAAGCACCCTCGCCCGCCTGACTCGCGAGCTGGCCCAAAGCCACGAACAAGTGCAGCTTGGGCAAACCGCCTGCGCCGAGGGCCAGGCCGCCCTCGACACCTTGCACGCCCAGCAGCAACAGGTTGCCAGCCGCCTGGCGCAACTGGCGACACAACTTGAGCACAGCGCCGTCCTCGCGCCCGTGAGCGATGCCTGGAGCGCCTACCGCGACCGCCTGCAACAGTTGATGTTGATCGGCAATCGCCTGAACAAAGGCCAGGCCGAACTGCCGCAACTGGAAGAACAGGCCCACCGCGCCAGCGAACAATGGGCCCAACAACGCACCGCCCTGGAGCTGATGTATCAGGAGGCCGGCGCCGAACCCCATGCCGTGGCCGAGCAGATCCAGTTGCTCGACAGCCTGCTCAAGGACAATCGCAAGCAGCAACGGGCCTTCGAGGACCTGACGCGGCTCTGGGACAGCCAGCAGCAATTGGACCTGCACCAACAGCAACTGACCCTCAGGCAAGCCAGCGCCCAGCAACAGCGCGAGCAGTTGAACCAGACGGGCCTGCAAACCAAGGCCGAACTGACAGTGGCCGAGCAGACACTGAACGTGACCAAGCAGCTATTGGAGCGCCAGCGCCTGGCGCGCAGTGCCAGTGTCGAAGAGTTGCGCGGGCACTTGCAGGATGAACAGCCCTGCCCGGTATGCGGCAGCGTCGAGCATCCCTACCATCAGCCCGAAGCCCTGCTGCACAGCCTCACGCGCCATGATGAAAACGAGGAAGCCACCGCGCAGCTGGCTGTCGACAGTCTCAAGGAAAAGCTCACCGAACTGCGCGGTGAAGTCAGCGGTTTGATCGCCCAGCAAAAGGAGTTCCTGCAACAACAGGAACAACTGACGACCCAGCGCCAGTCGCTGGCGCCCAGCCTCGATGCCCACCCGTTGAGCGCCGCCTTGTTCAGTCAAGACAGCAGCAAACGCAGCGCCTGGCTGACGCAGCAATTGAGCCAGCTCAACCAGCGCATCACCCAGGATGAACAACGCCAGGGCGCCCTGCTCAACCTGCAACAAAATGCCGGCCGCATGCAGCAACAGGTGCAAGCGGCCCAGGACACCAGCCAGCAGGCCCGCCAGCAGTTGATCGACCAGCAACGGGAACTGGCCAGCGACCGCGAGCGCCTGGACGAAGAGCTCACTGCCTTCGCCAGCCTGCTGCCGGCCGAGACCCTCGCAGGCCTGCGCACGCAGCCGGCAGCAACGTTCATGGAATTGGACCAGCAGATCAGCCAGCGCCTGGAACAGCTTGGCTACCAGAAGGATGAACTGGCCGAGCAACAACAACGCCAGCAAGCCATCGAAAAAGAACAGGACCGCCAACAGCATCGCCAGCAACAGTTGGCCGTGTGGCACCAGCAATTGGCTGAGCTGAGCAACCAACAGCAGGCCGCCGGGGGAAAACTCAGCGCCCTGTTGGGCACACATGGCAGCGCCGAACACTGGCAGCAGCAACTCGAACAGGCCGTGGAACAGGCCCGTCACAGCGAGGCCCAGGCCAATCAACAGTTACAGGACACCCGCAACGAGCTCATCCAACTGGCCGCCGACCTCAAGTCCCGCCAGGAACGCCAGCACACCCTGGACGCCGAACTGCAGGCGCTGCACAGCGGTATCAGCGACTGGCGTGCCCAGCATCCGCAACTGGACGACGCTGGCCTTGCGCATCTGCTGGCCTTCGACGCGGCCGGCGTCAGCCAACTGCGCCAGCAGGTGCAGCACAGTGAAAAAACCATCGAACAGGCCAAGGTCCTGCTGCAAGAACGCGAACAACGCCTCAAGGACCACCAGGCCCTGCACAACGGCCACCTCGACGCCGGGCAACTGGACAGCGCCCTGGCCGATCTCAACCAGCAGTTGAACAGCGGCGAAAGACACTGCGCCGAACTGCGTGCCCGACATGCCGAAGACCAGCGGCGCCAGGACGCCAACCAGAGCCTGGCACTCACCACCGCCAAGGCCTATGAACAATGGCAGCGCTGGGCTCGGCTCGACGCGCTGATCGGTTCGGCTACCGGTGACAAGTTCCGCAAATTCGCCCAGGCCTATAACCTCGACCTGCTGGTGCACCATGCCAACGTGCAACTGCGCCAACTGGTGCGTCGCTACCGCCTCAAGCGCGGTGGCAGCATGCTCGGCCTGCTGGTGCTGGACACGGAAATGGGCGATGAATTGCGTTCAGTGCATTCGCTGTCTGGCGGCGAGACGTTCCTCGTCTCCCTGGCATTGGCCCTGGGGCTGGCGTCGATGGCTTCCAGCACGTTGAAAATCGAGTCGTTGTTTATCGATGAAGGTTTCGGCAGCCTGGACCCCGAATCCCTGCAACTGGCAATGGACGCCCTCGACGGCTTGCAAGCCCAGGGGCGCAAGGTGGCGGTGATCTCCCATGTGCAGGAAATGCACGAACGCATTCCAGTGCAGATCCAGGTCAAGCGCCAGGGCAATGGCCTGAGCACACTGGAGGTCAAGTGAGCCAGACACTGTTGTTTTCGTTCCGTCGTTGTCCCTACGCCATGCGTGCACGCATGGCCCTGCGGTATTCAGGGATGGCGCTGCGGGTTGTCGAGGTCAGCCTCAAGGCCAAGCCGGCCGAGATGTTGGCGCTGTCGCCCAAGGGCACGGTGCCGGTGTTGAGCGTGAGTGGCCTGGTGATCGATGAAAGCCTGGCAATCATGCGCTGGGCATTGGCCCAGCATGATCCCGAAGACTGGTTGCTCAAGGATGACCCGGCCGCGCAAGCGCTGGCCGCGAGCTTGATTGAAGAGAATGACCAGGCCTTCAAAGTGCATTTGAACCGCTATAAATATGCCGAACGCTACCCCGAACAGCCCATGGAACAGTATCGCGCCGAGGGCGAAGTGTTTCTGCACAGGTTGGAGGGGTTGCTGGAACAGCGCGATTACCTGTTGGCCGATCACTTGAGCCTGGCTGACGTGGCACTGTTGCCGTTCGTTCGCCAGTTTGCCCATGTGGACCGGGAGTGGTTTGCCGCAACGCCTTATCCGCGTTTACAGCAATGGCTGGAGCGTTTTTTGGCGTCCGCACTGTTTACCGTAATCATGACTAAACACAACCCACTGTAGGAGCCGGCTTGCCGGCTCCTATAGGTTTTCAGGCGTGGGTCTTGTGGTCCAGGGCGGCATAGAAGTTGGCACTTTGTTGCAGGTATTTCTGAGTGTAGGCACTGGTGGTGGATTTTTTGCTGCTGATTTCCACGCTGGCGGCGGCAGGCAAGGCAACGGTGGCAGAAACAGCGGAAGCGGCAATGATCGAGAAGAGATTGAAGTTCATGGCGGTAACCCTTGTGTTCGGTTGGCTGGTTGGCCTGTGAAGGCCTTGGAGCAAACTTACGCCGGGGTACCGGCTGGCTGAAATGCTTTGAAATAGTAGCCGTTATCACCGGGATTAATACAAGGATTCAGGCCCCGCACGGCGGGGCCTGTGGCTTATTGACGCACCAGGAACTTGAGGTCGCTCGGAGCATCAATCGCGAGTTTTTGTACGGTTTTGCCCAGTTGGCCGGTCTTGGTGTCACGCTCGATCACCACGATCTGGTTGCTTTTCTGGTTGGCAATCAACAGGAACTTGCCGCTCGGGTCGAGGCTGAACTCGCGAGGATGATCCCCCTCCACGGAACGGCGCTGGATTTCCTTCAACTGCGCAGTCGCCGGGTCGATGCTCAAGACCACGATCTGGTTGGCCGTGCCACGGTTGCTGACGTAAAGGAACTTGCCATCGCTGGAGGCATGCAATGCAGCGCCAGCCTTGTCCGACACGGGTTGCCCTGCGGCAAAATCCACCAGTTGGCGCTGGGTCAGCTTGCCATCCTGATAGTCGAATACCGCCACCTGGGCACTCATCTCGGTAGTCAACCAGGCATGCTTGCCATCCGCGCTGAACAGCAAGTGACGCGGGCCACTGCCCGGCGGCAACTGCACAAAGCCGGGGGCGGCCGGGGTCAGCGGCCGCTCAGGGTTGGCCTTGGGGTCGTAGCGATAGGCAAAAATCCGGTCCGCCCCCAAGTCCTGCACAAACACGTACTTGCCATCCGGCGACGACACCACCGAATGCACATGGTTGGACGCCTGGCGCTCGGGGTTGACCCGGCTGGCAGGGTGCCCGCTCAGTTGCACCGGCGGCGACAGCTTGCCCTCGGCATCTACCGGCAGGACTGCCAGGCTACCGCCCGGATCTTCTTGCACCGAATAGTTGGCGACAAACAGGTAACGCCCATCGGCGGCCAGGCTTGAGTGCGTGGGTTCATTGCCCAGGCTCTGTACCTGGTTGATCAGGGTCAGTTGGTGGTTGGCCGGGTCAATGCTGTAGCTGCTGACACGCCCTACTTCGTCCTTCTGGCCCGGGCCGTTTTCATTGACCACGAACAGACGCTTCTGGTCCTGGGACAAGGTCAGCCAGGACGGGTTTTCGGTCTTGGCGGCCAATACCGGCTTGCCGCTCAATTGCCCGGAGCGGCTGTCGAATTGCAGGCGATAGATGCCTTCGCTGGTGCCGGCGGTGTAGCTGCCCACCAGCAGTTCAAAGGTATCGGCCGTTGCGGCCTGGACCGACATCGCACCGACACTGCCAGCCATCAGCAGGGGCCAGAATTTACGCATCCGCATGGTCGTCTTCCTCGTCTTCGTTACTGCCGGTGATCGCGCCCAGGCACACCAGGCTGTGCTCGCCCGCATCATCGCTCAGGGTCCAGCGTTGCTGGTTTTGATCAAACGTTGCCGCCTGCACTTGTGCGGGGCTGAACGTCCATTGTTTCCTTTCCCGACCGTCCATGCTCTGGATCAGCAACGCTTGATTGTCGAAGGTAAATTCAAAGGCATGCAGGCCATCGACTATAAGCATATCGCTGGTTGCAAGTTCGGTCGCCAGGGTGGCAGCAGTCATCAGGATCATTCATCAGTGGAAAAACGCTGATGATAGGACAAACCACGGCTGCCGTCCTGCCACGATAACTGGCTACCACACTGGGGCACAGGCGACTTGCCATTCTGCGGGCGAACCCATCCCGCAGAACGGAATCTCTTATGCCGGACACTTTATCCGCCTCACCTCCTGGCCCCTTGCGGTTCACTCACCGCAGCAACACCCCGGCCCAGGCTGTTTCCCACCAATTCGCCGATCGCCCGACCTTGCGCCAGGTGGTCGAGCAACACCTGCAGGAACGCCTGCTGGAATACTTCCCGTCGCTGCGCCTGGACCTGCCCACCCTTCGGCTCGCAACTCCCAACCAGCGGCGCGGTTGGGACCTCAAGCGCCTGACCGACGTAGCCCTCGATCACCTGGCCAACGGCACGGCCCTGAACCTGACCCTGGTCATCGACGAACGCCGCTGCTTCCTTTCCCAGCGACCACCCTCGCGCCTGACCTATGAGGCCAATGGCCCTCGCGAACCGAACATGGCGGTCATTGAACGGGTGATCCTGGACCTCGCCTTTACCTTGCCTATCGCTTTCCAGCAGGCCCTGACAACCTATTGGAACCTCGACGCAGATACCGGCGCCAGCCGCTGGCAATGGCTTGGCGATCTGCTGGCCGACAACCTGAAAAACACCGCAAGCCTGCTGCCGAGCGGCCCTGCCCGGGACATGCTCGATCGCGTGACCGGCGCGCCCGATCGCCGCGAGCGCCAGGCCGCATCTGCAGGTGTTGTCCATGCCTATTGCCTGGAAGCTTGCGTGATCAACCAGGGCCGCGACGCTCGTTTGCTAAGCACCGATCTGCTGCTGGTACAAGGCAACCAGATTCTGCTGTGCCAGGCATCGGGCAATGTCGAGCCCTTTGCCTCAATCGAGGTCTTCACCCAAACCTGGGGCCAGCGCCTGGCCAGCCGCTTGCAGGTGGACAAGCTCGTGGTCAAGCGTTACGAGCCCGATGGCAACCTCTTCGATACCCAGGCCGCCTTGCTGCTCAACCAACAATTGGATGACCTCCAAGCCATCCGATTGCCGGCTGCCGGGGGGGTATTGGCCTTGGAACAGCAGTTCGCCAACGCCACCGACCCCATGCCCCTTTTTATCGCCGCTCCCGCGCCGGACTCAACACACCTGCCCGCCCTGCAGGCGGCACTGCCCCCCTGGCTGCTGGCAGCCAACGCCGAACAGCGCTTTGCCTATCGCCAAGGGCTGCTGGACCAGGCGCGCCTGCAACGGCAAACGGGCGGGGCATCCTTTCTGGACGGCATGGAGAACCTGCAAGCCTTCACCACCCGCACCCTGCGCGAGCAGATGCGCCGCGACCACCCCGAGTCCAGCGTGGAACCGGGCAACCTGGCGCTGACCTTCCACGTTCCGGTGGGAGACCTGCACAGCGGTTATCTGGCGCCGGTGACCATGAGCCTGAGCGAACTGGCAATCAACAACCTCGCCGCCGCACCACAGGGCCGCCTGAGCCTGCGCGACACATCGGGCGCTGACATCCCGGACTGGCTGACCGAGGACTATGTCCTGGGGGAAAAAGGCCTGTTCCATAACACCCCAGGGCTGATCCGCCAGGTGGACATCGGCCGCAACTACCCACAGCTAATCCGCGAACAGCTGTTGGGGGACACTCCCCAAGCACGCCGGCGCGAGGCACTGTTCGGCCAGGAGCTGGCGGTGCAGTTGCCCCGGCAAGCCCTGGAACTGGCGATTCGCGGGCAACAGGGGTTCACCTTCCTGGGTTATCGCTACGTCAAGGCGGTGCTGCACAGCAGCGTGTCGGGGCGGGTGGTGCAGGCCCAGGACATCGTGATCCGCCCCCTGGCCTTCGCCCGCAAGCCCGGGGCCCTGCCGGATATCGTCAGCAACATGTTTATCATCGAACCGCGCGCTATCGGCGCCGGGCCGCCGATCCTCTATCGTCCGCTGTACCAGCACGCGCTGCAGCAATTCGGCAACCGTGCGGCCCTGTTCGACGCCATCGCGCAGCCTGGTGCCTTACAAGACAGCGTGTTGTCCTGGATGGCGGACAAGGCCCGGCCGATCTACAGCCAGGGTGGCTTTCACAGCCCGCATATCCTGCGTTTCAGCCAGGGTGACGACACCGTGCAATGGCCCGCACCGCCACCCGCCCAGTTGGCACAAAACACCAATGGCGGTGAAGTTCCCGGTTCTTTGGCGCAGTCACTGGCCACGGGTAACCTGACCCAATACCTGTATGGCAGCAATGCCCGGGCGCTGGTGGACCTGGCGGACAGGGACTCGGTGTCCAATGCACAAAGCCGTTGGAAAGTACTGCTCGAAGGTGGCTGGCTGCTGTTTAACACCCTGCTGCTGCCGCTGCTGCGGGGGCCGGCAATGGTCGTGGGCTGGATGGCACAACTGGCGGTCAGCCTCCGGCACGATATCGCCGCCCTGCAAGGCAACGACGGCACTGCGCGGGAGTTGGCCTGGGTCGATGTGCTACTCAATATCGGCCTGATTCTGTTGCATGTGACCTCCCAGCCCCGCCCTACCCTTGACCGGGAGACACACACCACCGAGCCTGCCCTGTCGTTGACTCTCGCGGCACTGCGCCGCCCATCGGCTGTGGCCCGCCCGACCGTAACCATCGAACAAGGCCCGGTGGGTCTGCCCGCCGAACCGCCAGCCAGCGACCAGACCCTGGTGGACTTTATCCACTCCAACGCCCGGGACAGTAGTCGCCGTCGCTTGCTCGACGCCTTGCGCGAACTGCATGTGCCCTGGCCGGAACCGCCCCCCTTGGCGATAGAGCTCGGCACCTACAAGGGCCTGTATCGTATCGATCAGCAGTGGCATGCCTCGGTGGCCGGCCTGCTGTTTCGCGTCACTCTCGAGCCGGATCTGAGCGAAGTGTTCCTGATTCATCCCCAGAAACCGGATCACCCCGGCTTCCAACTGACACGCAATGCTCAGGGCCACTGGGGCCTGGACCTGGGCTTGAAACTGCGTGGCGGCGGGCCAAAGAACCGGCTCAAGGCCAAGCTGGCGCAGATCGATCAGCAACGTACCCAGGTGTCGGAGGAGATTAATCACATCGGTGATCAGATCAGCGCGCTGATCAAGCGCCTGCAACCGATCGACCAATTGCTGGATGCCGCCCGCCTGAAATTCGAGCAAGCCCATAACGCCTTGGGCACCGCGCGCCTGCACCTGCGCAGCACACCTGGCGACCCGGCGCTGATAGCCGCTCACCGCGATAAAGTCGCCGAGCGCTCCAGGACCAGGACAGGGTTCCAGCTTTTTCAAGAGCGCTTCGATCAGGCTGCCGCCGAGTTGCTGCAACAGCGGCGCGAGCTGCTCAGCGCCTATAGCCAAATGAGAGAAATCGACAGCCGCTTCGACTATGAAGGGCAGTGCGTCAATCAATATCAGTCGATCCTGTCCACCGACGAGCTCCGCGTCAGCCGGTTGTCATCCCTCTACCTGGCAACGTTTGTTTCCGAACAGGGCGAGTCGCTGATCGAACTGCAAGGTGCGGCGCATGATCCCGGGGCGGTGAGCTATGTCAAGGATCTGCTGGAGACCAACTTTGCAGTTTCCGAGCGCCACGCACAGGCGATGATTGCCATCGAAAACACCCTGGAAGAAATGGCCACACGGCTGAAGACCGGCCCCGCGCAACGTCTCAAATACCTCAATGGCCATCCCGAGCGCCGCTTCTACAACCGCCTCAATGCCACCCTCGAATCCCTGGATGTGCTGACCGAATTGAGCATCGACCAGACGATCCCGGCCACCACGCCACAGGAGCGCTACTTCCTGGCGCGCCATGATCACCTGCAATCGTCGCTGTCGTCCCTGGAAGACTCACACCTGGAATTACTCACCACCGAAGGCTTCACCCTATCGGATCGCAAGGAGGTGCTGAACAACCTGATCAAGCATTACAAGCGGCGGCTGCAGATATACCAGAGCCTGTTGGAGCTGGACTCGCCCCTGGCGCACACACGGTACATGCCGCTGCTGATCGAGCGCCTGCACGCCGTGCGTGACAGCGCCGAGGCTGATCTGGCGGCCCTGTTGCGCGAAGATGAGTTCCTCCCGCCACAACCGACGCCCTTCAAGCCTGTGCGGGTGGCGTCGAGAACCAAACGCGTATTCAAATCGCGGGACAAGGGCGCCCTGGTGGGCGAGCTGGAGCCCGCGCAAAGCGACCTGCCCTTCCCCACCATCGTGACCCGCAACCCGATTACCCAGCAGGTCAGCGGGCGCTTTATGGAGCACCCCAATGAGGGTTGGGTGGAGATTGTCCAAGCCAAGCCCCCCGCACCGGTCGAGCCATCCCAGGCGCCGTCCCTGGCCACCTTGCGGGCCCAGGCACAACGGCTTCAGGAAGAAATCCCCGGTATCGAGCGCTCGATTGAGTTCCAGAAAAAGAAGCTCAGCGACCCGACACGCCGCAATGAACTCAACCCGCAAGACTGGCGCGACATGCTCGCGCACCAGGCCGATCGTCTCGAAACGGTGGCGGCCGAACTGACCCACCACCATGGGGACAAGCCTGACATGCTCCAGACCGTGGAACGCTTGCGCCGGCGCGCCAATGACTTGCGCAGACAAGGCATACAACACTGTATCGAAGGCTATAAGGCCCAACGCCCGCGCCAGGAAAACATCGAGTTCCTGCGTACCCACGCGGCGATTGATATCGGCCTGGTCCACGGCGCCCAACGTACCGCGGCCAAGGACTACGTGTCGGAGTTCGCCGTGCGCGAGAAAAACAGCCTCACGGTGCTGTGGTACGCCCACTTTCACTACAGCCAAGCCGACAGTTTGCCCAGCGCCTACACCGCAGCCCATCTCAAGCGCCCCGAACAACGCTTTGTCACCCTGCGGGACTTGATCGCCCAGGCCGGTGCAGACAGCCAGACCATCGTGCGGGATCTGTACCACCCGATCACCGCGCCGCTTGACCAACGCCTGTTCCTGAGCCTGTTGCCCGCCTAGAACCGGACCACGAATGGTATCGACTGCCAAAAAAAGGATGTTTATGCAAAACCCCACACCCTCTTCTATCGCCCACGCCGTGAGCGCTCGGTTCGCTGATCGCCCCACGCTGGAAACGGTGATCCGCCAACAACTCGCCTCGGCTATCAGGGCCAGATACCCAACGCTGACGCTGGACCTGAGTCGCACGCACCTGGCCCGGCCACAGCGCCGAAGCTGGCTGCTACAGCCATTGATGCCGGTGGTCCAGGATGCACTGGCCAGTGGCAAAGCGCTCGACTTCAGCGACGTGGACAACATGCCCTGGTACCTCTCCGACGCACCGCCAAAACGCCTGAAACTGCCTGGTTCGCCCGCGGAACAGCTCGACATGGGTGTGATCGCAGCGCTGGTTGGCGAGCTGCCCCAGACCCTGACCATCGCCCTGCAAAATGCCTTGGCTGACTATTGGGACACCGGTCATTGGCGCTGGCTTGCGCACATGCTGATGGACACCTTGCGCATTGGCGCCCTGCGCCACACAGGCCTGCAAGCACAGGCGCGGGAGGCGGTCGACCAACTGGTCACCACCCCTGACCGGGAAGCGCGGATCGCCCGCCATGGCCAGGGCGTGGTATTTGCCTATGGCCTGCAAGCCCTCCTCAAGAACGGCGAACAAAGCACCCATCTGCTGAGTCCGGAACTGGTGCTGATCCGTGCCGTGAACGGCAAGGCGCCGGTGCTGCTGTGCAGCCCGGGGGGCGGTATTGAAGCGTTTGCGTCCATGGATGCGTTGGTCCAGGCCTACGGCCAGCGCCTGGCTGGCCAATATCAGGTCGACGATATTCTCATCCAGCGCTACGAGCCCGACGGCGATATCTTCGAGCATCAGGCAGCGATGATCCTCAACCACCAATTGGAGGATCTCGGCAACCTGCACCTGCCCATCGCCCAGCCCTTCAGCACCTGGCAAGCGCTATATGGTGAACTCACCGACCCCGGCCGGTTTTTCCACGACTCACCGGTAGCCCCACCCCAGGCCCTGGAAACGCTACGCCAGCACCTGCCGAGCTGGCTGCAACAGGCCAGTGCCGACGACCGCGCCACTTACCGACGCTACGCCCTGGCGCTAGCCAGCGCCAAGCAGCGCGGCGGCGGGCGCCACTTTCTCAGTGATATCGACGATATTCGCACCTTCACCATCAAGGCCCTGCTGCAAACCCTGCAACACGACGCTGTGACCTTTGATTCCCTACTGCCTTCGCCGCCGTCTGTCGCCGCCCTGCATCCTGACGACCTGCAACTGACCTTCACCCTCGTCGCTGGCTATCCGGGCGCCGTCGGGATTGCCCGCCACGAGCGCATGAGCCTCACCGACCTGGCCATCGACAACCTGGTCAGCCGCCCCAGCGGCACGGCAACACTCAGCCATCGTCTAGGCTTGCCGCTGCCGTCCTGGCTCACCGCCGACTATTTGATGAGCGCCGGCGGCCCTATTGAAAAGGTAGATATCGGCCTGCATTACCCACGTGCACTGGAGCAACACCTGCTGGGCAACAGCCCCGAGGCGCAACAGCGCGAGACGCTGTTTGGCGATCAGCAGGCAGCGCAGCTGCCGTTGCTGGCATTGGAGTTGTGCCTGAAACAGCAGGCCGGCATGAGCCGCCAGGGTGCGCGCCTGGTAGCCGCGTTGATGCAGCACAATGTTGCCGAGCAACAGGTCGACAACCGCCAGGTGGTGATCCGCCATCTGGCGTTACTGCGGGCCCCTGGCGCCCAGCCCGACAGCGTCAACAACATGTACCTTATCGAAGCACTGGATGCCGACGTCGGCCCCCATCTTCTGTACCGCCCGTTGTATGCCCAAACGCTTCAGGAATACGCCAGCCGCGAGGCACTGTTCGAGGCCATCGCCCAGCCCGGCGAGCTGCAAGACAGTGTGCTGACCTGGCTGAGTGACAGCGCCCGACCGATCTACGCCAACGGCGGCTTCCAGGAACCGCATTACCTGCGCTTCGGCCAGGGCGATGAATTTACGCCCTTGCAAAGGCCGGCGCCGGCAAGCCTGGCCAGCGATGGTATCAACGAGGAGCTACAACAATGCCTGGTCACCGGGCGCTTGATGGCCTACCTGTTCAGCGACCATGCACGGGCCCTGGTGGAACAGGCCAACCGGGAATCGGTGTCCAACAGCGAGAGCCGCTGGCAAGTGCTGCTGGAAGGCAGCAGCCTGTTATTCGGCCTCCTGCTGCTGCCGTTATTGCGCGGTCCGGCGATGCTCACGGGCTGGCTCTTGGCCCTGATGACCAGCCTGGGCCAGGACATACCGGCGCTTGAGGCTGAAGACCGTCGGACCCGCGAGCTGGCCGCTGTCGACCTGCTGCTCAACCTCGGCCTGCTGCTGTTCGAGGCGACTCCCGAGGTGAGCGCGCCTTACCCGCCCCTGGCACCCGGACTCAAGGAACGCGCACTGCCTTCGGCCCTCGCTCCACGTATTGGCGAGCAATGGCCGGTGCCCTCGCCGCCGACAATTCGTGAAGGCGTCGTAGCCCTGCCTGGCGTGCTGCCCAGTACGAACCGCAGTGTGCTGGACTTCAGTTTCGCCCAGACACGTCAACGCCTGACGCCTGCCCAGCGCATGCGGCTGAGCCGCTTCAAGGCCAGCCGACCGGAGCCCCTGCCCCGGCCCGTGCTGAATGGGCCACGCAAGGGGCTTTACCTGATTGGAAACACCTGGCACGCCCTGGCGAACGGCGAGTGGTTGCAGGTGGTCCTGGAGCCGGAGGGTGACGCCAGGGTCGTCGACCCTGGCGACACTACCTACAGCGGCCCGTACCTGCGCAGCAATGCCAACGGCGTGTGGTCGGTCGATACCCGCCTGCGCTTGCGCGGGGGCATGCCACCCAAGCGCATCGAGGCTGTGCGTCAGCAACGTGCCGAACGCAAAGCGCAGTTGCACGCCGGCTATGATCGTTTCGTCAGCGCTCAAGTCGCCCAGCAACGCGCAGTGGACATTGCCCAATCGGTCATGGAACGCACCAGCCAGGATCCCCGGTTCGCTGAAGCGCAGAAGCAAAGCGCACGCCAGCGATTCGATATGGCCTTGCAAGAGCAGACTCACGGCTATCAAAACATCCTTGATGCACAAAAAGAACGCCAGGAACTGGGCATCCCATTGCCCACCCCAAACGTCGCAGCGTTGACAGAAAACCTCGTCAACAACGCACGTAAACATGTGGTGATCACCGATCTGGACAGGCAGGTCTTGTATGGCGCCCACCCACAGTTCGTGGTTGAAGGTCCACACCTGCTCCTGGCAGTTGCCAATGATCTGGCAGGCTACGCACAGTTCGTCAAAAGCTCGCTGGCGATCAATGAGCGTGCGATCCACTGGCTCGAACTGCAGGATCGCTATCGGGATGAGTTGTTCAGCCTGGGCACGGCGGGCGCCGAGGGCTATGCACGCCTGACCCGGGATCGACCCGATGAAATCAGCGCTCTTGCGGTCAAGGATCTGCAGGTTCGCAGCCTCAAACTGGTGGTTCTCAATAAGCTTGAGCACACCTTGTTCGAAGCGTTGGATGAAATCCTCAACCCCCTGCACCCCCACGTGCGTACCCACAGTGAACTCAACGCTTTGGACCTGACTGCGCACGAGCGGGTGGACATCCTGCAGAGCCTGGTCGAGCACTACGGCAACACCCTGGACGCTTTGCAGGGGATCGGCATGGTCAATATCGACGAGTTTGACAGCACCTACTTCAGTCAGTTGTTCACACTGGTCGAAAGCTTGTACCAACAAGCCACTCGCCAGTTCGCAGCCGAGATCAGACCCGTCGCCACACCTGCCAGGCGCCCGGCCAGACGCAAACCGGCGACGCCCGGAAAACCTGCGAAAAAAGTCATCCGAACCGCCCGCAGAGGCACCTTGATCGGCGAACTCAAACCCATTGGAAACGTCGATGTGGTGGAAGTGCGGAGCGAAGTCGGCAATGAACTGCTGGGCATGTATTCGCAAAGTGGCGATGAGTGGGTCGAGTATCGGGAACAGCACCCGCCCCAGCCCCCCAGGCCGACCCGCGCCCTGAGTCTGGTCAAAGGTGAAGCGCGCAAGTTGTTGGGCATGCTCAATGAGCATCTGCAACGGGGTAAGGACTATAAAAGAGTGTCCCGGCACCCGCAGGAAGTCGAAGAGATCCTTCACCATGAGGCAACCCGCTACAGCAAATTGGCCACCGAATTGGATCTGGCGATCCAAACACAGCCTCAGGCCGCACGCATGGCAGCCGATCTGACCCTGGTCACGCAAATGCTGGAGGCGGCAACGCGCCTGAGTGAATTGGGGACCGCACTGCGTATCGAGCGATGCCTGGAGTTACCGCCAACCCACGGTAGCGTTGAATACCTGTTGGCTCAGAAAAAGGTCTACGTTGCGCGCTGGGGAGAACGCCTGCAACTGGGCGCAGAGCGGCGGGACTTTATCCAGGAATATGCGGTCACCGACCCCAAGGGCGCGCCCCTGTGGTTCGCGCATTTTCACTACGCCGCCGTCGATACCGCCAAGGCCCAGTACAGCGCCGCTCACCTGAAAACCCGCGAGCAGCGCAAAGTCAGTTATTACGCGTTACTGGCCAGCGCCCAAAGCCCGCAGGCCGTTGTCAACGTGCACCGAGGCTTGATCGGCAAACAACTGGCCGATCGCTGGTTCCTGCCCCTGGCCCCATGACATCGCACACGGTGCAGACATCACGGGGCGGCAAGGGATCAATGGGCGAACAGTGAGTTACCCTTCTGCCCGGCCAGCTTCTCGGGCTTGATCAGGAACCGCGCCAGCGCCGGCAACAGCCACAGTGCGCCGAACATGTTCCACAGCAGCATGAAGGTCAGCATCAGGCCCATGTCGGCCTGGAACTTGATGGCCGAGAAGATCCAGGTGCATACGCCGATGGCCAGGCACAGGCCGGTGAACAGCACGGCCTTGCCGGTGGATTTCAAGGTCTGGTAATAGGCTTCCTGCAACGGCAGGCCGGCCCGCAGGAAACTTTCCAGGCGGCTGTAGATGTAGATGCCGTAGTCCACGCCAATCCCCACGCCCAGGGCCACCACCGGCAAGGTCGCGACCTTGACGCCAATGCCCATGAACGCCATCAGCGCGTTGCCCAGCACCGAGGTCAGCACCAGCGGCAGGACAATGCACAAGGTCGCCGCCCACGAACGGAAGGTGATCATGCACATGGTGGCCACGCACAGGTAGACCAGGATCAGGATGGTCAGCTCGGCCTCCTTGATCACTTCGTTGGTGGCGGCTTCGATCCCGGCGTTACCGGCGGCAAGGATAAATTCCAGGCCGTCCTTGTTGTTTTCCTTGGCGAACGCCTGCACCGCACTTACCGCACGGTCGAGGGTTTCGGCCTTGTGGTCGTTGAGGAACACCAGCACCGGCGCCAGGGAACAATTGTTGTTGTACAGCCCATCGGCGCGGGCGATGGAGTTGTTCAGCACATCCGGGTTGCGCGACAGAGTTTCCCATTTCAGGTTGCCCTCGTTCATGCCCTTGATCATCTGCTTGGACACGGTCACCAGGGAGATCGCCGACTGCACGCCCTCGGTGTTCTGCATCTTCCACATCAACTGGTCGATGGGCGCCATGGCTTCGTAGCGCGAGCAGCCTTCGGACTTGGTCTTGACCATCACCACCAGCACATCGGAGCTGGTGGAGTAGTTGCTGATGATGAAGTTGTTGTCTTTGTTGTAGCGCGAGTCCGGACGCAGTTCCGGGGCACCCTGGTCGAGGTCGCCGATCTTCAGGTTCTGGCTGTACCACAGGCCGCCACCAAAGGCGACCAAGGCCAGGGCAATGGAGATGGGTGCGACTTTCGGGCTGGCGAAGTTCGACAACAGACGCCAGAACGGATGGTCGCGGTTTGCGTCTTTCTTGCTCTTGGCGATCGCACGTTTGCTGATGCCGACATAGGAAATCGCTACCGGCAGCAGGATCAGGTTGGTGAACACGATCACCGCCACGCCGATAGAGGCCCCGATGGCCAGCTCACGGATCACGCCGATGTCGATGATCAGCAGGGTAATGAAGCCCACCGCATCCGCGAGAATCGCGATCATCCCCGGCAGGAACAACTGCCGGAACGTGCGGCGGGCCGCTGTCAGGGCGTTGTCGGCCTCGCTGGATTGCAGGGCGATGCCGTTGATCTTCTGCACACCATGGGAAATGCCGATGGCGAAGATCAGGAACGGCACCAGCATTGAATACGGATCCAGGCCGAAGCCGAAGAAGTGCATCAAGCCAAGCTGCCAGACCACGGCCACCAGCGTCGTGATCAACACCGCAATGGTGCTGCGCACGCAGTTGGTGAACCACAGCAGCAGCACCAGGGTGATCACGAACGCGATGCCGAAGAACAGCACCACC
>Ga0180008_1000672_pt1 | contig 25842 bp, 27 predicted proteins | sample MM_PW_MetaG_FD_121121 | JGI IMG/M metagenome (GOLD analysis project Ga0180008, IMG submission 121121) | Groundwater microbial communities from the Aspo Hard Rock Laboratory (HRL) deep subsurface site, Sweden - MM_PW_MetaG | ecosystem: Environmental > Aquatic > Deep subsurface > Groundwater... | reverse complement strand
TCTATAAATTAGAAAATTAATAATTTTTTAGGTAGAATATTCAATATAAAAATATAGGAGATAGTATTATGAATATAGTTACATTTTGTGATGTGGATGAGTCTTTATTTAATCCAGACTTTAATGTTGAACATTTTCATTCAGGAACAAGTGGTAATGCTGATATTATAATTATAAATATTGACACTATATTTGAATTTGAAGAGAATAAATCAAAAATTTGTAATGAAAAATATGTTTCAATTGCAGTTATAGAAGATGATAGTGATTATGAAGCATTTAAGAACTTTGGAATTGACGCATGGATTAGAGCATCTGAAATTTCTCAAATAAATAATATTGTAAACTTAGTGAATAAAAGGCTTTTATCATAATTATCGATACACATTGTCATTTAGACAACAAGCAATATTACGAAGATATAGATACGGTTATTCAAAATGCATTAGAACATGGTGTAAAGGGATTTCTAATTCCTGGTGCTGATTTTAATGATTTACCACAAGCTCTTGCCTTAGCTGAAAAATATGAAGAGGTATATTTTGCTGTTGGAATTCATCCTTATGATATAGATTCATATAATGAAGAAACGATGAATAAATATATAAATCATCCAAAGTGTATTGCAGTTGGTGAATGTGGTTTAGATTATTTTAGACTTCCCGAAGATGAACATGAGAAAATTGAAAATATAAAAAAACAAAAAGAAGTTTTTATAGCTCAGATTGAGTTTGCTAAAAAAGTAAAAAAACCTTTGATTATTCATATTCGAGAAGCGTCAAATGATTCAAGAGAAATTTTAATAAATCATGATGCAAAACAAGTTGGAGGGGTTCTTCATTGTTATAATGCAAGTGAACATCTACTTCCTTTATCTGAGCATAATTTTTATTTTGGAATAGGTGGAGTTTTAACTTTTAAAAATGCAAAAAAATTAGTTGAAGTTTTACCTAAAATTCCAAAAGATAAATTAATAATTGAAACTGATGCCCCTTATCTTACTCCACATCCTCATAGAGGAGAGAGAAACGAACCTTACTATACTGTTTTTGTTGCTCAAAAAATGGCTGAACTATTAGAGTTTAGTGAAACACAGATACAAGAACTAACTACAAATAATGCTAAAAAATTATTTAAAGAGTTTTCTAGTCTTTCTTAGATATAATTTAGGTTATATCAAGAAAATGGAGATTTTTGAATAAGATTATTATACTAATATTTTTTTTAATTAATACGCTTTGGGCTAATATTGGAACAAATGGTGATTTAAAAGTTTTAAAAGAACTAGGACTTGACCCATCATTTATATCTGATTCTGAATTAGTTAGTATTTACAATGAATATTCATCAAAAAGCAAAATTAGTTATTTTAGAAATATTTTAAAAAAATCTTCATTAAATGCCCAAATTGTAAGGGCAGAAATTGAAAATGAAAATCTTCATGATGCTGTATTTTTTATACCAATGATTGAATCAAGTTTTGTAAATCAAACAAGAGGTAAAAATTCCCCTGCTGGTTTATGGCAAATAATACCAGACACTGCAAAACATTTGAAATTAAGAAATGATGAATTTATTGATGAAAGATTAGATCTAATTAAATCAACAGATGCAGCAAGTTTGTATTTACGAAGATATTATAAAAAATTTGATAAAAAATGGTATTTATCTATTTTAGCTTACAACAGTGGCGAAGGAAGAGTTATTGAAGCAATTACAAGAGCTTCGATAGATAGATATCTAGAACTAAACCCAAATAGAAATAGTGGACTTTTTAGAAGTTATCAAAGGTCTCTTGATGATTATCAAAGAACTAAAAGAGGTGTTTCATCTCTTTATGGTATTTATGGTGAATTACAAGGTATGGAAGTTCCTTTTAATTTTGAATATTTAGTTCAAAATAATAAGCAAAAACAGTATTTACCTGAATCAACAGTGACATATTTAAAAAGAATTGTTGTTTTTTCAATGCTTTCAAATAGAGGTTTATTTGATGATATAAAGAAAAGTCCTTATAAGTTAGAAAAAGTAAAACTTCCTAAAGGTGTGTCTTTAAAATCAGTAGCAAGTGCTATTTCTTTTAGTTCAAGTGAACTTGAAAAGATGAATAAGCATATTCGAAAACAAGCATTACCAAAAGATTCTAAGGCTAATTTTTATATTCCAAAGAGTAAATTAGAAATTTATAATAAAAAAATTGCTAGTATAAAACCAATTAGTGAAAAGAAAGAAACTCAAGCTAAAAAAGGCACTGATAAAAAAGAGACGCAAACTAAAAAAAGTGTTGATAAAAAAGTTGTAGATTCTAAAAAGAGTGATAAAAAGAAAGTACTAATTTATAAAGTAAAAAAAGGAGATTCTTTCGAATCTATTGCAAAAGTATATAATATGAGTGTAAAAAAACTTAAATCTGATAATAAAAAGAAATCAAATCTAATAAATATAGGAGATAGTATTGAAATTTATAAGTAAAGGTATAAAAAGTAGTCTATTATTAAGTGTATTATTAACTCTATTCATATTTACAGGATGTTCACAAAAGAGTTCAGAGGTTGATTATGATAAGTTTTATAAAGATACAAATAATTCAAAAATTAATAATTCAAAACAAATGCATAAATATACAATGAGACCATATAGTGTATTTGGAATTACATATTACCCATTTATTGCAAATATTGGGGATGATTTTGAGGGGATTGCTTCTTGGTATGGTCCTGATTTTCACTCTAAAAAAACATCAAATGGTGAAGTTTATAATATGTATGATATGACAGCTGCCCATAAAACTTTACCTATGAATACAGTAGTAAAAGTAAATAACTTAGAAAATGGAAAATCAATAATTGTAAGAATTAATGATAGGGGACCTTTTGTAAAAGGTAGAATCATAGATTTATCAAATAAAGCTGCACATGAAATTGATATGGTTAGACGTGGTACTGCAAAAGTAAAAATCACTGTTTTAGGATATAATGGTGAAATAGAAAATAGTAATGCTCCTATTTTAGAAGTTCCTCAAACACGAGTTGCTTCTGTTCCTGAAGTTGAAGCAGGTGTTGATGCATTAGAGCCTTTAGAAATAAAAGAAGATAACATTAAAACAACTAATGTTGCGACTTTTCCAAAAGCAATTCCAAGTGTTTCTTCTACAACTACGAAGCTTTCAAGAACACAAACAAGTAATAGTAGCTTTGCAACAGTTGGAGTTTATAGTCTTCAAGTTGGAGCATTTAGTATAGAATCAGGTGCAATTAAAACTAAAAATGATTATCAAAAGAAATTTAGAAATAATAAAGTTGATGTTGAAAAAGTTTTTGTAAATGGGAAAACTTTACATAAGGTATTTGTAAAGGGTTTTAATAGTTATGAAGATGCTCAAAATTTTAAAAATGCAAATAGTTTAAATAACGCAGTTATAAGTAAGTAATAATTAGGATATAAATTATGATAGAAGTTAATAGAAAAACAAAAGAAACTGATATTAAATGTAAAATAGATATCAATGGTAGTGGAAAATCAAATATTCATACAGGTGTAGGATTTTTTGATCATATGTTAGAAGCCTTATCAAAACACAGTGGAATTGATATTGAATTATCATGTGCTGGTGATTTGCATATTGATGCTCACCATACAGTTGAAGATTGTGGAATTGTTTTAGGACAAGCTTTAAAAAAAGCAATATTCCCAATCCAAGCTGTTGAGCGATATGGAAATGCTACTGTTGTTATGGATGAAGCAGCAACTACTTGTGCTTTGGATTTATCAAATAGACCATACTTAGTTTATGAAGTAAATGTAAGTGGAAAAGTTGGTGATTTTGATGTTGAATTAGCTGAAGAATTTTTTCATGCATTATCTGGGAATGCTGGATTAACTGTACATATTATCCAAGATAGAGGAAGAAATAAACACCATATTTTAGAAGCTTCTTTTAAAGCATTTGCCGTTGCTCTTAGACGTGCATTAGTAAGAAACGAAAGATTAGGAATCCCTAGTACAAAAGGTATTTTATGATTGAATTGATTGTTTTAGATGTTGATGGTACATTAACAGATGGGAAAATTACTTATTCTTCAAGTGGAGAAGAGACAAAATCTTTTGATGTTGCAGATGGCTTAGCAATAGCTGTTTGGACTAAAAACTTTGGTAAAAAAGCTGCTATTATCACAGGAAGAAATTCTTCTATTGTTGAAAAAAGAGCAAAAGAGTTAAATATAACTCATCTTCATCAAGGTGTAAAAAATAAGCAAGAAATTTTAGAAGAGATTCTAAAAAAAGAGGGTTTATCTTGGAGTCAAGTAGCTGCAATTGGTGATGATTTAAATGATTATAATATGTTAAAAAAAGTTGGTCTTTCTTTTACACCTGCTAATGGAACACATTATTTAAAAGATTTTGTAAATGTGGTTTGCCAAAATAAAGGTGGAGAAGGAGCTGTTCGAGAAATGCTTGAATATATCTTTAAAGAAGAAGGTTTAGAAGAGGAATTTTTAAACGCATGGGTATGAAAACATTTACTTTTGTTCTTTTAGTTTTAGCTTTAGGAGCATATTTTATTCCAGTTCAAAATATAGAAAAAAATGCTATGGGGAAAGATCTCCCCGTAGTAGTATTTGAAAAACCTATAATGTATACTTTAAACGAAACAAATGTAAATAGAGTTGTAGTTGCAAGTCATGCAGTAAAATATCAAAATAGAGATGAGATGTTTAATGCAGATATTATTTTAAAAAATAGTGATACAAGAAAAAAATTTAATAATGAAAAATTAAAAGCAGATTTAATAGTAAAAAAAGCTGATGTTTATACTTTAACAAATAATGTAAAATATAAAAGAGATGATTTTATAAAACTTGATACAAATGAATTAATTTATGATGATATAAAAAAAATAGCAACAAATACAAAACCTTTTACTGCTATTTATAATCAGCATCTTTTAAAAGGTAATACTATTTACTTAGATATTAACAATGATTATTTAACAGCAAAAAATACACATTTTGAAATAGATGTTACTAAAAAATAAAAAGGAAAAAAATGAAATATTTAATTGGAACTTTACTTTGCACTACAATTTTATTTGCACAAACTGAAACATTAGTAATTGATGCACAAGATTTTCAAGCAGATGACAAAAAAGGAATTTCAATTTTTACAGGAAATGTAAAAATTAAAATGGGACAAGACAAATTAAATGCTGATAGGGTAGATGTTTATTTTACAACAGATAAAAATAATGCAAAAGTTCCATTAAAATATGAAGCAACAGGAAAAGCTGATTTTGAAATAGTAACAAAAGACAAACATTATATTGGTAACGGAGATAAAATCATATACTCTCCGGAAAAAGAGGAATATACAATAATTGGAAATGGATTTTTACAAGAAAAAAATGATGATAGAAAAATCTATGGTGATACAATTTTTGTAAACCAATTAAATGGTGAAGCAAAAGTAAAAGGTAGCGAAAATAAACCTGTTAGATTTATTATAAATGTAGAACGTGGTGAAGATAAAGGAAAAAATAAATGAAAATAACTGAAGCTAAATTTTTACAATCAGCTCAAAGCATAGCAGATTCTCCAACTCCTGATAGAGCAGAAGTTGCATTTTTAGGAAGATCAAATGTTGGAAAATCTTCACTTTTAAATACATTAACAAATATAAAAGGTTTAGCAAAATCATCTTCAACACCAGGTAAAACTCAACTTATTAATTATTTTGAAATTAAGTTTAAAACAGTTGATCCAGAACTTCCATATTTATATGCAAGATTTGTGGATTTACCAGGTTTTGGATATGCAAGAGTTGCAAAAAGTTTAAAAGCTGAATGGAATAGAAATCTAACAGCTTATTTAGAATTAAGACCAAATTTACAAATTTTTGTACATTTAATTGATTCAAGACACCCTTTACTTGATATTGATAAAAATGTTGATGAGTTTTTAAGAACAATAAAAAGAGGCGATCAGATTATTATTCAAGCATTCACTAAAACAGATAAATTGAAAAGAAATGATCTAGCTAAATTAAAAAGACAATATCCAGAAGGGATTTTTATTTCAAATTTGAAAAAAGATGGTATGATGGATTTACAAAATAGAATTACAGGATATTTATTTGGACATTAGATTTTATAAGCCAACAGTGGCTGATATTCCTAAAATGCAAGATATTGTTAAAGAAGAAGTTGATAAAGGAAAAATCCTTTTAAGAACAGCTGATGAGATGGCTACAACTATTCGTTCTTATATGGTTGTTGAAATTGATGGGAAAATGGCTGGATTTACAGCAACTCATATTCATTCTCCAAGACTTGCAGAAGTAAGAAGTTTGGTTGTATCAAAAGATTTTAGAGGTTTAAAACTAGGACGTAAGTTGGTTGAATCTTGTATAAAAGAAGCAAAAGAATATGGTATTGAGCAGCTTTTATCTTTAACTTATGAGCAAGGTTTTTTCGAAAGTTGTGGTTTTAGAGTTATCTCAAAAGAAGAGATTCCTGAACACAAAATATGGGCTGATTGTATTAGATGTAAACATTTTCCCATTTGTGATGAAATAGCTATGGTTTATGATTTATAAGTTATTTTGTATATAGTTTTATATGTTTAAACTATTTTAATTAGTGTACAATATACTTAAATATTATCTTAAAGGATTGATTTATGTGGTTGTATGCTAGTTGCACTTTCAAATTTGATATTTCAGATTTTACTCCTTTTCTCTTTATGTTAAGACCTCAAAATAATTTAAATCAATTTATTGCTTTTGAAGAGTTTCTAATCAAGCCAAATGTTGAAATTAGTCAATTTCAGGATATTTATGGTAATTTTTATCAAAAATTAATTGCTCCTCCAGGAAAGTTAAAAATTCAAAGTAGCGTAAAAGTTATGGTAAAAGACAATTGTAATAATGCTTATGGAAAAGAATTTATTGAAATTCACAATTTGCCACATGAAGTACTTTTATATTTACTTCCTAGTAGATATTGTGAATCTGATTGCTTTAATCAAATGGCTACAGAAATTACTCAAGGATTACCTTTAGGATATGAGCAGGTATTAGCTATTACAAATTGGATACGAAATAATATTAATTTTGAGAGTAATAATTGTGATACACAAGTAAGCGCGATAGAAATAAATAATAGAAAATATGGAGTATGTAGAGATTTTGCCCATTTAGCAATTGCTTTATGTAGAAGTATTAGTATTCCTTCTCGTATTGTTGTTGGATATTTATATGAATTAGTACCTATGGATTTACATGCATGGTTTGAAGTTTATATTGGTAATGCTTGGTATAGATTTGATGCCACTCAAATAGAAGAGAAAACAGGATATATTGTTGTGGCTTATGGAAGAGATGCTGCTGATGTAGCTGTATACAATCAATATGGTGCTACATTATTTCCTTCTTCTCAAAAGATAAAAGTGAAAAAGATAAAAGAGTAAATAAACTAAAATTTAGGATAAATTATGCAACGCTTTAAAATTATTCATAGAACTTACTACAACTATTCAAATAGCATAGATTTAGGGCCTCATAATTTACTTTTAAGACCAAGAGAAAATCATGAACTCAGAATCGAAAACTTTGTTTTAAATATTACTCCTAAGGCTAAAATCTTATGGCATAGAGATGTTGAAGATAACTCTGTTGCCATTGCTAGTTTTACGCAATCAACTCAACAATTACTAATAGAAAGTGAATTAATAATTCAACAATATAACGAATCTCCTTTGGATTTTTTAGTCTCTTCATATGCAATTAATTATCCATTTACATATGAGGATGATGATAATTTAATTTTAGGGGCATATAGAATACTTCCTGATGAACAAACAAGAAAATTATTAAATAATTGGATTTTTAATATATATAAAATCAATGAAGAGATACAAACATATACTTTACTTCAAAGATTAACTACGTATATTTATGAAAGCTTCACATATAAAATAAGGGAAGAAGCTGGTGTTCAAAGTGCTAGTGAAACATTATCTTTAGGAACAGGTTCTTGTCGTGATTTTGCTTATTTATTTATGGAAGCAGTAAAATGTCTAGGTCTTGCTACAAGATTTGTAAGTGGTTATTTATATGCTCCATTAATGAGTGAACAAGTGGGTTCTACTCATGCTTGGGCTGAAGTTTACGTTCCAGGTGCTGGATGGATTGGTTTTGATCCTACAATTGGTAATATTGTAGGTAAAGATCATATTCCTGTTGCAGTGTCTAGACTACCTAATAATATTTCACCAATAGCTGGTTCTTTTTTAGGAATAGCAACTTCAAATCTAGATGTTGGAGTTTGGGTGACTTTATGTTAGTTTTTAGAAGTACTATTTAGTTAAAAAAGATTATAAAATCTTTTTTAACTGGTTTTTGATAATAACAGGTACAAAAAACATAGAAACAATATAAGAGATTAACGTTCCACCAATAAGTGCAACTCCAAGTCCACCAAATACCGCATCATTTGCTATTAATGAACTTGCGAATACCATGGTGAGAACCGTAAGAATAATTGGCTTAGAACGTGTTGCTGTGGCTTTTGCTATGGCTTCATTTATGCTTAGATTTTTTTCAATAACTAACTGTTTTGAAAAATCTATAATCAAAGTTGAATTTCTTGAGTTTATTCCAATGAGTCCAATAAATCCAATAAGTGAAGTAGCTGTTAAATAAAAAGTATCAACTGTTATTAAATCCATAATTACATGGGCAAAGATAACTCCAATTATTGATATAAAACTTGATAATACGATTCCCCCTGAAATTGCAAAACTTTTATAATACATAACCATTAAAAAGAAGATTAAAACAAGAGCAATTATAAATGCTCCTCCTAAATCTATAAACGTATCAATTGTAACTTTTAATTCTCCATCAAAAACTAAATCAAATTTTTCATTTGTTTTTTTATCTATAAATGATAGATTTAACATATCTGTTTTTATTATTTCATAATTAGAACTTAAACTCTCTATCATCTCATTTCTAGCATTTAAAAGAGGATATATTTGACTATCTTTAGATGTTTCAGCTATTACATTTATCATTAGATTTAAATTTTTTGAAGTTATTGTTGGCTCTTTTATAACTTCTTTTATTTTTACAAACTCTGAAATACTGACTGTGTTTCCTTGAGCATTTATGATTTTTAGGATTTGAAGTTTTGCTTTTAAATCACTTTGACTTGAATTTACTAATAATCTTGAATCATCAAGTCTTAAAAAAATTGGGATTTGATTTTGAGCATTTCTTTGATTTATAACTGATACTTTCATTCCTTCAAAGGCTAAAAAAAGTATATTTTTTATCTGCTCTAAATCAACATTACTAATAATTGCCTTTGAATTATCAAGCTCAAGTTCATACATCACAAAATCTTTGTCAGCTAAAATATCAATATCAACTAAAGTTGTTTGATTCTTTAAAATTTGAGCTATTTTAATTGCAAAATCTCTTCTACTTTGAAAGCTATCTCCTCCATAAATTTCTGTGACAATAGAAGCTAAAACAGGAGGACCAGCAGGTAATTCTATAAATTTGATATTAGCTTCATATAAAGAGCAGTTTTTTTGTACTTCATCTCTTAGTTGGCTTACTAGATTATAACTTGTGATTTCTCTGTCTTTTAGTTTTTGAATATTTACCATTATTTCAGCTTGTGATTCTTTGTCTTTTAAAGCACTTTGTTTTACAAGTGCTGCAAAATCAAGAGGCTGTCCTTCTCCTAAAAAGGCTGAAATATTTGTGATATTTTTATCTTTTTGAAGATTTTTTGTAATACATTGCACAACTTCTTTTGTTTGATTTATACTTGAACCATCTTTTAAATCCACATAAATAGAAAAAGTATCAGCATCCTTACTTGGAAGCATTTTTGCTTTTGTTATTTGTGTTGGAAATGTTGCAATACTTAAAATAAATAAAATTAAAGTAATGAAATAAACCATAAAAGATTTAAATGGAGTTTCTAAAATATTGTAAATGAATTTTTCTAATCTCATATTAAATCCTATAAAATTTTTTTAACTAAATATGGTGTAAAAGCATAAGCCACAAAAAGTGACATAGCCAAAGAAATAGGTACAAACACAGGAAGAGGGTGCATAAACTGACCCATCATTCCACCTACGAAAAACATAGGAATAAAAGTCATAATAATAGCAACCGTTGCAATATTGGTGGCATTTCCTATTTCATTTGTAGCATTTATTGAAATATTTGTTATATCAATATTTGGTGATTCTTTTTTATGTCTATGGATATTTTCAATTACAATTATAGCAGCATCAACAAGCATTCCTAAAGATACTATTAGTGCGAATAGTGTAATTCTATTTATAGTTTCACCTAAAACAAAACCTGTAAAAAGTGTAAGTGATAAAATCATTGGAACCATAATTGAAACAATCATTGCCTCTTTAAATCCAAGTGTAAAAACAAGTAAAATAGCAATAATAACTATAGAAATCAAAAGATTAGCAACAAGGTCATTTACAGCATTATTTGCTGTGTATCCATCATCTCTTGTAATAATATATTTGATATTTTTTGCTAATAATACATCTTTTATAGAATCCATATAGGCAAAAATATTTTCATTTATACCTACAGAGTTTGTTCCTTTTAGTTTAGAAGCTGTTAGGGTGATTTGACTTGATTCTTCAAAATCTCCTTTTTCATCTTTGATGTAAAGCAAAGCCTCTTTTTTATTTTGAATATCAAAAGATTTTTCTACTTTTGCTATATCTTTTAGATAAATTGGTGTTTGGAAATTATAAGAAATTATTAGATTTTCCAAATCATTTACATCTTCTATTGCTTGTTTTATTCCAAAAACTACTATTGAAGAGCTTTGGGTATTTGTTGTAATATTTGGTGTTTTATACGAAAGAGCTTGTATTTGCTTCATAACTTGCCCTAATGAAAGGTTATAAGCTGATAGTTTGTTTGCATCAACTTGCACATTAAATTGCTCTTTTTTTTCACCTTTTAAATCAACTAATGCTACATCTTTTATTTTATTTATCTCTTTTGATATTTTGCTTACTTCATTGTATAAATCAGTTTGTAAAATTGCATCTTTAGTATCTATTTTATTTGCATAAAAAGCAATTGTAGCTATTGGAATATCTGTATCTATATCCATAGTTTTAATAATTGGCTGCATTGCACCTTGTGGCATTAAATCCATATTTCTCATAACCTGGTCATAAAGTTTTAGATTTGATTCTTCTTTGTTTTCACCTATGAAATATTGAACTTGTACTATTCCTACTGAATCTTTTGCAAAAGAGTATATGTTTTCAACACCTTTTATTTCTCTAATTTTTTTCTCTAAAGGCTCAATTATTACTTTTTGTATTTCACTAGGAAGCGCACCTGGAAGTGCTACAATTACAACACCACCACTTACTTTTATTTGAGGATTTTCTTCTCTTGGCATTACAATCAGTGAAATATAACCTAAAACTAAAATAAAAGCTCCAAAGATAAAAGTCAAAGGATGATTTATAAAAGCTAAGGATAGTTTTCCTGCAACATTTAGATTTTTATCTAATTTATTATTCATTTAAAATTCCTAATTAGCATTTGCTAAATCAATTAAAATTTTTGAATACATTCCAGGGTAGATATTAAAATTCTCTTTATTAAAAGATATTTTTAATACAAATGAGTGTGTCATTGTATTTGTATTTGGAATAATTGCTTCAACCACTCCTTTTGTTTTGAAGTTTTGAGAAGCTATTTCTACATCTACTTCTTGACCTATTTTTATACTATTTAAATTTGTTTCTGAAATATCTGTTTTTATTAAAAGATTTGATAAATCAGTTAATATAAGTGCAGGCATAGAAGGCATTGCCATTTCACCTGCTTTTATAGATTTTTTGATTATCAATCCATCATTTGGCGCTTTTATTTTCAAATAGTCATATTGAGTATCAACTTCTTTTAGTTTTGCATTAGTAATTGAAATCATATTTTTAGTGTTCATTAAATTTAATTCAAGTTGTTCAAGATCATATTTTGATACTAAATCTTGCTCTTGTAATCTTTTGTATCTGTTGTAATTTATTTCAATATTTCTTGCTTGATTTTTTAAAATCTCAAGATTTAAAAGAACCTCTTTTTTATTTGAATCAATATTTGAAGAGTCAATCTCATATAAAATATCACCTTTTTTTACCTGAGAGCCTTCATTTACATAAACTTCTTTGATATAACCCATATTTCTGCTTGTAATAATCTTTTCATTATCAGATATTACAGTTCCTGAAAGCTCTAGTTGGTTTGCAAATAGATTTACACAAAAAATAGTTGTTAGTAATATTTTTATCATTAGTTTTTTTCCTCTTTAATATTTTTTCCTAAAACAAGATTTAGTGAAGCTAAAGCAAGAGATTTTTCATACCTAGCTTCTATTAATAAAGCTTCATTTTTTCTATAATTTGCTTCTTGTTGAAGCAAGGTTGTCATTGAAATTAATTGATTTTTATACTGAAGTTTTGCTTGTTCTAAAATATCATTTGCCAAATTTTTAGCTTCTATTTTTTCTTCTAAAATTTTCTCTTTTGTTTCTAAAGTAAGTATGGCTTTTTTTAGTTCAAGTTTTATTGTATTTTTTAATTTTTCTTGATTTATTGTGGCTTTTGCATACTCGATTTTACTTTTTTGTTTTTCAATATCTCTTGTATTATCAAATAAAGTTAGTGTTATACCAACCATTGCCATATAGTAGTCTTTGTCTTGTGATAAAGTTAAAGTATTATCATTATATCCATACTCTAATCTTGAAAAAACAGTAGGATAATAAGCTGCTTTTGCAATATCAATATTTTTTTTACTGGCATTTACTTGGATATCTTGCATTTTTACTTCATCTCTATTTTTTAAAGCTTGTTCATAAAGCTCTTTTTCATTTGGAAATTTAAAATAGATATTCTCAAGATTTTCAACATCAGTTATTGAGTCATCAGAGCTTAAGAAAGATAAATATGAAAGAGCTAATTGAAAATTGTTTTTAGCTTCAAGTAGTTGTGAGTTTATATTTGATTCATAAACTTTTGCTTCATTTACATCTATTTTTGTAACAAGTCCTTCTTTATGAAAAGCAATTGCTCCATTTTTCATAAATAAAACAGATTCCTTTGCTTTTTCCAAAGCTTTTATAAAATCCTTTGCAACAACAGCACTATTATAAGCTTTTAAAACCTCAAATTCTAGCTCTTTTTCATCAAGCTTGTATTTTATACTATTTGCTTGTTCTTGAAGTTTTAATATATCTTTTTGATTTGAAAGTTTAAATCCTGTAAAAAGTGGAATATCATATGTTAGTTTTGTATTGAAATTATTTCTTGCATTTGGGTAGTTTAGATTTGTCGGTTCAGTTTTTAATCCCTCATTCATTTGAGAAAAACCAAAGTCATCAAAACTAGCTTCCCTTGAAGATAATTTTGAATTAAAAACATAACCTGAATGATTTGTTCTACTTAGTTCTTCACTTAGAGTTAGTTTCCCATAAGAAATAGAATCAATAGTTTTAACATCAAGTTTTGAAGAATCTATGTTTAATTGTTGTAGTTTTAAATCTTTACTATTTTTGATTGTTAATTCTAATATTTTATCAAAATTGACACTTTGCGCATATGAAAAGCAAGCCAATATTAATGATAAATAAATTTTATACATTATAAGCCATCCTAATATTTTTTAGATCATATATTATACTGTAAAATACTAGAATATAACTATATAATTATAAATAAAAATTATACTATAAGTGTTGGTTTATTTAATTATAACTTATAATTATTTAAAGCTTTGGGCCAGATTTCCAATGATTAACTGCCATCCATCAATTACTATAAAAAAGATAATTTTAATAGGTAAGGATATCATAACAGGAGGTAACATCATCATCCCTAATGACATTAAAATAGAAGCTACAATAATATCAATAACCAAAAATGGTAAAAAGATTAGAAAACCAATTTCAAAGGCAGTTCGAAGCTCACTTACAATGAATGCTGGCATTAAAAGTGTTAGAGGAACCGCATCTATATTTTTAGGATTTGGTTCTTTTTTTATTCTGTAAAATAGTGCAAGGTCATCTTCTCTTGTATTTTTTATCATAAACTCTTTAAAGGGTTTTATTCCTTTTTCAAAAGCTTCTTCATAACCTATTTTTTCATCCATGTATGGTTTTACACCATCTTCCCATGATTTCTTTGCATAAGGTTCCATAATAAAAATTGTTAAAATTAAAGCTAATGAAACTACTATTTGTGTAGGAGGTGTTTGTTGAAGCCCCATAGCTTGTCTAAGAAGTGAAAATACAATTATAATTCTAGTAAATGAAGTTACCATTAATATAAGAGTTGGTGCTAATACCATTAGCGTTAAAATAACTGCTATATTAATAGTTTTTACAAATTGTGCAGGTTCATTAATTGCTGAAACTGATAGATTAACTATTGGTGCAGTATCTTCAGCAAAGCCAAAAATAGTAAAAAGTAACAAGAAAATTATAATTTTCAAAAAAAATCCTATCTAAAAAATGAGTTTCATATTATCCAAAAAATCAACAAATAAAGATTAATCTTTACTTGTTATATATCCTAATTCATACAGTTTATCATAGATTTTACTAGTAATTTCACCTGTTGCTTCACCACCGTGTCCACCATGCTCTTCTAAAACTGTAACAACATATTGAGGATTTTTAAATGGTCCATAAGTTGTAATCCATCCATGTGATCTTTGATAATACTGTAGTTCACTCTCTTTCATTCTAACTTTTTCAGATTGGGGAATCGATACAACCTGTGCTGTTCCTGTTTTTGAAGCGATTGTTATTTGAGAATTTATATGTCTACTAGCTGTTCCTTTTTGCGCATAAGAAACATCAAACATACCTTTTCTCATAACATCTAAATATTCTTGAGGAATATCTACTTCTTTTGGTTCTTCATAGTTTGCTTTATAAAAATGTGGTTTTGGTAATTTACCAGTTGCCACATAACCTGTATATCTTGCTATTTGAATGGGAGTTACAAGCATGTTTCCTTGACCAATTGAAGTAATTACAGTTTCTCCTACATACCAAGGTTGGTTATATTTTTTCTCTTTCCAATCTTTATTTGGATTTACTCCAAAAAATTCATTTATTTGATCAATTCCTGTTTGCTGACCAAATCCTAATTTATCTAAGGTATGTGAAATTTTGTTTATTCCAATTTTCAAACTTCCTTTATAAAAGAAGTCATCACAACTCTCACTTATTGCTTTTCTAAAATTAACAACACCATGTCCACTTGATTTCCAACATCTAAAGTTTCTATTTCCAATAGTAATAGACCCAGAACAATTAACAGTAAAATTGTCTTTTATTCCATTATCCAAAAATGCTAAAGCAACTCCCATTTTTATAACAGATCCAGGAGGATATAAACCATTTATTATTTTATTTGTAAAAGGGTGATTAAAATCATTTCTCATTTCATTCCACTCTTTTACAGAAATTCCACGTGCAAAAATATTATTATCAAACTCAGGAAAAGATGCAGCTGAAAGAATTTCACCATTTCTTGCATCCATTACGACCACAGCACCACTTTTCCCTGTAAAAATTTCTTGAATATATTTTTGAAGTTTTACATCTAACGTGATTTTTATATTATTATCAATTGATGGTTCTTTTGAATCTAATATTTCTATTTCTTCATTTAAAGCATTTACTTTTACGTCTTTATGTCCCATTTCACCTTGAAGTTTTGTGTTATAAAACTTTTCTAAACCATTTTTCCCAATTATTCCATTGTATGAAGATAATTGATTATTTAAAATGTCAATTTTTGAAGCCTTTCCCACATATCCAATAATATGCGATGCTACTTCTTTTTGAGGATAATATCTTTTTGTTGATGATTCAATTTTTATACTCTCTTTTGATGATAAAATAGTATATTTAGAAAAAAACTCTTCATAAGGAATATATTCAATTATCTTTATAAAATCATGATTGTATGATGAATCTTCCCTTTTATACTCTTTAATTAATTTGTCTTTTTCATATTGAGGGAAATGTTTTACAATTAAATCAATAATTTTTTCTAATTCTTCTTTTTTCTTATGAGAACTTAAATGAGGTTTTATTAAAACAGCAAATCCCATTTCATTTATAGCTAATTTCTCGCCGTTTCTGTCTTCTATAATGCCTCTAATTGGTATTTTGTTAACTCTATTTATATAGTTATTTTTTGATAATTCTTCATAATAAGTATTTGACTTAATACTTAAAAAATATACCCGTGAAAGTAGAGTTATTGTAATTGTTAAAACTATTAAATAAACTACACTTAATCTTATGTTCAAAGAAAAGCTCCTAAAAATATTAAATCTATTATGGCATTTATAACCAAGACACCAAATATCTGTTCAGTTAATCCAAATGAAAGCGCCCACATTATAATCAATCCTATATAAAAAAATAGTATATATATAAAACTACTAGAAGAGTTATAAGATGCTGAATTTTCAGCACGGGGAAGAATAAATACATAAATAAATAAAGATAAAAGTGATAAAGAAAATGGTTTTAATCCTGTATTTATCTCTATAAATAAAAAAGCTAATATTACAAAAGTAAAAGAATAAAGATATCTTTTTCTTAAACATCTATAAAAAGCTGTAAATAAAATTCCAGCAAGCATTACGAGTAAAAAGTGAATTGAAGAAATAGTATTTATTGTTATTGCTAATAGTAGTACAATAAATAAGAAAATTGGATTATCTAAGTTGTTTCTTGTCATATGAATCTAATGTTGATTTTGATTAAATATCTATTATAGTATAAAAAATCTTACAGCAATATCAAAGTGTATTTGTACTTTTTTCTTTGATTTTATCATCATTTTGATTTTTATTATTTGATAAATCATAAATAAAAGAAAATATTTCAGCAACTGCTTTATACATAGATGCTGGAATCTCTTTGTCTATATCAATTTGTGATAAAAGTTCAATTAAATCTGCATCTTCTTTTATTGGAATATCATGCTCTTTTGCAATTTTTATAATATTATTTGCTGTTTCCCCTTTCCCTTTTGCAGTGATTTTAGGAGCATTGTCTTTTTCTATATCATATTTAAGTGCGATGGCTTTTTGAGTAAAGTTTTTATTTATATTTTCTTGCATTTTAGGCTCTTATATCTATACCTGAATTTATTGTTGTTTGATTATATCTGTTATTCATATAAACTTGAGCCGGTTTTTCAGATGATTGATTCTCTTCTTTTAAATCTAAAAGTTTAATATTTACAGGAATTAATTCAACACTATTTAGAGCAACTTTTAATTTTTGCATATTATCTCTAATTGCTGTTTTAAAGTGTTCTCTTTGGGCATAAATAGTCAAGTCAAGTTTATTTTTATCATATAAACCTAACATCAAATCAACTTTTCCAAAATCTTTTAATGTAAGATTAATTTGACAATAAAACTTATCTTCTTCTGTTTGTTTCATTGTAATATTTCCATCTTCTAGCATTTCCCAAAAAAATGGGAGATAAACATTATTTGAATTTGAAGCTAAAGAAGCTAGTTGATAATAATCTATTTGAGTTAAAAGTTTATCTATTTGCTTTGAAATATCCAAAGATTTAGCATCACCTTTTGAAGCTAGTTCATCTTGCATTTGTAATAAAACTGATTTCATATCATCTGAGATATTTGTCTTTGGATTTGCTAAATCTTTTATTAGGTTTTCTACCTTATCAACAAGTTTTAAAACATGGCTTTGGAGATTAGCATTGTTTGGATTTATACTTTCAAGACTCTCTTTTAATGAAGTTAATAAGGGATTTAAGTTAGAAGCAAAATTATTTGTAAATGTACTTATATTATTTTGTGTTAATAAACTAGGTGCATTTTCACCTTTTACAAATAGATTATCCATTTTTAAAAGATTTTCAAGTAAAGGCATAATATTTTTATTTTGTAAAACTGGATTTTGAACTAAGTCACTTTTAATTTGTGTTAATAACTCTTTTACTTGTGTTGTAATAGTTTCTTTACTTGGAATATTATTTTCAATTTTTGATTCAATAAAATTTCCTTCATTTATCATATTTTTAAGTTGATTTGTAAGAGTTGATAAGTTCTGAGTTTGAGGAGATGTTAAAGAGTTATTTAAATTTTGTAAAGCTGATGTTAGTGAATTTTGTATATTTTCACCCTTTAAAAATAAATTATCCATTTTTAAAAGATTATCAATTAATGGCAAAATAGTTTTATTTTGTAAAGTTGGATTTTGAACTAATTCATTTTTAATTTGACTTAATAACTCTTTTGCTTGTGTTGTAATTGTCTCTTTTGTAGCGGGAACATTATTTTCAATTTTTGACTCAATTAAACTTCCTTCATTTATCATACTTTTAAGTTGATTAGTAAGAGTTGATAAATTCTGTGTTTGTGGAGTTGTTAAAGAGTTATTTAAATTTTGTAAAGCTGATGTTAATGATTTTAAAGTATTGGCAGATTCAGGGCTTGTTGGATTTTGTATTAATTTATTTATTAATTCATTAACTTCTTTTGCTTGGGGTATATTTATATCTTTTATTAGATTTTGGATTTGATTTAAAATATTTTCAATTTTTGTATTTGGGGTTTGTGCCATTTTTGACTCTAAAAAAACACCTGATTTAGATATTTGCTCTTTTAGGGTATTCGCATCCATCTCTTGGATGTTCTTTAAAAAACTTTCTATTAAAGGTTTAAATTTTTGTAGATTTTCATCTTGTGAGATATTATCAATCAATGTACCTAAGGCATTTGAAACTGAGCCCATTTCTTTAAAAACTGTTGAGTTTTTTAGAACATTTTCTATAGCTGTATTTGATTTTGTTCCATTTTTTAAATTATCAAATAACTCTTTTAATACATCATTTACTGATGTTGAATTGTTTTTAATCATCTGCTCTAAACTTTTGGTATCGGCCTCTTTTAGAACCTCTTTTAAAACTTTGTTATCATTTGGTAAAAGTATATTTAATAATGTATTATTTGAAACTATCATTCAAAAGTATAACATATCTAAATATTAACTACATACTTTTTTAGTTATAATTTTTTTATGAAAAGAAGAACTTTTATAAAATTTAGCACAATTACAACAATACTATTTTCATCAAATATTACTATTGCTCGAACAATTACAAATGATTCTTTATTTGTATTGGATGAAGTCTTAAATATAATTTTTCCTAAAACTTCAACAATGCCAAGTGCAAAGGAGTTTAAAGCTCTAGAGTATTTAGTTGTAAATATTTCCCATAAAACCTTTGATAATGATGATAAAAGTTTAATAATTGATGGAACAAAAGATTTTATAAAAGCATTTCCTAATTTTTTAAATTTAAATAATCAAGAAAAAAAAGAGTTAATTTTTAGAATTATAAAAACAAATAATTATGCAAAATCTTGGGTTTCAAAACTCTCTTATTATGGAATTGAAGCTATGTTTAGCGACCCTATTTATGGTGGAAACTCAAATCAAATAGGCTGGATTAGTATTAATCATAATATTGGATATCCAAGACCTAGTAAAACTTATGGACAAAAAATATGATTTATGATGTTTGTGTTATTGGAAGTGGAGCGGGAGCTGGTCCTATTATTTATGAATTAAGTAAAATAGGTTTAAAGGTTTGTGTATTAGAAAAAGGTGATATTTATAATGAAAAGGATTTTTCAAAGGACGAAATAGCCCTTGTTAGACGTCCTATTTATACGCCAAAGCTAAAAGATGAATATCATACAATTGAAGAGTTTATAGATGGCTCTTGGCAAAAGTTTCCAACTTATGAAACAGCTTGGAGTTTTTGGAATGGAAATCTTTTAGGCGGTTCTTCAAATTTTATGAGTGGATATTTTCATAGATTAAAACCAAATGATTTTCGCCTTGCTTCAACTTATGGAATCCCTGAAAATTCAAATATAGTTGATTGGCCAATTTCCTATGATGATATGGAAAAATATTATGAAAAAGTTGAAAGAGTTGTGGGAGTTTCTGGCGAAGTCCAAGAATATGAATTTATGGAACCAAGAAGTACAAAAGATTTCCCATATCCTGCACTTCAAGAGAATAAAATCGTAAATCTAATAGATAAAGCTTGCGAAGATTTAAATTATAAAGTTATAAAAACCCCAAGAGCAATAATATCAAAACAAAAAGAGCATAGAAATCCTTGTTATTATTCAAACTATTGTGGTTCTTATGCCTGCTCAAGTGGAGCAAAAGGAAGTTCAAGAGCTAGTTTAATAAAAGATGCACTTTTAACAAATAATGTAACAATAATTCCAAATGCCTTTGTAATAAAATTGAACACTTCAAAAGATAAAAAAATCACAAGTGCTGTTTATCTAAGTAAAAATGAAAACAAAAAAGAGATAAAAGCAAAACTTTTTGTTTTAGCTGCTCAAGCGGTTGAAAGTTCAAGACTTTTATTAAACTCAAAAGATGAAAACTTTCCCTTTGGAGTTGCAAATAATAGTAAAAATGTTGGTAAAAACTTTTTATCAAGTAGTGGAGGAATCTTAAGTGCTACCTTTGATGAAACAAATTTACCTTTGGAAGATTTATTAGCTTCTGGACTTTTTGTAAATAGGTCATTGATGGATTGGTACTATAATGAAAAGTTCAAAGGTGGAACTGTTGATATACTTTTTGAACACGCAAATCCAATAAGAAGAGCCTCATTTGCAAGATGGGATGAAAACAGTGAATTAGTAATTGGTGAAGAGTTACAAAATAAAATCTATAATAATTTTACAAAAACAAGAACTTTAAATATGGAAATATTTACAGATTGGACACCAAATGATAACTCATTTATAAGTGTTGATGAAAAGTATAAAGATAAATATGGGATTCCCGTTGCAAATATTCGAATAGGAGCTCATAAACAAGACTTAGAAGCTGCAAATTTTATTAAAGAAAAGGCTATAAAACTTTTTGAGAAAATGGGTGGTAAAAATATTGTTTCAGATATTTCAGCGCTTCCATCTTCAAATTTACAAGCAGGTGGTTGCAGGTTTGGAGATAATGCTAAAACTTCAGTTTTAAATAAATATTGTCAGGCTCACGAAGTTTCAAATTTATTTGTAACAGATGGTAGTTTTATGCCAACAGGAGGAAGTGTTCCTTTTACTTGGACTATTTATGCAAACTCTTTTAGAGTTGCTGATTATATAAAAGATAATTGGAAAAATATAATTATTTAGTTAACTTTTAAGAAAAATTTACTAAAGCTTGGATATTATAGAACTTCAAATAGAATTGGAGATTTTTTTATGAAAAAAACTATTATTTTTTCTTGTTTAGCAATATTTTTATATGCGCAAGATGATTATGTACCTTTAAGTGAATTATCAAATGCAAAGAAGCTTGAATATAACTTTGTAGATAAAAAGAAAAAAATTGAAACACCTAAAATAGAAGAGTATAAAACTACAAAAGTAGAAGAAAACAAGTATGAAGCAGTTTCTCCAATAGAAGAAGTAGAAATAAAAGAAGATATTATTGAAAATAATACAAATTTTGAAAAGATAGAAAATATAAAAGAAGAAAAGAAAACAGTAAATAAAGAGCTTGTAAAAGAGTATAAGAGTGAAAATATTTTGCAAGATACGAAAGAAAATAAAGTAAGTATTACTGAAGACTTTTCAATAACTCCAAAGTTAACATATTCATATCTTAAAACGGACATTTATGCGACGGATAGGATTAGTGTAGTTGATGAAAAATCAGTTTTGATTCCTGAAATTGCAGTTTCATTTAAAAATCATACTTTAAAAGCAGAAGTTTTAGAGGTAGAATCTTATTTTAATCAAGTTATTCTGGGTGGTTCAGACTTAGAAACAACTGTAAAATGGTACAAACTATATTACTTATACAATTATAATAATATTAGTTTTGGATTAGCTTATAATGATTTTAGTTTAAATTGGAATGCAGTTAACTATAATATAAGTTCAAAAGATAAAGAAGAATTTCCTTCTCTTGAATTACATATGAAAAACAGCGATAAAAATTTACAAGTTGAATATGGACTTTCTTATGGGAAAAATAATAATATAACTTATTCATATGAATACTATTTGAATCTTGGATATAAAATATTGAAAGACAATGATCTTATTTTAAGTGCAGGATATAAGAATAGAGTAATTGAATATAATTTTCCAAATAAAGAAGTTGATTATGAATATCAATTTAAAGGTCCAACAATAAGTATTAGTGGGACATTTTAAAATATAAAATATTACATAATGTAATATTTTATTTACTATAAAAAAGTTTTGGATATAATAAATCAATAATATATATTCAAGGCTTATTAATGCAAGAAATTCAAATATGGCATAATCCTAGATGTTCAAAATCAAGAGCAGCACTAGAGCTATTAGAAAATAAAAATATAAACTCTTCTGTTCTTAAATACTTAGAACAAACTCCTTCAAAAGAACAATTAAAAGATGTTTTATCAAAACTAAATATGAAAGCATCAGAGCTTTTAAGAACAAGTGAAAATATCTATAAAGAGTTAGATTTAGAAAATATTAATGATGAAGAAAAATTAATTGATATTATGGTTTTAAATCCAATTTTGATTGAAAGACCAATTATTATAAAAGGGGACATTGCTGTAATTGCAAGACCAATTGAAAAACTAGAAGAGCTAATTAAATGATTTATGAAATAAATGAAAAACAACAAAGAATTAAATATATAAGAGTCTTAGAAAAATTCTTTACAAGAACTATTTCATTACTTAAGCTTGATAATTTTGATAAAGATTTATTCAAACAAAGAACTAGAAAAAACTATGAAGATTTAATAAAATCAAAAGAAATTGAGCTATATTCAGATTATTATGAGGGAATAAAAGTTTTTATAAACAAAACAATGTTTTATTTAGAAGAGCATTCAAAAACATTTGAAGAAGAGAGAGCTACTTTACTTAAAGATGCAAATCTTCTTCAAAAAGAAAAAAATAGTAGTAACTATAAAAAAGATAAACATAAAAATCAAAAATTCACTGATGGATATTAATGAGCCAAGAAGAGTACAAAAGTTTCAAATTATCAGGTGTTATAAAAAAAATTTTATATAAAAATGATGAAACAAAGTACATAATTGCAGTTCTAGAAAATAATCAAAAAATTTGTGGTGCATATTTTGATACAGAGATTGAAAAAATAGTAGGTGAAGAGGTTATTTTAAAGGGAAATTGGATTACCCATAAAAAATATGGAGTTCAATTTGAATTTGATACTTTAGAGCTTAAAGAAGCTGAAATATTCTTTTTTCTTACAAAAATAGTAAAAGGTGTTGGTAAAAAATTTGCCCATGAATTACTACAAAAATATACAGAAGAACAACTAGTAGAAATCTTAAATGATAGACCAAATGAACTTTTGGATTTTAAAGGTATAAAAGAAAAAAAACTTCAAACAATAGTATCTTCATGGCAGAAATTTAAACACCTAAGAGAACTAGGTTCATTTTTAGCAAAATTTGGAGTTACTTCAAATCTTATTACAAAAATATATTCAAGTTTAGGTGAAGTTGAAAACCTAATCGAAAAAATCAAAGAAAATCCATACATTTTGATTAATATAAAAGGAATTGGTTTTAAAAGAGCTGATGAAATAGCTAAATCACTGGGAATTGACCCAAGAAGTGAATTTAGAATTATGGCTTGTTTAAACTATACTCTAAGAGAATATTGTGATAATAATGGAAATTCTTCAATAGAAAAGTTCCATTTATATAAACTTTTAGATGATTCTTTACGATTTAATAATGAGGAATCTTTATATGAACAAGCTATTTCAAAAATGCTAGTTGATGAAGATATTTTTGTAACAAGTGAAAATAGATATGCATTATCAATGCTTTATTATGCAGAAAAAAGAATTTTAGATTTTTTTACAAGAAGAAAAGATGAAAAAAATAGAAAAATAATAGCAACTTTTGATGATTATCTAATAAAAAAACAAGAAAGCTTAGGTTTCGAATTAAGTACGGAGCAAAAAAAAGCAGTTGAACTTATAAATAATGGAGATAAAACTCTTTTTTTAATAGGTTATGCAGGAACTGGTAAATCAACATCAAGTAGGGCTATTTTAGAGCTTCTGGAAGAAACAATGTCTTATGATGATATTATGACTATTGCTTTAAGTGGTATAGCTTCACAGCGTATTTCTGATACCACAGGTTACAACTCATCAACCATTCAATCACTTTTAATGAAACATAAAGAGAAAGATTTTTTTCCTTATAAAGCTATTTTACTTGATGAAGCATCAATGGTAAATTCTGTTACTTTTTATCAAATTATTTCAAAAATAGATGATGATACGATTTTTATAATAGTTGGAGATGATGGGCAATTACCAGCTATTGGTGCTGGAAATGTACTAGCTGATGCTATTAAATTTGAATTAGCACCTATTTGTAAATTAACAAAAATCTATAGGCAAAATGAAAATCAAGCAATAGCAGTAATTGCAAATGATATTAGAAAAGGTGAAATTCCAGCTTACAAAGAAGAGTATGAGGATTTTAAATTTATTGATGTTTCTATTTCAAACTATTATTCACAAAAAAACTCTGTTTCCTCAAATGATTTTGCAGATTTAAGAGGTGAGAATAGCGAGTATATTTTAAATAATATATTAAATGTTTCAGCAGGTTACATAGAGTTATATTATGATTTTATAAAGAAAAAGAAAATTTCAAAAGCATTAATACTTTTTCAAGTGATTACTCCTATGAAAGCTGGGATTTTAGGAGTTGAAAATCTTAATATTCAACTTCAAAAGCTTTTCAATCATACAAAAGGAAAAGCCTTTTCTTCAAAACTTTATGAGTATAAATTAACTGATAAAGTTATTCATATAAAAAATGAAAATATGAGAGCTCAAACTATGAGTATGTATAAAAGTGGCTCAAGTGATTTTCTAGAAAGAAGGGTTTATAATGGTCAATTAGGACTTATTATAAAACTTGATTTTGAAGAAGAGAAATGTATAGTTTTATATCCAAATGATGATATGGTTGTATTTTATGATTTTGAAAATGTATATTCTTTATTATCTTTGGCATATTGTTTAACTATTCATAAAACTCAAGGAATGGAGTATGAAAATGCTTTAATTCCTATGAGTTTTTCCCATTATATTATGCATAATACAAAACTTTTATACACAGCAATTACAAGAGCAAAAAGAATGTGCTTTATTGTTGGAGAAGAAGAGGCTTTTAAAAGTGCATGTAAAAAACTAGAAATAACAATTCGTGAGTCGGTGATAAATGACTTATTATCGAAAAAAGTGACAAATAATAGCTTTGAAGACATAGAAAAAATTATTGTTTAACAAACATAAAAGCAAGTATTTTGTATCATATCTAAAATTTTTAAGAGGATAATATTTTATGATAACGTGGATGCAAAGACATAAAAGATGGCTAGTTATTACTATTTGGATTAGTACAATTGCATTTGTCGGAGCTGGCTTTGTTGGTTGGGGTTCTTATGAATATGGAAAACAAGGTGGAGTTGTAGCAGTTGTAGGCGATAGAGAAGTATCAGTTGAAGAGTATCAAGAAGAGTATTCAAATCTTTATGAACAATATTCAAAAATGTTTGGTTCTATGTTTAATAAAGAGTTAGCAGAGCAATTAAATCTAAAAGATGTGGCTTATAAGCAAGTTATACAAAAGAATTTAATTTTATCTTACGCAGATTCTTT